>Ga0326728_10006148_pt1 | contig 32736 bp, 34 predicted proteins | sample MB3enrmetagenome_FD_207602 | JGI IMG/M metagenome (GOLD analysis project Ga0326728, IMG submission 207602) | Lab enriched peat soil microbial communities from McLean, Ithaca, NY, United States - MB31MN | ecosystem: Environmental > Terrestrial > Soil > Wetlands > Peat | place: USA: New York... | reverse complement strand
TCAAGATCACCGCGCCCACCGAGCCTTAAGCCGGCGCTCAGCCGGGGCGGGCTTCAGGCGGCTTCAGCCGCACCTCGACTTTCAGTCGAGAAGGATTCTACCGGCTTTGAGCCGGTAGTTTTTTAACCTGTCCTCAAGGCTGCCGCCGCTTTCAGCCTGCGGTCACACAGGTAGAGTCGAGGTTGGGCGCGGGTACTCCTGTTGAAGCAGCGCCCCGTTTCCCATCCCCGCTCATCAAACCGGACGTGCGGATTTCCCGTATCCGGCTTTCCGACCGGGCTCGTCGCAGGCTCACGAGGCAGCGCGACCCACAGTGAGCCGACAACCGGACGGCTTTCGTACTACTCTACCCCTCAGCCGGCACTCCCTTTGGCGCCTTGGCAGATTAACAGGCCTGATTCGTTGCGTAGAACACATCTAGGCGGCGCACTGCGCCGGTGCGCTCGAACATGGCGGCGCTGGTGGCGGCATCGAGAGTGAGCCCGTCGGCGGTTTCGCTGCTTCCGTCCGCGCGGGTCACCTGGACGCGCGCGGGCCCCGAGCAATGCGCCACCACCGGTACCTGGCAGACAGTGAACGCCAGCGTGTCTTTCGCGAGGCCGATCGCGCACGCCTCTCCGTCCACGTCGTAGAACCGGAACAGCGCCGGGCTGACGAGAAACTCGGCGCGGTCCAGCAGGTGGGGGCTGAAACCAAGCCGCCCGCCTTTCACCCTGACGCCCATTTCGACGAACCGCGCGATGAAGTCCTCCTTCACCTGGCCGGTCATGCCCGGCTGCTGGACTCCGGCGAAGCCCGGCGTGTGCGAATAGGGGTCGGTCGGGATGGCGCCGTACAGCTCCGGCGGCTTGTGCACGCCGATCCCCTCGCGGATGGCGCGGTAGTGGCTGCGGAGCCGATCGATGGTGACCGCGTCCTCATTCGCGGCCACCGCCCGCTCCACCAATTCCGCAACCGCCAGCGCGAGTTTCGACACCATGTGCCAGTAAATGCACCCCAGCCCCTCGTACTTGTAGAACGTGCCGGAGCGCCCGGTGAAGGACTGGTGGTCGAAGACCTCCTCGTACAGGTCCAGGATGAATCGTTGTTCTTCGTCCGGGGCCTGCGACTCTTCGAGCGCCTGCCGCAACAACTCCGAATTGCGGAAGGCGGCGTTGAAATGGGCCACCCCTTTGGCGTCTCGCGCGACGATGCCGCGGTCGCCGCGTTGCAGGAGGTCGCTGAGGAAGGGTGATTTTTCCAACTCCGCCGCGGGAATGTTGTTCTTTTCGTGGAAACGGGGCAGCCGGCGATCGGGGTAGAGAATGTAGCTGTTCTGATCGGCGCGGTAGAGGCTGCTGCGGCGCAGGGCGTCGAGCAGCGCGATCGATTCCCGCGGAGCGAGGGCACCCGAGCTGAGCACGGCCACCTGTCCCTCCAGCATCTCGTACAGGCGGCGAATGACGATCTCACCCGAATCCGTCACCTTCATCAGGTTGTAGGCGTGATAGAGGCCGTCGTCCCGGCGGTTGGCGCGGATGGTGTGGTCGATATGGCGCAGAGCGAGGTCGCAAAAATCGCGAAGCTCCTCGAAGCGAAGGGGCGCCTGCTCGCCGGAAAGCCCGCGCGTGTAAAGTGCGCTTCGGTATCTGCTGCCCGCGTCGCCGAGTGCGTCCAGCAAGGTTCTGCGGTCGCATTCCGACGCATGCCGTTCCAGCGCGCCGGCCATCTCGCGGAACATCGCCACCACCTCGGCGGACACGTCGACGGTGCCCGCCTGCGCGAACAAGTCCGCGCAAAACGCCAGAAAGCGCCGCAAATAATACAGCGTCACCATGGACACGCCGTATCCCACCAGGGCGTTGTTGGCGTCGTTCCACTCGGGCCGCTGCGTGTTCATCCAAATGCCGGCATCGGGAATGTAGTTCGCCAGCCGGGCCAGTATCATCACCAGCAGCTTCTCGGTCAGATTCACATGCCACAGCCCGCCAGCGCCGTCATGCAGGAACTTGCCGTCGGCGCCGAGGGCGGCCACGCGCTCCTCGATTTCCCCGTGGAGAGCGGCGTCGAAGTCCACGGTGTTGTGCGGATCCTTCAGTAGCGCCTGGTACGGCTTGATGCGATAGGGAACGTTCGCGTAGGTGAACACGCGCCGGGTGAGCAGAGCCGCGAGCGCGCCCGGATGATAGCGCGCCGATTCTTCCAGCAGCTTCAGCAGGTAGATCACCTGATGATCGCCCCAATAGCCGATGTACGACCACGGGTCGTGCGGGTCCGCCACTTCCCAGTCGAAGCCGTCGCGCGTCACCCGATAGGGGTTGTGACCATCGGCCGTCGAGGCGTCGGCGAACTTGAAAATCATGCTCTCGATGTAGCCGGGAAACGAGAGCGCCAGCGCCTCCCAGTTCTGGAAGATGTCCCGCCAATTGCCCTGATAGTTGAGGGTTTTCGCGCCGTGCTCGTCCTTCAGCTCGATGGCGAAGATGTTCCACGGACGGCTGGGGTCGCCGTGACGGCGGCTGAAGGTGAAGGGCAGGTACTCGTGCGCGAGCCTCTCCAGGTCCGCGTCGCCGCGCTCCCGGACCAGAGCCAGCAGATCGGCGTGCAGCACGGTTTCGGGGAGGGTGTCGAGGAACGCGCGATGCCGCTCGGCCACTTCGCGGTTGGCCGCCGCTACGAAGGACGAGAAATCGGTGCGCGAGATTCGGTACCCGTCATCGGGGAGTCCGCCGCGCATCACGTTGAAAAGGGTGTTGGAGAAGTGCCGCCACCTGCTCAACTCGTCCGCGGTGTGCTGCATCCCATCGGCGCTGGCCACGATCCGGACCAGGCTGGCGGACGCGCGCGCCACATCCACGTCAATGTCGGCGCGCAGATCGATCTCGGCCACGCCGGCGGCGTCCTTGTCCACGTCGGCCACAATGCGCCATTCCTTCCGCGCTTCGCCAGCCAGCAACAGCCGGGCATTCAGGTAATACGCGCCGCGCCGGCCCCGGATCACCGTCTCCTGTTCCAGGGACTGGCCCTGCCGGAACCGATCGAGCTGTGCCGTCGAGAGCAGCCTCCGCGCCGGCTCCAGTCCTTGTGACCAGACCGTGGTGGCCCGCAGCGCCTCGCTCGGCTCGGCCTTATCCACCGGAATGGAGCTGAGGCGGTATAGCGCGAGACCGGTCTCCGGGTCCAGCTCGCTCTCCTTGTACCCGTCCGCCAGCGTGCTGTACTCGAGTTGGAAGCGCCGCGTCAGGCCGGCGGGCATGATGTTCCGGATACCGTCAATGAGATCGACGCTCACCGGCTCCGCGCTGTGATTGACCAGCGTCGAAAGGCGGATGAAACCAAACCGCTCGCTGGTCATCCACGCGCACGAGAAGCTCAGCGCCAGGTCTTCGTTGACTTCCTCGAAGACCAGCTTATTCCCATAGACGCTCTTGTAGAGATTCCGCGCGACGCGCCAGAGGCCTTCGTAGCGCTGCGAGAACGGTTCCCAGAGGGAGGTCTTCTCGGAGCGAGTCAACAGCAGAATGGTCTTGCCGCCGGTCTGATCCTGACTGTCGTGGATGCGATCGTCGGTGTAGTAGGGGAACAGCGCGTGGTCCGGGTCCCTGCGCCCGGCTGTAAGCGCGCCGCTGCTGGAGACGAACATCCAGTGGTCGGAGTCGCTGACCAGCGTCATCAGGAACGGCGGCATCGCATCGTAGTTCGCGATGCGGTAGAAGCGTTCACCATGCAGGTCGACGTGAGCGCCCTCCACGAGGCGCGGGCCGTGGTGCAGCGGAGTATTGCCGACGAAGGTGGTGCGATGACTCATGCGTCGTGGGGCAGGCTCTCAGCCCAATGGCACTTACAGTTGTGGGGCAGGATTGTATCCTGCGCGCGGGTTTGTAACCCGCGCACGGCGCCGATTGGAAATCGGCGCGCAGGTTGCAAACCTGCACCACATCCCGAACTGACACCCTTCCGCGTCTCCGCTGAGAAGCTAAGTGCCATTGGGCTCTCAGCCTGCGGCGGCCTCTCAGGCCGCCGGTGGGGCAGCAGTGCATCCGTGGCCATATCAGGCCAGCTCCGCCTTCCGCGCCTTCAGATCCTGTTCGATCTTCACCATCACGTCGTCGCCCAGTGAGTAGAAGCGCACCGAGAGCGCGGAGAGCAGCCCGAACCCCGCCGGAATGACGGTGAGCATCAGGCGAATGCCATTCTGCGCGCCCGCGGATTGCGCCACGTTGGGGTGAAAGCCGAACCAGGCCAGCATCCACCCGCCCAGCGCGCCGCCCACGGTCCAGCCCAGCTTCTGCGAGAACGACGCCGCCGAGAAAATCAGCCCGGTGGCCCGGCGACCGGTCTTCCACTCCGAATAATCCGCCGTGTCCGCGTAAAATGCCCACAGCAACGGCGACGTGGGGGCGAATAACATCGAAATGACGATCCATATCGCGAAAACCAGGACAATCTGCTCTTTCGGGATAAAGTACAGCACCACGCAGAGAAGGCTGGCGACGGTCATGAGGCCCATGTAGGCGCGTCGTTTCCCGAACCACTTTGCGAGGGTCCCGGCGGTGCTGGTGCCGAGGATCACGCCGATGGTCCCCAGCAGCATGAACAGCGTGGCCAGACCGATGTTGTTGACGTAGTATTTGAAGTAATACAGAATGGCGCCCATACGAACAGCGATATGGCACAGCGCGAAAACGCCGATGAAGCAGACCATGATCCACGGGCGATTGTGCAGCAGGTCCCCGAGATCGCTCTTCAGCTTGTTGGACTCCTCTTTCACGGGTTGTACGCGCTCCCGCGTTCCCGCGAAGGTCACCAGGAAGAGCGCAACCCCGAGGATGCCGTACACCACCATCACCATTTGGAATCCGCGCTGGTCGCCCGCCGGCGATGGCAGACCTCTGCCGAAATACTTGACCAGCGGCAGCGTAGCCGCCTGCACGATGAAAAGACCGCCGTAGGAGAGCACGAAGCGATAGGCGGACACGCTGGTGCGCTCCAGCGAGTTCGGCGAGATCACTCCCATCAGCGCCGAGTACGGGATGTTGATGAACGTGTACGCCATCATCACCAGGGTGTAGCTGACATAGGCGTAGATGAGCTTCCCGGTGGCGTCGAGATGGGGCGTGGTGAAGGTGGCGATGCCGGTGACGGCCATGGGCAGGCAACCCCACAGCAGGTACGGCCGGAACCGGCCCCAGCGTGTGTGCGTGCGGTCGGCGATCACGCCCATCACCGGGTCGATGCCGGTGTCCCAGATACGCGCCACCAGCAACATGGTTCCCGCCGCCGCGGCACCTATACCGAACACGTCGGTATAGAAGAACAGCAGGAAGTTCATGAACATCTGGAAGTAGAAGTTCGAGGCGGTGTCCCCCAGGCCGTAGGCAACTTTTTCCTGGAAGCGGAGCTTGTCCGAGGCGGTGGTGGCAATCGACATGGTGATAGCAACGTATCAGGTCTTACAAACGCCCGCAACTTTCCGGGTGTGCGACCTGAACGTGGAAGCGCCTGCAATCTGATGGAACGCCGGGTGCAAATGGACATGCGGCGGCGACCGCGCGTACTCGCCTGACACCGATAAAGACGCGGCTGTCGCCCGTGTCCTTTCGGGGAATCCTGGTAGTGATCGCGGGCAACTCCCACTTTCACGCGCGCACCCCGACTTTCTGATAGCCTGGTGATCGGATCTCACCCCAGGAGCTTGTCACCTTGTACGAAGCAAACGAAGAGCGCTATGACTCCATGACCTACCGGCGATGCGGGAAGAGCGGCGTGCGCCTGCCCGCCATTTCCCTCGGGCTGTGGCACAACTTCGGCGGCGTCGACACGCTGGATAACTGCCGGGCCATGCTGCGCCGGGCCTTCGACCTCGGCATCACCCACTTCGATCTCGCCAACAACTACGGGCCGCCGCCGGGCTCGGCCGAAGAAACGTTCGGGCGGGCGCTCCGCGTCGACCTTGGCCTGTACCGCGACGAGCTGATTATCTCCACCAAAGCCGGTTATGGCATGTGGCCCGGCCCCTACGGCGACTGGGGATCGCGCAAGTACCTCATGGCCAGTCTCGACCAGAGCCTTCGGCGTATGGGGCTGGAGTACGTGGACATCTTCTATTCCCATCGGCCGGACCCGGAAACGCCGCTCGAAGAGACCATGGGCGCGCTCGATCACGCCGTGCGTTCGGGTAAGGCGCTGTACGCCGGCATCTCCAACTACGACCCCGCAGGGACGGCGCGCGCCGTGGAGATCCTGCGGCGCCTGGGCACGCCGTGCCTGATTCATCAGATGAAGTACTCCATGTACCAGCGCACTGCCGAAGAGGGTTTGTTCGAGGTGTTGCGCGCGGAGGGCGTGGGCGGAATCGCCTTCACTCCGCTCGCGCAGGGGCTCCTCACGGACCGCTATCTGGCCGGCATCCCCGGCGACTCCCGCGCGGCCCGGCCGAACACGTTCCTCGAGCGCGGCGATGTCACCGAGGCCCGTCTCGTGCAGGTGCGTGCTCTCCACGAGGTGGCGCGCGGGCGCGGGCAGTCCCTTGCGCAGATGGCTCTGGCGTGGGTGCTGCGGCAGGATGCCATGACCAGCGCGCTCATCGGCGCCAGCCGCGTGGAACAGATTGAGCAGAACGTGGCGGCGCTCCGCAACCTGAGCTTCACGCCGGCCGAGCTGCGGCGGATCGAAGGAATCATCGCGCCCGCCGGCGACGGCCGCTGAGCTATTTGCGCAGGAACCTCAGCATGGCCTGATGGTCCTGTCCTTTCGAGGATTCGTGGATCTCCAGGGTCATGTGCCGGCCATCCGGCTGTAGGGTACGTATCCATTTGCCGTTGACCGCGTCGCCCCTGATCACCGCCGTCCATTCGGTGACCATAGTGTCGCCGTCCAGCGTCGTCTTCGAGGCCTGCTGGAACGGGCCGATCTGGTTCTGCCGCTCCGAGCCATCTGCCGACAGCAGCAGCCCGTTTGTCATGATGCCGACGTACAACAACGGGACGACGCCGTTCACCGGTTCCGCAAACGTCGATTGCACCTCGATATCCGGTCCGTTTAGCCGCAGTTTCTGTACAAGGTTGACGGGAACCGTTTCGTCGCCGCTACTTCCCCGTTCAAGAGCCCACTTGCCCTCGAACGCGTTGTGGTCGCTCGCCAGCGCGAACAGGGCCGAAAACGCCAGGCACATCGTCACTCGTTGGAACACACACAATCCTCCGCTTTTGGTTAGATTCGCGCGGGGAGGAAAGATTTCGCCAGGGCTACAGAAATGCGGTGGTCTTGACGCCGGAGATGTCGAAGCGCTTGCGGCAACGCATGTTCCGGCACATTACCTTGTCGTCCACCAGCACCATGTAGCTGGCCGCTTTCGCGAACTTGGCCCGGTCGCGCTCGTCGGCGCCGCGCGGCAGTTGCGCGATCTTGGTGCGGACCAGCCAGCGCAGGTCGTAACTTTCGGCTGTTCGGCAGAACGGGCAGGTCAAGCTGATCGGCTTGGTGGTTTCGGATTCGCGGTAGAATGTGCGCTCGTCAATCATCGGCATTCCATTGTCGCAGGAGGCCGGTCGGGAAAACAACCGGGGCACAAGGCGCTTGCCTCCGTCCAACTGGGGGCGGTAATGGAGCTGGTGACAGCATCACGGTGCAGCCCCGGGCCCGCGGTGGCCGCCACGGTTGCCGGTGCTTTTCAAAGACGGCGGGTCTCGGACACGCAAACACGAGGGAACACGGAATAACGAGACACCAGGGACCGAAGTGAAAGACCGGCCCTGCTGGCTCGAATCAGCGACCCCCGCTACGGCAGCAATTCCATCATGCGCTCGAGGATGTCCCGCTCGTTCGGCTGGAAGCGGTAGTGGAACTCCGTGCTGCTCAGCCGCTCCAGGCGCTGCCCGGGCGTCATGCGCCGCAACCGCTGGAATTCCTCGCGCATGAGCTCCTGCCGTTCTGGAGGCTGGTTCAGAAAGCGCCCGAAGAGCACGCGGAACGCCTGCTGCTTGTCCTGCGGCAGTTGCCGGAACATCTCATACTGTTCGCGCAGGCGGGCGCGCTGCTCCGGCGTCAGATTGATGTAGTTCCGCAGGTGCCGCTCGACGTTAGCCCGGCGCTGCGGCGGCAGCCGATCGAGAAGGCGCTCGCGCTGCTCCGGATTCATCAACCGGAGGCGCTCCAGTTGATCGAGCGGCGAATTGTACTCCCCGTGTTTCCACTGCCTCTCGGGCGCAGCAGGACGCTCCTGCTCCTGTGCGGCCGACGGCGAGGCGAGCAACCCCGCCGCAAGCATCAGTGCAACCGCAAATCGGCCGGCGTTCATCACATGCCTCAGGAACCCGCAGGAGAGCGGTGCGGAGAGGAAGCGGGAGTATCGAGCTGCTTCAGCATGTCGATGTCGTCCAGCGCGCGTTCCACCTGCTCGACATCCACTTTCTGCGCGTCCTCCTGCGTCTGCACGACCACTGGCGCGGCCGCGGGCGCGTTGTTCGAGGGAACGGGGCTTTGCAGCAGGAACACGGCGAACAGCGCCGCACAAGCCGCCGCCACCGGCAGCGCGGGCTTCCAGGAGAACCACGCCCACTGCCGCTTCCGCCACGGCCGGCGCTCCTCCGCGACGATCCTGGCGTGCAGCCTGCGGTCGAAATCCTCCGACACCGAGGGCACCTTCCACAAGTCCAGCGCGCTCCACACCGACTTCTGCGCATCGGCCAGCTGGCGGCATGCGGCGCACCCGGCCATGTGCAGCTCGAAAGCTTCCTGCTCCGCGGGTGTCAATCGGCCGGTGGCAAGGGCCACCAGCATCTCCGCTTCGTTTCCCGCGTCAATCGGACAACGCATAGTCTTCTTCCCTTCACGCAATTCCTGGTAGTGGGTCAGCCTGGCCTGTGGGGCAGGATTGTAAGCCGCGACCCATTACCCAATTCCTCGCACAAAGTGCGCCAGACGCGCTCTCAGCGTCTCATAGGCCCGGAATAACAGTGATTTTACCGCCGATTCCGAACAGCCCAGCACACCGGCAATCTGCGAGTACTCCATCTCCTCGTACTTGTGCATGAGCACGGCCGCGCGCTGTTTCCCGGGCAGCGCCTCGATGGCCGTGCGGATCTCCCGCAGCCTCGCCTCGTACACCAGCTTCTGCTCGATCGTCCCCGACCGGTCCGGCAGCTCCCGTGCCGGCCCGTCGCCCGCCGTGTCGTCGATGCTGTCCTGCGCCTTTTCGGCTTTCCCGTCCCGCAACCAGTTGAGCGCGAGATTGGTGGCGATGCGAAACAGCCACGTGGTGAACTTCGCGGCCGGCTCCCAGGTTCCCCGCGCCTTGTACACACGCAGGAACACCTCCTGCGCCAGTTCCTCGGCGACGCCCTGGTGCTGCACCATGCGGTAGAGGAAATGGACCACCGGCCCGCGGTGCCGGTTCAGCAGCAAAGCGAAGCTGGTCTCGTCCCCTTCGCGAACACGCAACATCAACTCAGCGTCCCGTTCCAGGGATGCGAGCGCCGTCATATCCCGATTAACCCCGTGCGGGCGGAAAAGTTGCGCCATGTGAGTCGGAGTCAGAGGACATGTGGCGAGAGCCGCGTTCTTTCGAGTACCCGGCGAGTACGCGGCTGCCGCCGCATGTCCGTTTTGCGCGATTCAATCAGGCGTGTTCGTCCTTCAGCGTCCGTTCCATCAGCTCGCGAATAGCTTCCCGCGGGGACCGTTCGCCGCGCAGGATCAAATCAATTTGCGCGGTAATCGGGAGGTCAACCCCGAATCTTGCGGCGAGCTCCATGGCCACCGCCGTGGTGTCCACGCCTTCGGCCACCATGGTCATGGACCCCACAATGTCCGCCGCCGGCCGGCCTTTCGCCAGCTCGATGCCCACCTGGCGGTTCCGGCTCAGCTCGCCCGTACAGGTAAGCACCAGGTCGCCCAGACCCGCCAGACCGGCCATGGTGTGCGGGTTCCCGCCCATGGCGCAGGCCAGACGGCGCAACTCGGCCAGCCCGCGGGTGATCAGCGCGGCAATGGCGTTGTGACCCAGACCAAGCCCGTGGCACACGCCGGCGGCGATGGCGATCACGTTTTTGAGGGCGGCGGCCACCTCCACGCCAACCGGGTCCGAGTTGGTATAAAGCCGGAAAGTGGGTCCGGACAAATCGTGCTGGATGGTTCGCGCCAGAGCGGCGTCGGTGGAGGCGATCACCACAGCCGTGGGCACGCCGGCGGCGACGTCGCGGGCAAACGTGGGACCCGACAGCACGGCCACGCGCGGCGTGAAGCGCGGGCCGATGACGTCGTACACCACCTCGGACATCCGCAGCAGGGTGCCCTGCTCCAGCCCTTTGGTGGCGCTGACGAAGTACATCTCCGCTTCCACCAGCGGCAGCATTTCGGTGTAGACCCGGCGCGCGTACTTCGACGGCATGACGCCGAGCAGCACATCGGCGCCGGGCAGCACGTCCTCAAACCGGGTGGAGATTTCGACGCTGTCGGGCAGGGCGAAGCCGGGGAGAAACACGTCGTTGACGCGCGTGGACTGCATGCGCGCGGCCAGGTCGGCCTCCTTCACCCACAGGCGCACACGCTGGCAACGCGGGGCCAGCACAATGGCGAGGGCCGTGCCCCAGCTCCCCGCGCCGATGATGGCGAGCTGTTTCATCGAGCGCTCCCGAAACGGAAGGCGTGCTCGGTACCGGCACGAAGGCGGCCGATGTTGGCACGGTGCCGCCAGATGATGAACGCGCCGGCGACCAGTGATGCCGCAATCACAGGCCAGGCTGGACGCTGTATCAACCAGACAAATAAGGGGAAGAATCCAGCCCCGACTATGGAACCGAGCGAGATGTACCGCGTCATCGCCACCACGGCCACGAACAGCACCGCCACCGAAAGAAGCGGCACGGGAGCCAGGTAAGCGAAGGCGCCGACGAAGCTGGCCACGGCCTTGCCACCCTTGAACTTCAGAAAAACCGGAAAGGCATGGCCGAGCATCACCGCGAGGGCCGCCGCGCTCATCCACAGCACCGAGCCGTGGGTAAAGCGGTCGGCCAGCCAGACGGCGGCCGCGCCCTTGAGGATGTCCAGCAGAAGCGTGGCCACCCCGATGCCGCGTCCGGTGGTGCGCAGGACGTTGGTGGCGCCGATGTTGCCGCTGCCGAACTCACGCACATCGCGTCCGGTGGTGAGTTTCACCAGCAGGTAACCGAACGGGATGCCGCCGATGAGATAAGCGCTGAGAAGCACGATGGTGGGGATCATTTCGCGAATGGAAACTCCGCCAGTTTGGTGTAAATGGAACCGGCCGAACCCGGCTCGCTCAGGTACAGAAAGAACCGGTCCGCCTCGAACGAACCGAAGTCGGTAGAGGGAAGCGCCGCGATCTTCTTTTGCACCTGATCGAGCGGAGCCGGTTTCCCGATGCGCGCCAGGGTGAGGTGCGCGGTGAATGCGCGCTGCTCCGGGGCGACGCCCAGCTTCGCCAGGCTGTTGTCGAGGTCCCGGGCCAGGTCATTCAGGGCGGGCGCATGGACTCCCGCCCAGAACAGTCGGGGGCTGTGCGGGTTCGGCTTCCAGCCCAGTCCGCGGATTGCCACCGAGACTGGTGCGCGGCCTGGCACCGCCGCCAGTGCCGACTTCATCTCATCCAGACGCGCCGGCGGCCATTCGCCGATGAACTTCGCGGTCACGTGCAGGTTGGCGACGGGTATCCATCGCAGGCGCGCCATCGGCCGCAGCGTCTCGAGCAACCGGTCGAGGGCGGCGGAAATGTGCGCGGGCAGTTCGAGGCCAGTAAACAATCGCATGGGTGTTTGATAACATCCTGACATACGCGACCCTGTTCCGCTCACTCGGATCCTGAATAACAGCGAGATCCTGCCGCGCGCCTTCTACGCCCGGGAGACGGTCGCAGTGGCGCGCGAGTGTCTGGGCAAGGTGATTGTGCATGGCCCGACCGCCGGGCGCATCGTCGAGGTGGAGGCCTATCTGGGCCTCGAAGACCGTGCGGCGCACGCCTCACGCGGTGTCACGGACCGTACGCGCGTCCTCTACGGCCCGCCGGGCCACGCCTACGTGTACTTCATCTACGGCATGTACGATTGCCTGAACTTCGTGGCTGAGCCGGATGGCACGCCGGGAGGGATACTCATCCGCGCGCTGGAGCCGTTGAGCGGCCTGGCCGTGATGCAGCGCCGCCGTCCGAAGGCCCGGCGTGTGGAGGATCTTGCGTCGGGGCCGGGCCGACTGGCGATGGCCATGGGCGTCACCCGCAAGCTGAACGGCGCCGACCTGGTGAAAGGCCCTCTGACCGTGCGCCGGCTGCGCGAGGAGCCGCCGCTCGTGATTGCCACCGGCCCGCGAATCGGCATCCGGCAGTGCGCGGATCTGCCGCTGCGGTTCTACATCAGCGGGAGTCGTTTTGTGAGCCGGTAAACTGGTGACATGGGCCGCGAGAGACGTGTATTACTGGTCGGAGCGGCCTGCGTTTCTCTCGCCATCGCCGCACCCCTCCTCGCGCAGCAATCGCCGTCAGACGATCCCGCCCTCATTGCGCTCGCCGACGCCCAACGGCGGGCCGCCCAGGCAACGGAATGGTTGCGTTCCGAGGACCCCCTCCGAGTCGCCTGGGGCGCATGGCTGGCGAGGCAGGACCGCCAGACAGCTCTGGTCCCGCTGCTCCTTGGCAAGGTGGAAGAGTATCAGCCCACTGGGCTGTCCTCGTTCCAGACGGGAGAATCCGACCGCCACGACGCGCTGCTGATGGTACTCGATGCACTCATTGGGCTGGGCGCGCCAGTGCCGCCCGCGCAAGCGCGCAAGCTCTATCCGGAATTCGCAGCCCAGTCTTTGATCCTGCTGGTTCGCTCGCACGACGATGCCCAGGCGGAGCTGTTCGACATCTTCCAGATTGCGCGGGCGAATTGGGATTGGCTGGCAGCCGGAAACGTGTTATTCAAAACTCGGCCGCCGGGATTTGCCGCGCTTTTGCTGGGCAGGTTTACGCAACATCTGCTGGTGTCGGTATACGACCCCGGCCAGGGTGGCGGCTTCGGAGGGGGAGGCAGCGAGTGCGGGTTCTCACTCAGAGCGCCGAAAGCAGGCTGGCCACCGGTGGGCCTGTATCTGCTGACGCAGTTTCCCGGGCGCATAACGTGGCTGCCGGCGACCTTCCTGGTGGATGGCGAAACCCCCGTCTCCTATTGGCGTGCGGAGCCGGGCAATTACGACAATCCACCGGATGTTCCTGGCTACTGCGACGAGGGCAATCGCGACCGATATCGAGCACAGTATCTGAACAAGTTGATGGAGTTTTTGACGCGAACCCGTTTGGATCCATACCCGCAGGTGCGCATCGAGTGGAAAGATGCGGACCGGTACAGACAACAACTCATGGCGGCGGTGGAGGAGCAGCGCGCGGCTTTCCTTCGTGCCGCTCAGGCGCTGACGCCCGACGAGGCTGGGAGGTTGAGACCTCGGCTGGAGATGGTCATTCGCGACGAGCGGGCCGATCCGTCCGTTGCGTTGCCGGCGGTGTTGGGAAACGACGCGGATGTCGCGGTACGAACGGAGCTTACAAGGCCGCTGTATTGACCATGCGTCAATGGGAATCGTTTTGTGAGCCGATGAGCGCCTCGTCCAGGCGGACGCTAAACTGCCGTGCCTTGGCCTCCACCCGCTGGCGGAGCTGCTCGATCTCCCGTTCCAGCGTGCGCGTCTGATCGGCCAGATGAAGACACGCCAGCACCGCCGTGCGCGCGGTATCCACGTTGCCGGCGTGCACCGCCACTTCGTGCATGAGCTGGTCCACGGTGTGGGCGAGCTCTTCCACCTGGCCGGGCTCCTCGCTGGCGATGAGGGAATACGACTGGTTGAAGATGGTGACGCGAACGGGCTTTCGAACCGGGGCCTCGTCCATGGGGAGATTATGTCACGTTCAGCAGATCCATCTGACCCAGCAGCTTCTCGATGCGCGTGCGCACCTGCTTGCGCTCGGACCGAAGATCTTCCATCTCCTGCGCCACCTTCTGCGCCTGGGCCTGCGCCAGCGCGGCATCCTTGCGGGCCGCGTCTCTCTCGGCCATGGCCGTCTCCAACTGCTGCGCGATCAACTCCTTCTCCTTGCGGAGATAGGTGACCGCTTCGACGGCGCGATTGATCCGCTCTTCCAGACTGGCCAGGGCGTCGGTCTCCTGCTCGCGCGGCGCCATGGCTATTGCGCTCCTGCCGCCGCCTTCGCTTTCTCGACCAGGGCCGCGAAGGCTGTTTCGTCGCTGGCGGCGATATCCGCCAGAACTTTGCGATTCAGTCCCACGCCGGACTTCTTCAGCCCGTCCATGAAGCGGCTGTAGGAGATCCCGCCGGCGCGGCATGCGGCGCTAATGCGGACAATCCACAACGAGCGGAAATCGCGCTTCTTGCGGCGGCGGCCGACAAAACCGTACCGCAGCGCCTTCTCCACCGCCTCCTGCGCGGAACGGTAGAGCTTGCTCTTGGTCAGGAAGTAGCCCTTGGCCAGGGCCAGCGTTTTCCGGCGGCTGTTGCGCCGGTGTGTTCCTCGTTTTACTCTCGGCACGTTTTGCTCCTTGTTTGAACTGCGGGCGGATCAGGCACGTGCGGCGCGCTGTCCACACCAAAACGCCGTAACGCCGCGAGGGCGCCTAGTACGGCAACATCCGTCTGAGCTTGCCCTGATCGGTGGCGTCGGCTACGACGGATTTCACGAGTCTGCGTTTGCGGGAGCGCACCTTGGAGGTCAGAATGTGACGGGCGCCGGAGTGGTGGCGGACCACCTTGCCCGTTCCCGTCTTCTTGAACCGTTTGGACGCACCCTTGTGGGTCTTCAACTTCGGCATAATGGCTTGATCCTGGATGTCCCTGCAAAGGCGGGACGAGGGGATAGCTCTTTATAGGCTAGCACATGGGGGTCGTCCAAGCGGGGTCGCTCAGTTTCCGGGTACGCCGTGACTCGGGCGGGGCGCAGGAATTCATAGGGCGTATCGGTACCGTTCTTACGCCGAGATCCGCTTGAGCTTTACAATTGCGCGCCCAATGTAGGATGCGGCCTCCTTATCGCCGAGTTGAGCCAAGCGAGCCAGTTCTGTGCGGAGGCGCGGAGCGTCAAGCAACTCAGGTTCACGCTCTGCAATTTCCATCAGTTGGAGTGCCGCGTGAGCACGCTCGTCGGGTTCGTCGCTCCTCAGCCGACAAAAGAAGACATCCAGCACAGCGGGGAAGGATCGCACCATTGCCTTCAGGGCTGCATTTGCGGGCTTCTCGACGTACCAGTCCTCGTCGTAAACCGATAACCTCAGCAAGATGTCCAACGGAACTTGACTTGGAGCGGAATGTGCCATGTCCATACAGATGCTAGCGGGAGTTTACTCGAAGCGGCATGACCGCCAAGGGTTGGCGCGTATAAGTGGTTATTATACGGGGCGTTAGCACGGCATCAATTCGATCACTTTCTGTATTACCCTATATAGAACATTTCTATCGCGATTTGTTCTTTTGTCCTGGACCTCCGAGCGCTTCGGTCTTATCATGGTATTACCCTGTATGGCCTCCCTCGTCGCCAAGAAAAAAGCCAACCGACTTTACTACTACGTCGTCGAAAGCGCCCGTGTCGACGGCAAGCCGCGCATCGTTCACCAGACCTATCTCGGCACCGCCGAGCGAGTCGCCGCTCTGGTCAAAGATCGCACCGCCCCGCTTCCTCTGTCGGCCACCTCCATCGACTTCGGCCTGCCCGGCGCGCTGTGGCTGGCCGCTCGAGAGTCCGGCGTCTTCGCTCTGCTGGAGTCTCTCTGGCCCCCACCGCGCTCCGGCCCTTCCACCGCACACTTTCTACTGCTGGCCGCCATTCATCGCATCTGCCGGCCCGGTCCGAAGACGGAGGTGGCCGACTGGTATCGCCGCACTATTCTGTATTCGCTCTGGGGCTTTCCACCCGAGCGCTTTACCTCGCAGGAGTTCTGGGACTGCTTCGATCGCATCCGCGCCACCGGGACCACCAGCCTGTCCCCGGACGATGACGATCTGGATCGCGCCCAACTCCGGTTGCTGGCGCTGTGGAAGGATAACAAGCTGCTCAGTCGTCGGTTGCTGGCTTATGACACCACGAACTTTTACACCTGGGTGGCCAGCACCAACACGCGCAATGAACTGGCGCAACGCGGGCATAACAAGCAGGGCCGCCACAACCTCCGGCAGGTGAGTCTCAGCTACGTGCTGGATGGAGAGATCGGCCTCAGTCTGGCGCATCACGTCTACCCCGGCAACGTTGCCGATGCCGACGAGTTGCCGGCCGCTCTGGCGCGCATCGTGGATCTGCTGGATGCCAGTCAGATCCCGCGCGACAGCGTGACCCTGGTGCTGGATAAAGGATCGGCGGCACTGGCCAACACTGTGGAACTGGAGCAGGCCGGGGTGGGCTGGATCTCCGCTCTGCCCTGGAATCAGGCGCCGGTCGGGTTGCGCGAGCGGGACATCGAGCAACTGCCCGCTCTCAGCAGTGCGCAACCGGGCGTGCGGGCCGCGGCGGAAACGGCCGTCGTACATGGCCAAGAGTATCTCTGTGTGGTGAAGTATTCGGCCTCCTTCGCCGGGGAGCAGTTGCACAGCCTCACCACCTCGCTCAGCAAGGCACTCCAGTATCTTCGCCGCCTCGCAACCGATCTGGGCAAACCACGGGCGCGTTATACCGAACCGGGGATCCACAACAAGATCGCGCGCTGGCTCTCCGCTTCCTTTTTAGCCGAACTGATTCGCTACCAGCTGGAGTTTCGTGACGGACGCTGGCATCTGCAGTTCGACTTCGATCATGCCGCCTATCAAAATCTGCTGGCGCATCGCCTGGGGCGCACGCTGCTGTTAACCAATCGTCCGGACTGGACCGCCGAACAGGTGGCCATGGCTTACTCCGGCCAGCAGGATATTGAGCAGGTGTTCCGCGGCCTCAAGGATGGCGACTGGCTGCACTGCGGCCCCATGTTCCACTGGACCGACAGCAAGATCCGCGTGCATGCCTTCTACTGCCTGCTGGGCATCTCCCTGCTGCGCTGGGTCCAGCAACGCGCCGAGGCCGTTTGGCCCGGGCTCTCCACCGAGCAGCTGATCGACGAGTTGCAGCAGATTCAACAGTTCCATCTGCTCTATCCGGCGCAGGGAGAGAAGGGGCCAAACCGCGTCGCAACCGTGCTGTCCAAACAATCGCTTACGCAACAAAGCCTGGCCGAAACACTAGGTCTCGACCGGCTTTGTAGTACCCCACGTGGGTAATACGCTCCCGGCTCTCTAACCTCTTCCCCAAACAACTACTTAACCGCTCGCGAATCCTCTTTCGAGTAAACTCCCGCTAGCCGCTGAAGATCGAACGGAGAAGCTGGCATGAGTCGCCATGCGGTTCAATTCGTTGTGGTCAATCAGCCAGGGTGCGAGCCTCAGGCAGCATTCGATGGTATGGAGGGCTCCCCAAAACCTATCGTCCTCCTCGCAACAGTCTTGGTACTCAAGGAGACCTTGGAAACATCGTTGTTGCCGAAAGAGTCCGTCATCTTGATAACTTCTAACGCCGAATCTGCGGCTGCTTCCCATTCGGCCAGCTTAACTCCCCGTATGAAACGGTCGATGACCGGGTCAGACCGAAATTCCTCGGTCACGCCATCGCCGGAATGCCGAACAGTCTCTCCAGCACGGCCTGTCCTGACATCAAGATGGGCGAGCACCTCGAAACAGAACGCGCTGGCAGCCCGTGCTGCCATTTCTTGGGAATCACGAGAATCGGCGGTGCTCTTGTCGTCAAGAAGATCGGAGATCCCCCGAATGACCAACGCCTCCACCTGCGGGTTCGAGTGGGCAGCGGACAAAAAGCCGTATCCTTCCATTTCGACGGCGAGTGCGTCGCCATAGGCTGCCTTCAACAGTTGGTAGCTCTCTGAGCATGTGGAAGCAATGACCTTCTCTCCAGCTGCGATGGGACCAACCCAGGCCTTAGCTCGAGATCCCGCGACGCGGCCTCTTATCCGGTTGCACCATTCCTCACGGCGTCTTTCGGCCATCGCCCGCTGAATCAATCGATAGCTGGAGACCTGGAGCGCAGGCCGGGTTCTAAACTCACGTTCGGCCCTTCCAAACTCGTAGCCGTACACCTTTGTGGCAGCCACCACATCACCCAAGCGAACGTCCTTGAGCCCTCCCGCGATTCCGACAAAAATAGCGACATCAGGTCGGTATCGCGATATCGCTTTCTGAGCCTCCAAGGCCGCAGGTATATTGCCGGCTCCGGCCTCTACTACAACGACGTTCCAAGCTTGACCTGTTGCTGGCTGGAATGCTCCCCGTTCGTAAACAGTGCCGCTCGGGTCGTTCTCAGGGTTCCTATCAAGCAGGTGCTCGCACACAGCAATGCATTCACAGGGAATCGCGGTTATGATTACGGCGAGACGCGGCGAATGAGTAGCAGACATGTGACACGGATGAGACCACCCAAGTATAACGCCAGCGGCAACAGTGCCTTGTGCACATGCGGCAGAGCTCCGCTCAGTTCGCATCCTGCGACGTTGCTGCGAACAGGTAACGTATATGTTACCATGTCGATTGGTCGACGTTCGGGAATACATCGACGTTGATGGCCGCAGCCCTTATGCTGCCTGGTTTACTCAGCTCAAAGCGCAGGCTGCGGCGAGAGTGGCTACAGGACTGACCAGACTGGCAGGCGGCAATTTCTCGAACGTCAAAGGCGTCGGTTCCGGGGTTTTCGAATACAAGATCGACTTCGGTCCCGGCTGCCGAGCCTGTTTCGGGAAGGAGGGCAACCGTCTGGTGATCCTGCTGGGCGGCGGCACAAAGAGGCGCCAGCAGGACGATATAGACACCGCTCTTGCGCGCTGGCGGGAATACAAACGGAGGAAGTAGGAGGACAACGATGGCCCTGACCAGCGATTTCAAAGAGACCATCCGTGAACGTGTCGCGCGCGATCCGAAGTTTCGCAGGGAACTGCTCGGCGAGTCGATCGAATGCATGATCGCTGGAGACCTGGCCACTGCCAGGACCATCCTGCGCGATTACATCAACGCCACTGTCGGCTTCTCTGGTCTCGCCGAGGCTACGCACATCCCGTCCAAGAGCCTCATGCGCATGCTTGGGCCATCGGGCAATCCGCGCGCAGATAATCTCTTCGAGGTTGTCACTTTCCTGCAGCACCGCGAAGGCGTGCGGTTTCAGATCAAGGCGCTCAGGTGAGCCTCACTATGCCCATGAAAAACCCAGCGCATCCGGGCGAACTGGTCCGGGACAACCTCAAAGACCTGCATCTCTCGGTTGCCGAGGCGGCCACCGGTCTCGGCATCACTCGCCAGCAGTTATACAAGGTGATTGGAGGGAAGTGCGCCATAACGGCGGAGATGGCGCTGCGGTTCGAAAAGGGCTTCGGTGGCACGGCAACCTTCTGGCTGCAGATGCAGGCGAATTACGATCTGGCGCGGGCGCGTGAGAAGGTGGCCGCCGTCAAGGTCGCGCGCCTCACACCAAGAGTGGCATAGCCACCTACCGCTTCGCGAAGTCGCCGCTGCCTTCCACGACGTTCAGCTTCTGCTGGATCTCCAGCACCGAGCTGGTCGATTCCTTCGTGATGGAGTACACCGGCCGGTTCCCACTCTGCTGCGCCAGCATGAAAATGTATTCGGACAAAATTCCCAGGATGGTGGAAAGGAAAAAGAACATTACCGCCATGGGCAGCGCCAGCGAGATCCAGCCTTCCACCACGTGCCGCTTGAGCAGCGCGACGCACAGCACGTACACGGCGAACAGCAGGCTGAGCACGCTCGCCAGCAAGGCCATCACCGTCAACAGACGCAGCGGCCGGATGGAACTGGCCAGCAGAATGGTGATGCCGGAGAGAAGCGCGTTGGAGAGGCTGCGGTCGCCGAACCCGCCCCCGCGATCGACGGGCGCGTACTCCACCGTGGCTACGCGATACGACGTGAAGAAAGGGAGAACCTTCAGCATCAGGTGACGGTCGTTGTTCTGCGTAATGTAGCTGACCACCCGCCGGCTGTACAGCCGCAGATCGGAAACGCCGCGGGGGACGCGCAAACCGGTGGCCGCTTCGAATGTCCGGTAGAACATCCGGCGGATGCCGCCCTTGCGCCGGTCCGTGCGCACGCCACACACCACCTCGCTTCCCGCCTGCGCCTTCTCCCAAAGGGCGGGGATCAGGCTGAGCGGATCGGTCTCCACATTCAGGGTGATGACGAAATCGCCGATGCTGTTGTCGAGGCCGGCCACCAGCGCCACATCGAGTCCGCCGCGCCGATTGAGGCAATAAAGCTGGAGATTTTCGACGCTTTTCTGCAGGCGCTGCACGATCTCCACCGTGTCGTCCCGCGAGGCGTCGTCCACCAGCACGATCTCGTAGTGGCGAAACAACGCTCGCACCACGCGATCGGCCTCGAGCATAATCTCCTCCACGCGCGAGGCGGCGTCGCGCAACGGAATGATAATCGAAACAAATGTGTCGAATGCTATTCCAGGGACGCTCATAGGCCGTCTGCCCTCAACCGGTGGATGACATCGTAGATGTTGTCGATCTTCCCACCCATGATCGAATATACAGCGTTCGCGGACTCGCTCCGCTCCATCAGAATGGGCCTGCCGTCGTCGATTTCGTTGCGCACCAGCAGGGTCTTGACCTCGAAGAGCGAATCCACGATGCGCGCCCGCTCCAGGGCCGGCAAATAGCGCTGTGCATCTTTGAGCATGTGATAGCTCTTACTCGGCCTGGGGTAGTGAGCCATCACCGCGTACGGGTCGGGCGAATCCGGGCCGGTATCCACCCACGAAAAGTGCGGCGTGTAGCGCACGTGCGAAAGGGTGTGCAGCCGGCGAGGCGGGAACGGCATGGTGGAGAAGAAAGGGCCGCACATTACGGTAATTCCCAGGCCGCGCAGCTCCTGCGGCGGTTCGATGAGCGCCATCTCAGTGATCTCCTGCTTCAGCGGCGTGCGGCAGTGCGAGCTCAGACCGGGGATGTGCTTGAGGCCGGCATAGGTGCAGTTGAACAGATGCGCCGTGTCGAATTCGCTGCCTTCGGAGAGGAATACGCGGGAAAGCGGCCCGTTCGTTTCCACCCGCTCCACGGGCGTGTTCAGGCGGACCTCGACGCCCGCGTCATGCAGCATTCGGCGAAGCGTATCGCGAAGGATGCCGGCGTCGAAGGCGTACTCGGTGACTTCGTAAACCGCTTCGATGAGCCGGGGATCGAACAGTCGCGCGTGCTCGGTGCGCGCCGGCTTCCACGGCGCGCCGATGATGTTGCAGAAGCGCTCGAACTGCCGCGCCGAGACCTTGCTCTGCTGCCTGCCGATGGCGTACAGCTTGGTGAAGTTGCTGACCACGCACTCGGGGAAATCCTGCACGAACGACTGGAAGTTGGCCCGGCTACGGTAGGCGGTTTGCAGGCTGCGCGGGTAATGATAGCCGTTGTGGATTCTCGCCTGATTCACCCAGGAGGCGTGCCGGAACAGTTCCTCCTCCCGCTCGATCACCGTCACCCGCTTCATGCGCGGCGCCAGATAGCGAGCAATGGAGCAGCCGAAGAAACCTCCGCCGACAATAACCGCATCGACCCGCGAAAGGCTCATGTTCTCACTCGGATTATGTGGGGCACGGTGGCAGCCCGCGCGCCCGTCTTCTAACCGGCACAATGGCGGCCTGAGAGGCCGCCGCAGGCCGAGAGCCTGCCCCACTGCCGTCACTTCGGATTATATCGGCCCAGCACCGCGAGCAGCAGGAGTTTGAGAATCCGGAGTTTCGCTTTCGTTCCGCCGATCTTGCTGGGCAGGGCCCCCGCCGCGGGATAAACCCTGCGAACAGGAAGCTCCTTCACCCGGAACCCCAGCCGGGGAATCCGCACCGAGAGATAGTAGTGCAGGTTGTAGGTGTCGAACACGTCCCGGAACGGCTGCACCCGCGGATCGAGGACCACGCGTCGGCTCAGGGCGCGGAACCCGTTGGTGGTGTCGGTGTAGCGGAATCGCGCCGCCAGACTGATCAGGGGCGCATGCAGCAACGTCACCGCAAGCCGGCGGTCCCAGGGCGTGTTGATTTCTTCCCCGCCGGGCCTGTAGCGGGACCCCTGTATGTAGTCGAAGCCCTGGTCCAGCGCCTGGAAGAATGCCGGGATCGCTTCCACGCCGTCTTTGCCGTTGCCGTCGATGAACACGAAGCCTTCGTAGCCTTCCTTCACCGCGTAGTCGAGCAGCATGCGCATTTGCGCACTCAGCTTTCCGGGGCCGGTTTTGACCAGCAGCGTGCGCACCGGAAAGCTGCGGAGCGCGGCCGGGTCGCCACTGGTGTCGCTGCTGCCGCCGTCGCCGATGATGATGTCCCCTTTGCCAGCCAGGAATTCCATGCCGCGCAACTGGTTCAGCAGGCGCTCGCCCTCGTTGATCACCGGGATCAGGACGGCGTGACGCGTGCGCCGCGGTTGCAACTCGTGGATGTCGTAGGCGGGGACCTCAGTGGGTGTCGCCATAGATCCTTCGAACAAACCGCACCGCCTCCTCCAGCGCGAGCAGGGGTGAGTCCCCGGCGCGCATTTCGAGCGCGACCCACTGATCGTAACGGACGCTCCGCAACGCCGCCGCAGCCTCCTGGTGCGCGGCCACGGGAGCCGAAAAGCCTGCCAGATACGGTTCGCTGGCGTGGAAGTGCCGCAGGATGCCGGCATGGTCGCGAATTGCCCGCGCCGCATCCTCGCCGGCCAGGCGCAGACACGCGGTATCCAGATGCAGGCGGAAGCCCTCGGAGGCGGCCGCGCGCACCAGCCGGGCCGCCGTCCCGCTGTCGGTGGCGAAGTTGCACTTGTACTCGACCGGATTGGCCTCGAATCCCAGACAGACGTCGCGTTTCGCACAATACTCGCCCACCCGCGCAAAGAAGTCCACCGCGATCGCGAACGCCTGTGCTTCGGGCATGGGGCCCCGGTCACGGTTTCCTGGCGCGCCGAAAACCATGCAGCGAGCGCCAAGATCGGCGGCCAGATCGGCGCACCGCCGTAGATGTTCCTCCATCGCCTGACGATCCTGGCCCGATCCGAAAAGGTTGAGCCCGGGCTTCTGGAACAGAATCGATTGCAGCGAGGAAATCCGCAGGCCGGCCGACTCCACCACGCGGCGATACTGGCGAACACTCGCGGGGTTGACCCCCTGCCAATGGGGCCACACGCGCGTCGGCGCAACCTCGACAGCGCCTACACCGTTGGCCACCAGGAATTCGAAGGCCGCGGCGTCCAGCTCCTCCGGCCAGGCGATGTTGGAGACGGCCAGCCTCATGCGGCCTTCACGAACTCGCCCAGATCGGCCAGCACCTGTTGGGCTCCCGCCAGATATGGTGGAACCGCGTCAAACTCGGGGCTGTACAATGTCCTCACGTCGTAGTGCGCCTCCGGAGCCGGGTTCGCTCCCACCGTCTTACCCGGAAAGAACCGGTCGATGATGTCGCGCGTGCGAATGGGCTCGGTGACGAAGTTGATCAACCGGATTCGGGTGCCCTCGAGCCGCTGCAGATCCCGCCAGAGCCGCGACACGTTGTAGTACTGGAACGAGCTGCCGGGGTGAATCATCTCCAGGCAATTGTCGTGGAGCAGATCGTAGATCACGTTCTTCTTCAGGCCGGGTCCAAACACCCCGGAAATCCGCACGACGGTGGCGTCGTCGAAGCGATCGCGCATGGCGTCTTCGAAGTGGAGCCGGTTGACGCCGTAGGCGTGATTCGGCCGCGAATGGCAATCGAAGCGCTCGTCCACGCCGGAGTTGACCGGATACACGTCCACCGTGGACAGCACCACCACCCTTCGCGCCCGCACCTCGGCGAGGTCGGCGAGGAGGCTGTCGATGCGCGCGCGATCCTCGGCCGGATTCTGATTCGCCCACCACTTGACGGCGCTCACGCCGGCCGAAACAAGCAGATCGAACTCCTGGCCACGGATGCCGCCAATGTTCTTCGAGTTGTAGCGCTCGTCGAAGGCGAACTGCCGCGCGAGGTTGGTTCCGATGAAACCAGTGTGTCCGATGAGCGCGGTACGCATACGTTCACATGGTACACTCCAAACAAAAATGGTGGTTTTCTGGATTCTGCTCGGCTGGACCGCGTGTGTGGTCACTGCCCTCGCCGTGGGGCTTCTGCTGTTCCGATTGCTTCGTGTTTCGCTCGACCGGATGGAGGCTCTCTGTCTGGGCTATGTGGCCGGGTCGGCGGTCCTGAGCTGGGTCGTTTTCGCGATTGCGGCGGTGGGCATCGCGCGAAAAGGCGTCTTCCTTTCGCTCAGCGTTCTCGCAGTGGCGGCCTCTTTGTATTTCTGGCGCTGGCTGCTGCCCCCCGCTCCGCCTGCTCCGCGCGTCGCCATCGGGTGGAAGATTCTGTTCGCGGCCGCGATCCTCGCTTACGGCACTTTGTGTTTTCGCCAGGCGCTGTCGCCGGAGATGAGCTCGGACGGAATGATGTACCACCTCGGCCTGGTCAGTTTGTTCAACCGGGCGCATGGATTCGTTCGCTACGTGGATATGTACGCGGGACTTCCCGAGGGCATCGAGATGCTGTTCTTCTACGCCTTCGCCATTGGGAAGCACTCAGCGGCGTCTCTGGTCCACTTCTCCTTTCTGGTGGATTTGGCGCTGCTGATGGCGCTTTATGGAAGGCGCTTTGGATTTGCGTCGGCGGGCGTGGCCGGCGCTCTGCTTGTTTTTGCGAGCCCGCTGGTAGGCGCCGACGGTACCTGCGCCTACAACGACGTGGGACTGGCCGCCGTCACCTTCGCCGCCGTCTATCTGCTGGAGCTATGGCGGAACCAGAAGAGCGGCGGATTGTTGATGGCCTGCAGCATCGTGACCGGCTTCACCATGGCCATCAAGTACACGGCCATCTTCTTCGCTCTGTTTGTGGTGTTGACCATCGTGATTGGCCTCCGCGGCCGGAGCTGGCGCAGGCGCGGTCTGCTGGTGGCGGCGGCAGGACTCGTCATGAGCGTATGCGTGGCGCCGTATTTGGTGCGCAACGCTCTCTGGTTCGACAACCCCATTGCCTTCTTCGGCAATTCCATTTTCCGCAACCCTTACTTCCATATCTCTTTCGAGCAGGGCTACGCGAGGAATCTGGCTCATCTGAACGGGCTGCAGTGGCGGGACATGCCCATGGAGCTGACCACTGGCGGCGCCAACGTGGAGGGCTGTCTGGGAGCCGTTTTTCTGTTGGCGCCTCTGGCCCTCGCCGGTGTTCTGTGGCCGCAGAGCCGCTTTCTGGTTTTCGCGGCCCTGTCCACCATGGTCTCGTTCCCCGCCGCCCGGAGCCCGCGCTATCTCATACCCGCTCTGCCGATGATCGCCATCGCCATGACCTTCGTGGTCTGCCGCGTGCGCTGGCCCTTTCTGAGCCGCGCGCGTCAACAAGCGGTTTCCAGCGTTCTGCTGGCCGCGCTGGTGATCGCGCACCTGGTGACGTCCTGGCCGCTGCTGCTGGATCGCCGTTATCGTACCCCCGGCTGGCACGTCGCGCGGATTCCGTGGAACGTGGATATGCGAAAAGTGACCGAGGACACCTGGCTCTCGGAGCGGTCCGAAGAATACGCCATCACCCGGAGAATTGACGCGGTAGTCCCCAGGGACGAGCCCGTGTTCTCCATGGCCTGCCCAGGCGCGAAAGCTTACACGGACCGGGACATCGTCATCGTTTTCCAGTCGGCCCACGGAGAGCTGCTGGGCGATCTTCTGTACAGCACCTGGAACTCGCCGGCGAGCGGGCGAGAGCTATGGAGGTTCCGCTTTCCGCCCGTGAACGCTCGCGAGGTACGCCTGGTCCAGCAGGGCCGCAGCATCATCCAGCAGTGGAGCGTCAACGAGGTCCGTCTGCAATCGAACGGTACGGAAATCCCCATCGGCCCGGGCGCTCATTCCTACGCCTGGCCGAATCCGTGGGACGCAGGACTGGCCTTCGATGGCAGTGGCGTGACCCGTTGGTGCACCTGGGAGCCGCTAAAGCCGGGGATGCATCTCGGCGTTCGCTTTGGCGCCCCGGTCCGTCTGGACGGCCTCACCGTCCTCGATTTCCCCGACCAGTGGGAAAGCAAGGTGAGTCTGAAGGTTCTCAACGAAGCGGGACAGTGGGTGGAGGAACCGCCGCCGGCGCTGGAAATCGTCCCGGCCATGGATCTCCGCAAGGAAGCGACTCAGGCGCTCAAACACGCAGGCATCCATTTCATCCTGTTGAGCAGGTATCAGTGGAACAGCGCTGCGTTCCTCGATGTGGCCGGCGCCTGGGGGCTGACGCCGGTCACCGGAACACCCAACTACAAGCTGTTCCGAATCGAGTAACACGGGCGGGCTTGATAGAATTGCCTTTACTCCACATGCCATTGTCTCCCAGCGAGAATCCACCCGTCACCTCGCCTCCTCGCGCAGGTGTCCGTCGCCGCCTGATTCTGCGTGCCATTCTGGCGGGTCTGCTTGGCTGCGCCGGCGCATTCGGCCTCGATGCGCTTCTGTTTCGTACGAAGATGTATCCGCAGCTTCTGGAGCCCGACTCATCCACTGGTCTTTTTGAACTGACTCTGAGACGGGAAACGAAGGCGCAGCAGCAGAACGGCGACAACCTCGTGGCCACGCTCGGAGATTCCCGTCTCGGGTACTCCCCCAAGCTGGCCGACGAGCTGGCTCCGAAAACCGGATATGTTTTCCGCCAGGCCGGACTGGCGGGAACCGACGTTCGCTCCTGGTTCTACATGTTGCGCGATCTGGACCCCACGGCGCGCCGCTATCGCGCCATTCTATTCGCCCTGAACGACTACGACGACGAGGATGGCTGGGGCGACCCGGCCGATGACATCCGCGTGCTCCACTACACCATCAACCGTCTCCGTTTGAGCGATGCGATCGAGTTGGCGCGTTCGTTTGATAGCGGGGCGCTGCAGTGGGAGGCGTTTCGCGGGAGCGTGCTCAAAGGCTTGGTCTACCAGCGAGACATCCAGGAGTTTCTCTCGCATCCGCTGAAACGCATCCAGGCGGTGCGGCTCAACAACGAGGGCTACCCCACGTGGACCTGGAATTACGAGGAGACGCCGCGCAACATGGTGGGGCTGCAGATCGACTGGTCGACCTGGCAGGTGGTCTTTCCGCCGGGAGCGGACCAGGACCAGATCGACACGGTGAAGGCCTTTCTCATGTACCCGGTGGCGCCGCAGACGGGCCGCTTTGCCGCGTACCGGCGCCAGTGGTTTGGGAAGATTATCGATCGTTATCGCGGCTCGCCGACGAAAATCGTCTTTGTCCGTCTGGCGCGCGGCCCCATCCCGCGGCCGGGCAATCTGGTGCGCAAGAAAAGCAGTTCCATCCGGGAGTTCGCGCGCCGGCCCAACGTGCTGCTGATGCCCGAGCACGCGTTCGACTCGCTGGAGCACCCCGAGTTCTATAAAGACGGCATGCACCTGAATCGCGAGGGAGCGGCGCGCTTCTCGACGATGCTGGCCGAAGAAGTGGCGAAGCTGCTGGGCCCGCCCAGCGCGCGGGGGGCGGCGAGATAGGGCCATGCTCTTCAATACCGTTCAATTCTTCATCTTCCTGGCGGTGGTGCTGCTGCTCTTCTATGCGAGCCCGCGCGGATTGCGTAAGTACATTCTGCTGGCGGCCAGTTACTTTTTCTACGCTTGCTGGAATCCGAAGTTCATCCTGCTTCTGCTGACGCTAACCGCGATCGACTACACCGCGGGCATCTGGATCGAGAAGACTCCGCTGGGACGGCGCCGGAAGATCCTGCTCATCCTGAGCCTCACGGCGAATCTCGGGTTTCTGGGAATCTTCAAGTATTACAATTTCGTCGCGAGCAACGTGTCGCTGTTGCTGGGCAAGCCGGCCAATTCGTTCTGGTTCGATATCGTTCTTCCGCTGGGCATCAGCTTTCACACGTTTCAGAGCATGTCCTACGTGATCGACGTGTATCGCGGCGAGCAGGCCGCCATACGCAACCCCACCGATTACGCCCTCTTCATCTGCTTCTTCCCGCAACTGGTGGCCGGGCCGATCGTGCGCGCTCGCAACTTCTTCCACGATCTGCTGCAATGGCAACCGCCTTCACCCGACGACGTATCGCGCGGGTTGTTCCTGCTGGCGCTGGGCCTGACCAAAAAGATGGCCTTTGCCGATCAATTCGCGAAAGTGGCCAACGGCTATTTCGCCAACGTGGCGGGACATCCTGGCATGGTGACCGCCTGGACCGGCGTGCTCGCCTTCGGCATGCAGATCTACTTCGATTTCTCCGGCTACACCGATATGGCCATCGGCATGGCGCTGCTACTGGGCTTCCATTTCCCGGTGAATTTCCGCCGGCCTTATTTGGCCGCCAGCATCACCGAGTTCTGGCATCGCTGGCACATTTCACTATCCACCTGGCTGCGCGACTATCTCTACATTTCTCTGGGCGGAAGCCGGCACGGGCGCTGGAACACCTACCGCAACCTGATGCTGACCATGCTGCTGGGCGGCCTGTGGCACGGCGCGAGTTGGAATTTCATGATCTGGGGCGGCTACCATGGGGCGCTGCTGGCGGTGGAGCGAGCGATCCGCGGAGACCGCAGGAATCGCGAAGGATGGTCCTGGTTGTATCCGCTGAAGTGGCTGCTCACGATGGCGCTGGTGATGGTGGGCTGGGTCTTCTTCCGGGCCGCGGACCTGCACCAGAGCCTGATCATCCTCGGACAGATGTTCGCGCATCCCAGCGGCCACACGTTGTTCCAGCCGTGGCACGTCGGCCTGATCGTCGTTTCGCTGGTTTTGGCGATCGCCGAAGAGAAGCTGGAGTGGTTCGAACGATTGATGGAGGCTCCCGTTTGGGCCTACGCTTCCGCGCTGGCGCTGATGCTCTTCTGTCTGGAGATCTTCGGCGTGATTGACGCGCAGATTCCGTTTATCTATTTCCAGTTTTGACCGGTCGCCATCCTCGTGGGACACGCAGTCGACAGCCGCGCGGTGCCAAGTGCGTACGCGGCTTCCGCCGCACGTCCACGGAGTCCGGAACACCGCTGGGTTCACAGGGCCCCGGCGATGGGCCGATCTGCAAGTGCTTCCACTTCTGAGCCGCTCGCCCTGGTCCCCGGAAACTGGGACGTGTTGCGCGAGGGAAGTCGACCAGCGGAAGGACGCGCCGAAGATGGAACGCCGCCTTGCCGGCCTTCAGCTCCCGTTCATCATGCTGCTGACGGTGGAGAAGATTTTGCTGACGGCGGGCATGATGGTGGGAGGCAGAACGCCGGCCACAATGATAACTAGCGATGCGGCCAGCATCGCATACTCGATCATGTCCTGCCCGAGGCAGTCTCTCCAGAGCCGACGGATGGAACGCGGAAGCACCGGCGCCGACCTCCTGTCCCCATGATTGTTCCGCCGAACAGGCATTCACAATCATAGAGATCCCGTAACATCCCTGCGAAAAGCCCTTAGTTTAAGGTTGCCAGCGGGGGTGGAGTCGGGGTGGAGTCGTTGCACGGGCAGAAGATCCTGTGAGAGCATTGGGTTTCCGAGATGCACGGCCACTCCGCGAGCGCGTCGGGCAGGTACCGAAGTGCTGATAGTCCCAACCTACAACGAACGTGACAATATCGAGCCGCTGTTGGCCCGGATCCGCAAGTCGGCCGGAGACGAACCCGTTTTCTTTGTGGACGATAACTCACCGGATGGGACGGCGGAAGAAATCCGCCGGATTCAGCGGCAGGATAGCAACGTCCACATCATTGTGCGGCCCGGCAAAGGCGGCTTCGGTGCCGCCTGCCGCGAGGGCATCAAGAAGATCCTGTGGGAGAAGCTGGCCGACTACGTGATCCTGTTGGACGCCGATTTGTCGCACCCCCCGGAAGTACTGCCGCGGATGATTGAGCTTCTGCGGATACATCCCGTGGTGATCGGTTCGCGCTACATCGCTGGCGGAGGCAGCCAGAATTGGGACTTTCGCAGGCGGTTTCTCAGCTTCGGCGGCAACCTCTACGCGCGAATCCTCACCGGTGTGCCGGTTCACGACATGACCGCCGGATTCGTGGGGTATCAGTCGGAAGTTCTCCGGCGGGTCGAGCTGGACGCGATGCAATCCGAGGGATACGCTTTCCAGATAGAAATGAAATTAAGCCTGCATCGAAGTGGGGTGCCGTTCTTCGAATTGCCGATTATATTCACGGAACGCGAGTCCGGGAAATCGAAATTCAATCGCCGGATCATGTTGGAAGGGGTCACATTTCCGCTGAAGTCTCTGGCGCGGAGGGTCGGTCATGGGTGAGCGCAGGGCGCTGATTACCGGCATCACCGGGCAGGACGGCTCGTATCTGGCCGAGTTACTGTTGTCGAAGGGCTATGAAGTGCACGGGATCGTGCGGCGCGTGGCGCTGGAGGATCCGCTGCACCGGTTGGGGCGGATCGCCGCTTTTCGCGAGCGCGCCACGTTGCACGCGGGTTCGCTGGAGAGCTTTCCCAGCTTGTACAAGATCGTGCAACAGCTACAACCGGACGAGTGTTATCACCTGGCCGCGCAGAGTTTCGTCAGCTATTCCTTCGACGATGAGTTCTCCACGCTGAACACGAACGTCAACGGAACGCACTTCCTTCTGACCGCGCTGAAGGAAGCGGCGCCGCGTTGCCGGTTCTACTTCGCCGGGTCGAGCGAGATGTTCGGCAAGGTGCAGGAGGTACCGCAAACGGAACGGACCGCATTCCATCCGCGATCGGCGTACGGGATCAGCAAGGTGGCCGGCTTCCACCTGACCCGGAATTACCGCGAGGCCTACGGGCTGCACGCCTCCAGCGGGATCCTGTTCAATCACGAGTCGCCGCGCCGGGGATACGAGTTCGTGACTCGCAAGATCACCTCCGGCGCCGCGGCCATCGCGTCCGGCGCGGCCAGCCATGTTCGCCTCGGCAATCTGGAGGCCCGCCGCGACTGGGGCTACGCTCCCGAATACGTGGAAGCGATGTGGCGCATGTTGCAGCAGGATGAGCCGGACGACTACGTGGTGGCCACCGGCGTCTCGCATTCCGTGCGGGAGTTCTGTGAGGTGGCGTTCTCACTGCTGGGACTCGACTACCGGGAACATGTCCAAACCGATCCGCAACTCCACCGTCCCGCCGAGGTGGATCAGTTGATCGGCAAGCCCGCCAAGGCCGCGGCGGTGCTGGGTTGGCGCTCCCACACCGATTTCGAGACGCTGGTTCGGCTGATGGTGGCGGAGGATTGCCGCGCCCGCGGCATCGACCTCGGGAACAAAGCCGCTTTCGCGCGCTGAGCCAGATCCTGGCGCCCCGTCATCCCGGCTGATCCCGCGCCAAACGCCCTTCATCCGGCGGTTGACCCCTTTATCCGATAACGCGCGACTCGCGCGCACTCCCTCGTTTACCTTTGCACCAGGGACATCCTGTATGGATCAACTGGTTGCACTCGAAAACGTAAGCCGCCGCTTTCCCATGGACCACCAGGCCGTCGTTGCGCTGGACGGGATCACGGCGGCAATCGACGGCGGGTCCTTCCTGGCCGTCGCCGGTCCGAGCGGCAGCGGGAAATCGACGCTGCTGAATCTGATTGGCTGTATTGACCGGCCCACTGGCGGCGTCGTCCGTCTGGCGGGCGAAGACACCGGGCGCCTGGGCGCGTCCCGGCTCTCCGAGCTGCGGCGGCGCCGGATCGGCTTCGTGTTTCAAACATTCAATCTGATTCCCGTATTCACGGCGTTCGAGAACGTGGAGTATCCGCTGCTGCTGCGGCGCGTGGCCGCTTCGGCGCGCCGCCGCCGGACCATGGAAGCGCTGGAAAGCGTGGGACTCGCCGCCCGCGCGAAGCACCGCCCCGATCTGCTCTCCGGCGGAGAACGCCAGCGGGTGGCGGTAGCGAGGGCGATTGTGCACCAGCCCTCTCTGGTGCTGGCCGACGAGCCCACCGCTAATCTGGACAGCTCCAACGCCACCCACCTGATTGAGCTGATGCGCGCGCTCAACCGCAGGCTGGGCATCACGTTTCTCTTCTCGACGCACGACGCGCGACTGCTCGACGGGGCGGATCGCATCATCCGGTTGTGCGATGGCCGCATTGCCGAGGACAGCGTGGGCACCGCGTCCCCGCGTTACCAGGAGGTGCTGCAATGAGATCCTTCGTTCTACTCGCGTTTCGTAACATCTTCCGCAATCGCCGCCGCACCATCATGACGCTCACGGTCACCAGCGGCGGGGTCACGGCGCTGCTGCTGGCCGGCGGATTCTTCTCATATATGTTCTGGGGTTTCCGCGAGACCACCATCCACAACGGCCTCGGTCACCTGCAGATCTACAACGCCGAGTTCTTCCGCCACGACGAAACGCGCGCGCTCGAGTTCGGGGTAGGCGACTACAACACCGTCGCGTCAGCGGTCATGAACACGCCGCACGTACTCGGCGTAGCGCCGCGCATCGAGTTTTTCGGCATGGTCTCCAACGGCCGCAAGTCCGGTACGTACATCGCCACGGCGGCGATACCGGAGACCGAGCGGCGCATGGGCTTCCAGCCGCATATTGTGAGCGGCCATGAACTCAGCACGGCCCGCGACGCGGCCGCCACGGAGGTGCTGGTCGGATCGGGGCTGGCGCGTTCCATGAACGTGAAGCCCGGCGGCGGCCTAACCCGACCTTCGCAGCTCGTCTCGGAAATGGGGCTGAAACACCGGTCTGGCAAGCACAAGCCGTGTCGAATCAATAAAACATTTTCGGAATCGCTTGTAGTGCAGACCTACCCCCTTTCTATTC
>Ga0326728_10006147_pt1 | contig 32739 bp, 24 predicted proteins | sample MB3enrmetagenome_FD_207602 | JGI IMG/M metagenome (GOLD analysis project Ga0326728, IMG submission 207602) | Lab enriched peat soil microbial communities from McLean, Ithaca, NY, United States - MB31MN | ecosystem: Environmental > Terrestrial > Soil > Wetlands > Peat | place: USA: New York... | reverse complement strand
CGTTATCACGTTTTTAGAGTAACTACTATTTTTATGCTCCCAGCTCCTTAGTCTCCGCTCGAAGCGCTTTGAACACATCCCAGCTCGGAGTTGTCGACTCATCGGACATTATGCATCGGTTTCGGCCTTTTGGGGGCGGATGCTTTCTGCTGGGCTAAACCCCAGTTCTAATGCGCTATTTTAGCCCTCTCTAGGCCCTCGGTAAAGCCATGAAACGCGTTATGTGCGGCATCGGGCCTCTCTGGAGGTCTTGCCGTGTTTGTTTATGGGGTCATCTCACGAAACGGAAAAAATCGTACGCTTAGACGCTTAGAAACGTCCGGTGGCTCACATAGTCGTGGGTGTTCTTAATGTGACCCGTGACCGGCGTGTTTCGGGTGGTCATTACCGCGACCAAAAGGCGGGATGCGGTATAATGCGGGCAACCAGCCATGGAGGCAGCAAAGTGAAAAAGCGGATACTCGTTCTTGTTGCTCTTGCGGTCCTTTTTGCGGCTTCGGCGTATGGGCAGACGACGGACTTCTTTGATCTGATAAAAACTGGAACTCCTCAGAGTATCCAAGCTGCTATCGACGAGGGAAGGATAGATTTTGATGCTGTCGGTCCACTTGAACTTGATCCGAAAAATACCATTCAGGCATCTCCCATTTTTTTCGCTGCTTATTCGAATCCCAACCCTGATGTTTTCGATGTTTTGGTAAAAGCTGGTGCGGACGTTAACGAAAGTGGTCCCGGGGAGCGCAGCCCCTTGATGCTTGCATCATCGCATAACACGATCGATGTCGTAAAGAAGTTGATTACTCTGGGCGCTAGCGTCCAAACCGCACGTGATGACGGCAGAACAGCGCTTCACTATGCCGCGGACAACCCGAACCCTGAGGTGATTGCCACGCTGCTCAAGGCCGGCGCAGACATCAACGCTCAGACCAACGTCGGCGCGACCCCACTCGGGGCTGCCGCCATGTTTAACCAGAATCCTCAGGTGATTGCCAGGCTGTTGGAGGCTGGCGCGGACATTGAGGCCCAGGACAGGGATGGTGCTGCGCCCTTGGTGTACGCCGCGTACAACCAGAATCCCGGGGTGATTTCAACGCTGCTGAAAGCTGGTGCGAACGTAAAGGCCCAGAATAAGGACGGCCGGAACGCGTTGATGACCGCCGCCGAGAAAAACCAGAACCCCGAGGTGATCGCTAGGCTTTTGAAGGCCGGCGCTGACATCAACGCCCAGGACAAAGAAGGTGGGAGCGCGCTGATGGGCGCGGCGGCCTACAACCCGAATCCCGCAGTGATCACTACGCTCCTGAGAGCTGGGGCGAACCTGAAGGCTCAGGACAAAGATAGCTGGACCGCCCTGGTGTACGCCGCTACCTACAATCCGAATCCCGAGGTGGTCACCACGCTGCTGAAAGTCGGCGCGGACATCAACCTCCAGAAAGAGGATGGCGTAACTCTGCTGATGTTGGCTGCCGGGGGCAACACGAATCCTGAAGTGATCAGCACGCTCCTGAGAGCTGGGGCGCACATCGCCGATCGGGATGAGAAAGGCATGACCGCTCTGATGTATGCTGCTCTAAAGAACCAGAACCTCGACGTTTTAACCACGCTTTTGAAGGCCGGCGCTGAAGTGAATGGTCGGAGCAATCAAGGTATGACCTCGCTTATGTACGCCGCAGCGTACAACGAGAGCCCTGAAGTGATCACCACACTCCTCAAGGCGGGTGCGGACATCAAAGCGCGAGGTAAGGAAGGTGAGACCGCACTGATGTGCGCGGCAAGCTTGAATGCAAACTCCGAGGTGATTATCACGCTGTTGAAAGCAGGGGCGGACGCGAGAGCGAAAGATGATGCGGGGAAGACAGCCTTTAGTTACGCCCAGGGGAATGAAAAGCTGAAAGGCACCGGCGCCTATTCCGAACTGGCCGCAGCGAGCGGTCAGACTGAGGAGAATGCTGCCAGAGTCGCAGCGATTTCTAACAGCCCGGTGACGATTGCGGTCCTTAGTGTCTCAAATCAAGTCGAGTCGGGATCATTTAAGCCCGACAACGGGATGCGGTTCTTCGCTGTCGAAGTCCTGATAGATAACACGAACGGTTCCGAGGACTTCGATGGGGTGAGTCTTATGAGCAATGTCTTTTTCCTCCAGGATTCTGAGGGTTATAAATTTCCTGTCAACGCAATGACGGCGAATCTCACTAAGCCGGCGTTTCCGGAGTCCGTTACCGCAGGCGATAAGACGCGCGGTTGGATCACCTTCGAGATCAAAGAGGGCGACAAGCCGAAGGACCTAAGCCTTCGATATGAGAAAACCAACATGTTCGGCATGACGCCACCGCTACGTTCCAATTGGATCAGCTTAGCAGGTCTTCCGGAGCGTAGCGAATCAGGCACAGAGAACAGCGAAGACACGAAGGCGGATGACAACTAGAGAGCTCGAGGACTGCCGGCTCACCCCCGCGCTCTCATTGAGCCTCTCTTTCGGGGAATCCGGGGTCACTTCCTTTTGTTTGAGTGCTGGATGCGTTTAGCGACGAGGAACTTTTCGGGGTTGGGAGGTAAAACAACACGGCAGGAGGAGAGAAAGTCTCGCTACGGGGCCGTCGGAAGATGTGATGACTGAGCTCCTGAAAGCAGGCGCAGACGCGAAGGCAAAAGACAGCCAAGGTAAGACAGCTTTCGATTACGCGCAGGACAACGAGGAACTCAAGGGTACCTACACCTACCAGCAGCTCCAAAAAGCGTCAAAGTGAGCGACGTTTTTTGGAGATTTATCGTCAAACAGCAGTTTGGCTACGGAGGAAATGAAAAAAGCAAACAAAAGGCTGGCAAGCAAATTGACGAAACAGCGTCTTTCCGTTGGGATCGGAGTATCCTCGAGCTCTCCTCCTGGCTCAGAACACAGGTTTATTCTGTTGGGGCTGTCGAATACGATAGACTCAACGATCTCTCCGGGCCTGGCATCTATGTAGTGTATGACAAGCAGACCCCTGTCTACGTAGGAAAGACCACACGAACCGGCAAAACGCGGCTGCGGGAGCTGGTCAGCGACTGGCGCAGTCATACGTTTAACAACAAGCTTATGAAGGAGTATCTCTCTAAGTATCTTCACCACAAGGTGACTACTCTCGGACCCAAGATGGAAGACCAATTGGTACGGAAGGGGGACATAACCCGAGAGAAAATTGTCGAGATTCAAGACCAAGTCAACAAGTTTATCAGGCGACACTACCGGTTTGCCTTTTTTCACTTGAACGAGGACCTCAGTCGATACGAGCATTTCGTAATCGCTGTTCTAGCACCAGACCACAATGATTGATTCTGCCGTCTCGACAGCTCCAAGAAAGGGGTAGAAATATACGGCAGGCTCTTCGCGCGTTCGTTGTAGACCCGCCACGCGCGTCGTTGAACTGCGTGCGCCGGTAAATGCTCCCTCAGAACAGCTATGGCCCGACGTCGCACAGTGATGGCGTCTTTCCGACTCATTTCGGGACTCCCTTCCACGAATCGGCAAAGTTGAGGGCGAGCGATCTTGCGGATTGTTCAAGAGGTTTATAGCTCGCTCCACGAGCGTCCCGCAGAGCGAGCGCGAATGACCTTACTTCTTTACCTTCGCCTTTAGCGACAACTCCTTGAAAGTCTTGCTGAAGCTAAACCGTGGGACCTTTGTCGCCGGCTTGGCGGGTATCTTGATCTCTTGGCCGTTTAGCGGGTTCCTTCCCATCCGGGCGGCTCTGGCCGGCCGCACCCTGATGAACATCTTTCCCATCTTGCCGATGGCCACGCGCTCTCCCCTCATGACCCCAATGGCCACAAGCTCGAAGATGTCCCCAATGACCTGCTTGGCGTCCCTCCTTGCAAGCCCATTCTTCTCCGCGAGGTATCCGACCAGGGAAGCCCCCGTGAGCTTGTCCGGGACCTTCGTTGGCGCCTTCTTCACGGCGGGTGTCTTTGCCACTACTGCCTCCTAACACACGGTGTATCGTGCAGCCCACGGCCGCAACTGTCGCCTTCGCGTTGTTCGCTATGCGCGACAAAGCCACAGAGTACAGAGAGAAATGAAGAATGTCCATTTGCCTTGACTCGCTTCCGCTGTGCCCAATGCATACGCTTTAGAGAGGTGTTGCAGCGGATCGACGGGTAAGATCGTCGCTTAGATAATTGTGAGCTCAATCTGCGGTCCGAAGTTGACCTAATGCTCTTTATGAGCACTACTTTTTTGGCCTCGAGCAGAGGTTTTGCCATGCCTTTTCCTCTCTTGGAATCTTGGAAGACAGGCCAGGCAGTCCGGAAATGGCAGATCGGAAAATGAAGAATGACAGCGTGGCTGTCTTGAGGCTATACGCTATGTCTTTCGTGCGAACCCATAAACGAAACTAACTCAATCTGTTTTCGGCATTCGCTTTCCAGCTTCCAGAAAGGTGCCTGAACGCTCAACTCACCGACCTCTGAGATTTGTTGCAGCCGGATCTTATACTGCTCCTTGCGCTCTACATCCTTATATTCTCGCGCGAAAGACAAAAACCCCTCCCAGGAGCCATAACAATGTGCAGCCAAGCCTGCGGCCATTAAAGGCCATGCAAGCGTGTCGGCGAGATTCCGGCAAAGATGTACTGAAGTCTCTACCACGTTGAGCCAAGGATGAACAAACCAGGCCAATTTCATCATCCAGATTCGAATTGACGAACTTGGATGATCCAGATTTTCTACCAAGGTTTCAACGGGCGTCGCTTCCCATCGTTTCTCGGCTGCGGCACAGTTGCAGAGTTTCCACGATAGTCTGTCAAACCTTGCGTACGGCCCCTCCGCTACTGCCTCGCTGCAGGACTCGGCCATATTCTGTGCTTTTTGAGAGAATTCAGCTCCCCACTCCACTGCAAGAAGAAGACATGATTGGGCTCGGAGATCGGCAGAACTTGGCAACGGCACAGCATACTTTGTTTTTGAAGCTTCCACATGCCACTGTCTGGCAAGCTCGAGAAACGCCAACTCCGGTCTGGTGGGATTGCCGCGGAGTCCAGGCAATTCCAACTGCTCCATTCTTTTCTCCCCCTCAGATCCTGCAAGAATTAGGCCGCCACCGCCTGAAGCTCGGTAACCAGCTCTTTAGCCCTTCTTTTCAATTCCTCAAACTTTCTCCGAAGCGCTTCAGGTTTTAGGTTCTTCACCTCTTCCCAGTATGCGTCTGCGGGCGAGAGCTCTATCCCGGCCACCGTGACCAGGGCGATCAGTGCCGTGAATGGAAACCGGTGCCGCATGAGGTTGATGACCGCCTGCTCCGTGAAGAGCGATGCCTCCGCTGATTCCTCGCCACCGGGCTGCAAGGAAAGCGCGACGTCAAGGTACGCGGCTCGCAGGAGCAACTGGCGGCCTCTCTCCTTGAGCGCTTCTGACCTTGCCTTCACCCGGGTGCTGACGATGTCGTGCTCTTTTCTCGTTTGCTGAATCATTTTTTCCTCAAATGCTTTCCGTGCAGTCTGTCTCGCCGACTCTTGCGGCGGTAAACCAATACGATCTATCGCTGACTCAAGATTGGATAGAGACGCTATTGGCAATGCGTTTTTGCCTTCCAGCAAGTACCACGCACAACAAGGAGGGTCCTGAGAAGCCAGCCTTAGAATCCAGGGAGGAATGGCCGCTTCGGCTGATCCAACCCTTTCGATGAATGCGTGGAAAAGAGGCTCCCCATAGGTCATAAGGTGAAGCTCCTCGGGATGACTTGAAAAGACCTGCGAATCGAAGGTAACGGCATATCGTTGATCATTCATCTGCACGAAGTACACACCGGCAACCTCAGGGCTCGGCTCGAAATATGCCCGCGTCGATTGTAAGCCCAGCAATGCTCGCTCGATGTCCTGGCGAGTAACAGGCTGGGGAGACGACGCCGGCGGCGACTCATCGAGCCCTAGGTATTCGTCAAGCCGGAGTGCCTGGATATGTTGTTCGTCAAGTTGCCGCTTGATTTCAGATATCGCCTCAGAAAAGCTCTTTGGCCGCTCTGCTTGACCCTTCATCGAAACATTCTTGATTGTCTGCGCCACCCGATAAAGGATGGGTTGAAGATCACCGACAACCGTTTCGAACCAGGAGATTCGCCCTTCCAGAGCCCGATAGACGTCGGCTTCGACTGTATCTTCATAAAAATAGTTGTAGATCCAGACGTCAGGATAGTGCTGCTCGATACGGTCGATCCTTCCGATTCGCTGCTCGACGCGCATGGGATTCCAAGGCATGTCGTAGTTGATCATCATGCCGCAAGTCTGCAGGTTAAGCCCCTCGGACATCGCCTCGGTGCCGAGAAGGATCTTAATCTTTTCCTTTGCAAAATCTGCCTTCAAGTCCTCCTTCGAGACGCGTTGCCAACCATTGCCGTCCCAGATCTCGCCTCCCCGGCCCGAGTAGCAGGCAACCTGGCTGCCGTAGACTGCACGGAGTTTCTCTCGAAGCCAGTCCATCGTGTCGGTGTAGATAGTGAAAACTATTACGGTCTCACGCCGCTCAAGCAATCTGCCAAGATCAGTCAAGAGCTGCGCTGCCTTCGAGTCCGTGTCCAGGTGCCCAAGCTCGTTCAAGAAATCCTCTACGTAGGCAATTTCCTCTTGAGCGATTGACGGTTCTGCTGCAAAAATCTCCTCTGTTGCGTCTTCGGAGAGATCATCTTCCTCAAAGTCCTCGTCGCCGAGCCCGGCGGTTGGAGTGGCATCCGGCTCGCCGCGCAAGAAAGCCAAGCGCCGAATGAGACTGCACTCGATGGCTTTGAAGCTTGAAGTCAGCCTCCTTCGGTAGATGGTCATTATGAATCCGAGCCCAGCCCTCTTTTCTTCGTACTTCCTATAGAACTCCGAAATGTACTCTTCGATTCGCTCATAGAGCTCTCGCTCGTCAGTTTCCATGGGAATCCACACCATGGTGGGTTTCCGGGTTGGAACCCGGTGATCACCCAGGAGCCCCTTCTGCTCATACCGATGGAGTAGGTCCCGAGTATTTCTGAACAAGTACCGAGCCAGGGGCGTGGTCCGACGAATGAACTCAAGAAGCACTTGTCTACTGACGGCGGAAAGTTGACTGATCTCCGAACGTGCCTTGCCGCTGAAAGGCAGCCCCCGGATAATACCCCAGTCTACGAGACCTACCTTCTCTCGGGCTATCCTTTCAAACAGGGGATCGATCGATCCTCCGTTTTCAAGATGATCTCGCACGAGCGACAGGAGAAAATACCAGTCGGCATTTATGCCGTTTCTGATCTCGTTGAAGAAACGAAGGAAAAGATCGTCAGATGCGCCCCACCTGCCTCCCAATCCGATGACAGAGAGGAGGTCCCATACCTCGCGCGCGTCCACCTGCATTGGGGTGGCGGTAAGTAGCAGCAGTCCTCGAGTCCGGTCGCTGAGACCTCGGCTGCCTCCCGATTCTTGCTGTCCCAGAAGCAGTGAGAGTAGCCGGTTCCGGCGGTAACGCCCCGTGAGGAAATCCTTACGCCGGGCATGGTGTGCCTCATCTACAATAACAAGGTCCCAGCTCCGCCCGGACAGGATCTCCAATGCGCGCTCTCGACGCTTTGCGAGCTGGCTGGAAGCGATCATAACGGGAAAGGCGTCCCAAGGATTCTCCGTCACTGCAGAAGCTTCGTGCCGGAAGTAGTCATGGAAAGTGCTGCCATCAAACTCCGGTACATTCAGTAAAAAGCTTTCATACAACTCTTCTTGCCATTGACGGCAGACGCTCTTGGGAGTGAGGATGAGGCACCGTCGGACCAGGCCACTCATGAGGAGTTGTTTCATGATGGCACCTGCTTCGAGGGTCTTCCCGAGCCCAACTTCGTCGCATAGAAGATATGGTTCTGGAAACGTGCTCACGACTTTCTCAACGACCCGAGCCTGGTGGGGCCAGAGCTTTACTGCGGACGCTTCCTCGCCCAGCCGGTCGGCGTTCTGCATGAACGGAGCATCGCGCAGAAATTGGAACAACGCGGCTTCACGCGACGACGTTGCCGTAGGCCCTGAAATCTCAGGCTCGGCAATCTTCGGCTCCATCGGGTCACGAACGGGAGGAGCAACTGGGCAGTAGCGAAGGAGCTGCTGCTTCACTGCCTCGGGGATTGTAAGTCCCTTCCAGCCTTCCTCTTTGTTCTCCCAGAGGCGGTCGAACATTGACTGGTACATGTCTATGTAAGTGAACTGCCGCTCCCGCCACGAACAGTAGACGGAGAACATCTCGAAATTGCGAAGCCAGGCCTGTTCTCCCTCGTTGATGCTGCCAACGAATCCAACACGGTCGCCGAGGCCATCCGTGAAGATGCCGAACTTCGCATGGAAGTAATCACGACATTCAGCTGCAGCAAGAGGTCGCCCGTCAGGAGCCGTCGGGAGAACGACCCGTACCTCAATGGTCCCCTCTTGGATCATCCAGGCGAGTGCGGAAAGCCGCTCCTTGGCGATGGCATCAATCTTCTCGTTCAAACCCTGGTTCATGCGATTCGCGACGATCTTCGCGAGATCGGCGCCACCCATCAGAGCCTCAGTGTCCGCCTCAATGAGCTGAGCCCCGACGAGAAGTCTCATGCGACCGTTGTTCTCGATCAGCCTCGCGACACCCGCAGCGGCGACCACAAGCGCCGAAGAGGAAAAGAAGCCCGCAGACCGATCGTAGCGGACAGAGCACGAGAGGGCGGGAACATAAAACGCATTGATGCGGTCATCCTGAGGTCCGTACGTGTAGTTGAAAGAGCGCTCCCTGAGATTCACTTCTCAATCCCTATATAATTTTCCCAACTCCTCATACCACTCGAACCAGGGTCTCTCGACCATGGTGGGAGCGCCACAGCTCCGTTAAAGCGAGGCTGCAGTGACTATTCCTCGTCCTCTGAATCTTCTTCCTCGTCTGCTTCAGCTTCATCCTTCCAGAATAACTCGCCCTGCTGGGCAGGAAGTGCAATCTCCTCCTCTAAAGCCGGTGTGAGGTCTTCGAAAAATTTCAGCCGCAGGGCGTCGAGCACCTTCGCCTCCGGCCTGATGCGGGGAATGGCATTGATCATCGCCTGGATCAAGGCTCTGAAGGTAGTGTCTGACAGCAGTCCGGTCCGCTTGAGAAATGCCTCGCAAGCCTTGCTGCCATCCTCCTCGTGGACTAACATGGCCGTGTGGGCGGCATCCAATCCGCAGCCGAAAGCATCCGACTCAGGGTCGACAACACCTTTCTTCCGCCGGGCGAGCGGTTGTTGCAGAACGACGTTTGAGCCTTTCTTGGAAATCACCCGCCGCTTCGAAATCAGGTCTTCTTCCAGTTTGAGATTGAGCACGATAGCGAGCTTGCGAGCTTCGTCGCCTGGGAACTCTTCGGCTCGAAATGCGTCCCACGCCATGAGGTACCAATCTGTCACTTCGTCGAAGATGACGGGCTTGCCATGGAGGAGCTCTTCCTTTCGCAGAGCGATCACTTCCTCACGCGCAAGGTCGAGGGCAACCTCGGGCTGTAAAGCGAGGGGCTTCCCATCCTTGCCAACCTCGGCAGTTAGCACGGGCCAGTTCTTCGACAAGATGGAAAGAACAGGCCCGAAGGTGCTGATATAGAGATCCACTCCGGAGATGCCTTGGCCGTGGAACAGACGTGCCTTTTCCCTTGCTTCTTGCCTGACCCTTGCCTTTATGTCGTCCCACCATACAGGCTCACCCTCGGGACCACGCTTCCGGCACACCAGAAGGATTGTGCTTGCGGCGGCATTCTTTTTTGCTTGATGCAGGCTATGCTCGCTTTCGGTGTGCACCGGCCAGGAGGTTTGTATAGAGAAGCCTGCACCGATAAGCGAAGTGGCGAGAGAGTTCCATGCTTTGACCTTCTTATGCGTGAACATAATCGTCAGCGCGCCGTCAGGACGTAGCACTCGATGCATTTCTCGGAAGCAGGCTTCCATCTTGCGCTCGTAGTCGATCGATGCCTGCTCTTTCTTTTTTTTAGCTCCCTCAAAACGAGAGGAATTGGCAACAGCCTCGTCGTCTCTGTTTGTCAGTTCGTCATTAAACCAGCCCGGGAAGAGCTCACCAATAGAGCGCTTTTGCCAGACGTAATAGAAGTTGGAGCATTCGGCGTACATCACGTTATCGTAGTAAGGCGGATCGACGCACAAGGAGTGTATTGAGCCTTCGGGGATTTGTGGAAGCGATGCCGCATTGCCCCGGGTAAGGGACAGGATATCGGCTTTCGCGCTTTCGTCAAACAAGACGGCTGGCGAAGCGGCGAGCTTTGCGATTTCCTGGTAGGCATCGGCAACCTGATCGAGGGTCCAGGGAAGTAGGTTCGATGCGGAATCAAATTCGCCGTGGCTCCATTTAAAGCTGAAATCATGTCGATCGAAAGTGCCTGCGATGACATTCCGCGAGCTATGCCATCTCGTCATGCGGGAGTTGTAGTCGGCAGCTTTGTCGACGGCGAGTCCGAAATACGTTATCAGCGCCTCCGCCTTTTCTTTGCCAGACTCTGCTTCTATTTCGGGCCGCAGCGCGAGCATCTCATCCAGGAAGGTCAGGATGGACAATAGCTGCCGCGGGGAGAAGAAATCTGCCCATGTTGGCATTCCATATGAGATGGGCCGAGGGTCGGTGCTCTGTTCTGGATAATGCTCCCTCGGCACCAGACCGCGAGCTTCCCAGTCCTTGAGCCGCCGCCCAAGTTCCTTCTCTGCTGCCTTCACTGCAGACAGATCATCATCTGTTGGCGCATGGAAGGCGAGCCCGTCGGGGGATTTCACGGCCACCGCGTATAGCTGCTGGCCCATGCGACCGGCCTGGGCTTCGCGCTTGATGTAGTCGCTGTCGATGGCATCTCCCGTATATGGCGACTTGCCTACGCCCTTCTTCACGGTGCCCGCGTCGGGCTTCGAGCCTTCGGCTGCCTTGCCGGTCACGATCTGAAACCTGCAAGCAGTGTCCTGTGGCTTGCACAACAGCTTGGCGGCAACTGGATTTGCCGACTTCTGCAGCCACCAGTTCGGCGACAGAGGGACTGGCTTGCCGCTGACAGGGCAAGTCACGGTCCGCGCCCAAATATAGGCGTGGATGGATTCGCCCGTGTTCTTCGGGAAGAATTGTGATAGTCGTTTCTCGACCCGCTCGGATAGTACCCGACCCCACTTCCGGATGTCGGTGGCAAGGTCGATCCCGAACCTCCCAGGGTAGTCCAAGGTCGCTTTCAGCACCACCGACGCGACGCTATTTAGTTCATTCGCGAAAGTTCTGAACCCGTAGCGGAGTGCTTCAAAAGGAATTGAGCCGCCCCCGGCCATCGGATCGCAAACCGAGAGATCGCCTGTACCCCAGCGATGTTCAAGCAGTATTCGCAGAATCCGGACCTGTTCGTGGTCGGGGTTCTTTGTAAAGGCACGTTTGTAGCCATAAGGGTCCTGGGACAGCTTAATCTTTTTCAGGTTGGCCGCGGTAATCAGCTTCCTGCCCGCCACGGGGTCACCATAGATGCCGAGGAGCTCGATGAACCATTTTTGGTAGCTTTCCTGAGTCGGGAACTTCAGCCGTAGACTCTCGGGCCAGTCAGGACTCCACCCGGGCAAGAGACCCCCAAGGATAGCGGCCCTGCTGATAGCGAGCGGCCTACGCGCCCACCAGACGTGGAGGAAGTAAAGCGGCGGTAATGCCGACGAGGCACCCCGTTCTCGCATACACTCTGCCCCGATCTTTTCAATGGGCAGCCACTGCTCCGAGAGGACAGGGAGATTGGGCATCCAGCTATTCCTTCGCTAACAAGATGCGCAGACTGCGACAGGCACGGCGGGACAGATCAGGTCGGGAGCATTTCGAAAACCAGTAGTATGCTTCTTCAGCCTCCATGTCACGAACCGTTTCTGAGATGGCGGCGATTCTATCCAATCGCCGTAGCGGCTTCACCGCGAGAAACAACAGACCCAGCCTTACGCCGGATTCCTCTGGCAGCTCAAACGGTACTGTCCTACCCCGCCTGAGATCGCCCGACCGGAATCCACACCCCTTCAGCGCTTCAAGAACGCGGTCGAGTGCCGCTTCAAGCGGAGTTCCCCAGATCCTAACAAGGATACGGTTAGCCCCGGATGGCCCTTCGCGTTTGACCGCTTTCTGCGAAAGTGAGAGGCCGTATGACTCCCCTCCGCGTGGAAGCACTTCAAGCTGAAACGTTGCGGATTCTCTCATGAACCCTTCTCATCGGCGGCCTCCGCTTCTAGTACGAGCTTGCCAAAGTCCATCGAACTGAATACGTCTCTGATTGCTTGATATTGATTTCCGACGAGCTCAAGGGGAGGCTCGAAAACAGCAGTGAGGGCCGCATTCACCTGTACCTTGTCCGCCTGCTTTCCGAAGGCATCCGTGAGGGTTTTCACTTGCTTGTAACGATCCCAAGTTCCACTGAAGTTCATCTCGAAGGTATCCGCACCGAACTCGCATCGCATGATCTGCTTTACCTTCACCGATGCCTTGCCAAGCTGGGGTATGGCGAGACCAAGCAGTCGCGCGTCGTTGGCAGCTTCCTTGCCCGTTCCCTCCACCCGCACTACCAGGCTGGCTATCGTGAGCACTTTCTGATCGTGGGCCTGGTCAAGGATCGCTTGGAACGACTGATTGGCAGCGCCCTCAGCTCTGAGTACAGGCGCTTTACCCGTACAGATGCAGGGATCTTTTCCGCATCTTGGGCAGACTTTCCCGCAGACACACTGATCGGTTGGCTTACCACACACAGGGCAAGTCGCAATTGTCTCGCCCTTTATTGGAATACCGAGTTTTGTGGCTTCTTCGGTGGTGTAGAGAATGGCATCATCGCTTATTTCGACGGCAGGCACCGGTGAAGGCTTGCCGAAGGCATCCTTGTCCCCAGGGGCCTGATACACCCAGGTGTCGTTCCTGCAGCCATCGCGGATCGTTCGCTTCAGCTGGTTGATATCCAGGAGCATACGAAGACCGATGCGTTGGGCGAATGCTCGGCGCAGCTCAGCCGTGCTGACGGACTCCGAACCTGCGGGCCATGCCTTGGACTTCACGTAGGCGGCTGAAAGCGGAGTGTCGTCCGCAGTCAATACCTTGTTCAGCTGTTTCAGAGTCCGTAGAACCACCTGGCTTTGGTCCTGGTCGACACTTCCTTGATCCTGGGCAGGCAGCGCTTCTCGTGAAAGCCTGCCATGCTTCTCTGGCGCATCGGAGGACGGGTAGTAGAGGAACCTGTAGGCCCGCGTAATCGCGATTCTGTATTGCAGCTCGGCCTCGTCGCGCATATCACGCAGTTTGCGTTGATGTTCGGGGATCAACCCCTTCATCCGATCAGGGTCGTTGAGGATCTTTGCAAGAGCAAAATGCTTGCGCGCCACATCAATCAGCCGCTCGACTTGGTCTGAATCGGCGACGATAAACAGCAAGTTATTCTTATAGGTTCTGTATCCCTGCTGTGTACCAGCATGCTCGAAGATCTTGACAACCAGATCTGGCGGCGACTGTGTATCTGCTTTCGTGGAAGCAGCATCGAAGTGGACGATCACCAGTTTCGGATCGCCTGCATCGTCATCCACCTCTGAAGCCTCGCTTTTGAAAGGACAGGGTTCGAAAATACCTTTTTTCCAGATACCCTTGATCCGCTTCTCCAGTTCTGTCTTTGGTCCGATCCTGCCAACCACTTCCATCTCGTCGGCGATGATCTTATTGAGGGAAGGCTCTGTCTTGAACCGGTACTTGTGCCCATCCCAGTCGAGGAACCACGCACTTTCCGCAAGATCCGCTGCGGCTTTCTGGACTAGGCCAGGGTCGTCGCCGGGAGCGAGCATGGCCAACATCACTTCCTGCGGGTCGGCGCCAGAGGCGACGCCTTGCACGAGACTGTGTAGAAACACGGTTGTGGCGAAGCGTCGCGCATACGGAGGCCGACCGGCCTCCACTAACCGCCGGTCAACGACTGTAGCGTGGGCGGCTTTTCCCGCGAGTTCGCTGGTTATATCAGCCTCCACGACCTGCCGAAACTGAGGCCGTTTCAAGCGAGCAGTGAGTTCGTTGAGAATGTCATCTTGGGAGAGGTCGAGATGGTAGGGGTGGATGAGCCAGGTATCTTTAGGGCGTTCCAGCCACAGTCTTCGCACCGTCAACGCCAATAGGCGCAGGGCGCCGCGAGTACGTTGGAAGTCTGGAATGGTAGATGTTTTGCGGTTGAGCGTGGTGATTAGCTCTGGCGAAAAGGGATAGTGATGCTCGATCTCTGTCTTATATTCGGCTCGAGAAGCTGCCTCGGGCAATTCGGCCTTTTTCCCGGTCTCCAGTACATAAAAATCATGGTAAGTTTGGGCAGTTATGGAGGCTTCTGAGCAGTCGACCTTCGCGAATAGACGGTGGGTCACCAGCGGAGCAATCTCCGCTTCCCCTGTGGGCGTGATGATCGATTCCTGACGCGCGCCTATCTTGCCGGCTTCCGCAAGGGCCTCCTGAACTTTTGCGGTCTCCTGCGCATATGCATCCTTACTGTCTGCAAGGGTAATGACCACAACTACGTTTTTCATTTTTGAAGCGAAAGCAAGTAGGGCCTGCAGAAAGACCGGCACCTGAGCCGCAAGCGTCGATGCTTCGACTTTGACTCCTTCAGCTTTCCTGAGAAATGCCGCCAGCTCGTCGATCATAATCAGGGCTGGTTCATCGCCGATGAGCTTCTCGAAAACCTGCAGCCCTGGCGCAACCATGGCTTCATCCGATTTTCGCAGTAACTCGTATCCCTTGGATTTGCCAAGTTGCCATGCGACCTCACCCCAAATTGTATGGGTTACGACATCACCATGGTCGATGCCGTTAACTGGGTCCAGGTCAACGCCGACCACTCCTGCGAGGCGCTTGATCGGTGATTGCGGCAGTAGCTTGGCGTCGACGAATGGAGCAAGCAGACTGCGACCAGAAGCCCCGAGGCAGGAAGCATGATACAGCGCAATGAGGTTGTGGGTCTTACCGCCTCCGAAGCTGGTTTCCAACCTGATAATAGGCGAGCTGATCGGTTTGGCGCCCGAGAGGCGCCCAAGCGCATCGCGGAGCAGGTGCTTCAGGCCGTCCGTCGGATAGGTGTGCTCGAAGAAGACCTCCGGCTTCTGGTAAATAGGGTCTGCCTTCCCGTCGATGACGTCGTGAAGATGGGCCGCGAACGTTTCTTCACGAAGATCCCCGGTGAGCACATCTTTTCTGGGCACACAAGTTTCGAATATTGAATTCATTAATTGCTCCCCATTGCGCGCTGTGCCTTGATCGTAGCAGAAGACAGAGACTAGGGCAAGAAAACTTGATGATTACTGCCCTGTAAGGAGAACGGCCCGGTCTTGTTGCGCGTGTGAATTTTCTGGACGGCGATCGTCGATCAGCCTGAGAGGGGCTGTCTCAATGTCCCGAGCCACCCAATCGTATGCAATCTCCGGTTTCTAGTGGATCCGCTTAACGGGAAGCCCACATTGGCTTGCTGGTGCTTTTGCCACAGTCTCCCCTTCCCCACTTGAGTTCTGTGATGCCGCACACTGCCGAACTTTCGAAAGACTATGTCGTTAATTTCCGTGACACGCTAACGTGAATAGCTGCTAACTCGAAACGTCCAGATGCACTCTTCAGCCCACATGAGCCGATGGGGAAGGGGCACTGCGTCATTCCTTGTTCCTAACATGTTCATTTGTGTTGTTTTTTGCTTGGCAAACGACCATAATGCAGGCAGAAAAAGGAAGTACTGCACATGGCATACATGGACGCGTTTAGGGGACAGACGGACCTGATCCGAAAACTCGGCGAAGGCAACGCGCATCTCGTTTGGGTTCTTGGCATGCTTCTCCAGGAATCCGATCTTCAGGCCCTTGCTTCCGAGGCCCTAACTGACGGTCCCGATGACAAGAAAATCGACTTCATTTACCTCGATCGCGATGAGGGACGCATCATCCTCGCCCAAGGCTACTATGCTCAGACGGCGAAGGATACCGCGAAAGCTAATAAGGCCGCAGATCTAAACACCGCAGTCGCCTGGCTCTTCTCTGGGGATCTGTCAACTGTCCCCGAAGAGCTTAGAGCCGCCATTACTGAGTGCAGAGAGGCGCTCAGGGATGCCGAGATCAGCAGCATTCACGTGCTATACATTCACAACCTTCCAGAATCGATAAATGTCTCACGTGAGCTGCAAACCGTCAATTCGCACTTGAGGGACTTTCTTGGGACTGCATCGTCAACCACGACAACGGTGAGAGAGTTCGGTGGAAGTCAGATTGAGCACCTCTTCGCGTCCCAGGAGTCACATATAGCGGTTACTGAAGAAGTTATCTGCCCGTCTAAGGTCGCTTTCACGGAATCTGGCCCGGAATGGGAAGCCGGCGTCCTCTCGGTTCCAGGATCATGGCTTCATAATCTGTTTAGCAAACATGGAGACGCACTGTTCTCTGCAAATTACCGGGGCTTCCTCGGACTCAGTAGGCGTCGGAAAATAAACATGGAAATACGCAGCACAGCAGAAATGGCGCCTGCCGATTTTTGGGTTTACAATAACGGCGTGACCCTTCTAACTTTAGGTTTTGCGCAGGTTCGGGAGGGTACACGGCTCACGGGCGTCTCAGTAGTCAATGGAGCGCAAACAACCGGTGCCATTGGAAGCGTGAATCTGGGAGAACACGATATTCGGAGTTTGCATGTTCTCTGCAAGGTTATTCGCTGCCAGAATTCACAGAAGATTGATAGTATAGTACGGTACAACAACACCCAAAATGAGATAACGACCTGGGATCAGTACAGTGGCGATCCTGAGCAGGTACGAATAGAGGCTGAGTTTGCTGACCTTGGGTATTCATACCAACGAAAGAGGAGATTCCAGCCATCGGGCGATAACATCGGTATTGAAGATGTTGCGCAACCGCTAGCTTCATTTGTAGGGCGATATGCAGAGGCAAACCGAGGTCGCAACCGGATATTCGAACGGAGCTCCGTCTACAAGACCGCTTTCGACGGTAAGAAGGCAAGGCATATCCTCCTCGTCTACACATTAGCCCGGGCGATAGATGAGAGACGCACAGAGTTAAAGACCAAGCGAGGCACTGGCGCCTTGATAGCACTAGAGGAGCAACAACTCACCCTTCTACGGAATCTTCGGTTCAAATATTTCTTCATGTCAGTTCTGGCGCGCTCGCTCGAACCAATCGTCGGGTGGCCAGTCGACCTTGGCACTGTGGCTTATTTGCCGGAAGTAGCTAAAACAACCAGCAACAGCTTTACGTCCCTCGTTGCCGCTGCAGTACCTGTTGTGACTTCTGTTTTGACCTTGCTCTGTACCCAAGTAAAAGTTGACAACCTTTCTGAAGTCATAGCAAGAGAAAACACTTCCGAGACACTGGCCTCGACTATTTCCGCTCTAATCTACTCAACAAACGCGCATCTGCAATTCGCAGATTGGGCCAGGAATTTGAGCCGGTCATAAGAGGCTGCAGAGCTTGATTTGCGGGTTCGTTTTCGTCGGGTAATTCCGTAATGCGTAACGCGCCGGCGTTTGCCGAGAAACACTTGCCAGAAGCCGACCGTCGTATCGCTAAGGGGCATATATGAACTGGTTGCAGCTTAAAGCTTGAGGATGGAACCCGGTTTGCGTGGCTCATGAACACATTACGGGCACACCAATCAGGGTAGCAGGCCGTTTTCTTGAAGCCACTCGAGTATTCGGCGGCCAAGCCTGTCAGTGTATTCCTTCGCGAACCTTGCATCTTCTTGTTTCACGTCTGGAACGACGCCGCGCTCTCTGTACTGACTCAACACTGCGCCAGCATGTATGTGCTGACGTGAAAGGTTCAAAGACAGAAGCCCCGCTCTGAGCGGGTCCGCCACTATAGGGCGCGGTCCAGATGAGGCGGCCTCGATAAGATTTATGAGTTTCCAATTTTTAGGGTCATCGTCGAGTTTTTTCGCCATCGAAAGGCCCTTCTCCCTAGCAAGAGCAACAACTAGCGCAAGCATTGCTTCACAGACCCCGGCCGAGAGCAGTAGGTAGGACTTTGGGTGGGACAGAGGGTTGATCGTGTTGAGTTCTCCCCAGAGAGAGTGCCACCAAACACCAAAGTTCTTGTGACCTATCTTCTCGAGAACACTATCAAAAGACACCAAAGGCTCTGCTGATGGAAGTCTTCCGTCTTCTCGCCGCCTAATAGTGTCGCTTACGAAGGGAAGGACTCTCTCAAATGTGGGGTGGCGCCTAGGTGAGCCGGTGTTTTTCAAAATCTGAGAGTAAAGCGGGCGGTTCTCGGTCCCCGGTGCGAGTTCGACTATTTCAGAGTTGATCTGCAAGATTCTGCTGTATTCAAGGAGAGTGACGGCGATTTCCATATCGAGGGGGTCGTTGCCCTGGGCTGATCCAGCAGCAACCAGGTCGCTTCGGCTGATTTTAGCGTTCCCCCTTCCGACTTCGCGCTGAAGACCACGCAAATACACAATGGGGAAGTCTAAGGCCTCGGGCTTTGCAGGGTAGTTCTCAACGGAAATGCCCCACATCATGGGCAATAGCATCAGATTCGGATCCAATCTGTACTTACCGTCGGAGATCTGTTCGATTCTCCCCAAGCGCCAAAGATCAGCAATCGTGTCCTTAATCTCGCCCTCTTTGAAGTCAAGCCTTTTAAGCACCTCTTGTATCTCGTCTAAAGTCAGTCCAGGGTTTCGGGGCGATTGAAAAATGCTGGCCTCCAGAGCTGCTTGGATTGCACCAATGACTTCTCCGTTCATATCGCCCATGATAGATGTTCTGAAAGCCAATTGAAAGACCGGCGGGAATGTGGGTTCAAAACGACCGTCACCGGCCGTTAACGACGTTAACGACAAGATTTGGGCTTACCAACTTGTGAGGTTCCATAAGGGGGTGTTATGCATACTAGCCGTCAAACCCCAGGTCGCCTCGCATAAGGGATCGGTTTCAACGCTTTGTCATACGGTTCCAGTCTTTTCGACTTTTCGACAATCAAGTTTGTGTCAGAAATTCATTCCTCCAACCGCAATCATTTTGGACTTCAAATCAGTCGAAAGCTCAAAGAACCTTAGTCCTATCTTCTCGGATCTTTGTGCTGCATTCTTAATCCGAGCCTTATCTCCTGGTGCCATGTGGTATCCAAACACTACACCTACTACTTTGAAGAAAGCAGAAGGTTTGAATTTAATATACTCTCCATCGGGGCAAGCGCACCCAGTGTAGAATAGTCTATACTCTTTTTCATATTCAAACTGTTTAGGTTCTAATGGGAAAACTACATTCCCGGTTGTTGGGAGTTCTGCTCTGCTTAACGAAGGCAACTTGATCTTTAGGGCAGCTATTTCGTCTTCTGATGTGTACCCTGCAAGACTTGCTCTTACGTCTTTGGCCATTTTATGCTGTAGCATTTCAAACTGAGAGTCAGGAGCAGATGTGGATAGAACATCCTGGAAAAGAACACAAGCTCCGCGGGCACCATCTGCTCTGAGGTTCCACATTCGAACGTCATAGATCACTGAACCGATCCAGGAGAAGCAACAGACCGCTTGATCCTCTAGTCGGGCAATTTCAGTTGAGGGATTCTGGACAAGGTTGACTTCGTGTGGGTAATTTGATGGGCTCCGAAAAAAGAGTTCATCATGAATAAGAAGAGTCTCTACATGTTCAACTCGTGGATAGAACTTGTATAGATTCCCGACTTCTTCAGGAAGCAAGATCATTGCCCTCCTGCTACTTAGGGTACGTTCGTAGGTCTACCAAATTCTCGAACAGCGATAACATAGCGTTAAGCCGCCCCACTGCATCAGCCCAAATGTGACGGCTCTTACCTTTCCCATACCGTTCTACGAACCCTCCAAAGGCAGCGGTGTAAGATTCATCTCAGGACGAACCTGCTTCCGGTAGCCTTTCCGGCCTTAGGCTACTCTATTCGGCCGCCTCGGAGGACCCTTTCTCGCATCTGGCGCAGCGACGTGGCAGTGAGGGACTCACCTTCAAACAGGACCTTCTTTGTACTCGCGCCGTCCTGCTGGCGGCGCAAATAAGAGGTAACATTCATCCAGCGTATGGATTCGTCGGACGTTCTGACCACCAGCATCACGGGGTATGCCTGGTTCATCCAATACTTCGCGTGTTGAGTTTTCCGAATCGTGAATACCTCGGCACCGTCCTTCTCCCGACGGTAAAGATATGAATCTCCCGATTTCAACTGCAGGTAGAGTCTCCGACCGCTGGCTTTTCCATCTCGATCTTTAAACTCAATCTCTCCGTCAATTCCATGATCCGAGTTCGTGTATTGCCGATAGATCTGTCCGGCTTCCCCTGCGATGGCATAGGCGTGCCCGACCAGTATCAATTCCCGGCTTTCGTTATCAATGTGCTCATTGGCGAGTTCGCTCAACTGTCGGGCTTTTCTTTGCGCTTCCTCGGAGGTAAATTTCTCTTCAATAAGGTCCCATAGGGGAACGCGCTTCTCGCACATGACGCAAATGATGTCGGTGTTTCCCGCCTCCAGTCGTAGTCTTATGGCGCGAGTGTCCTGTACAGGTGCGCCGCAGCTAGGACAGAGGTAATGCCTTGACCTAGTCACGTCGACTGCTTTGGCCCGAAGATGGTCATGCACATATCGAATAAACATGACCTCAAGCTCGACGTCGATCCCAGGTTCAAAATACATGTCGAGCTGACCAGAGCCTTCTGCCTTCTTTATCAACCTGATCCCTAGCCGTTTTCCAGACGGTGTGCGGAAGTCCGCAGCGAAACGCCACAGCTGGTCTCTCTCGAATGCCGTAATGTGGTGTAGTCGGACAACAAGCGTTGCGTATATTTCATCCAGAGGTCCCGCGAAATCGTAGCTTATGAGTGTGACCGGATGCTCCTTAAGCTCAGGCCGCTCGCGCTTGAAATAACTCGGAAAGATCAGCAGCGTTCCTTCGTCAGTATGCTCACGCAGACACAATCCGTGGTCCACAAACGTCTGATGCATCGCACGTAGAACTATCTCCTCTTCGTCGGCCGGAAGACGACGCATGTCCTGATAGTCAAGTTTTCCCGACAGCACGTCTTCCTCTGCGATACAGCCTATCTCTTCGCTGTGTTTCCTCACGGACCGAATTACAGCTGCCGCGTACGCGTTAATCCTTTCGGGCTGCAGTAGGACAAAATCTCCGAACTCCAATTGCCAGACAACACCTGGACCTGCCAGCAACCCAATGACCGCCCGAAGTTGCGCGATACCGAACTCTTCTCCCGCCAGCCGCAGATCAAGTTGTTGTTTGAGCTCACTCATTCGCAAGAGGACACGGCCCTCATCCTTGAGCCTAACAATCTGTTCCTTTAGCTGGCGGAAGACTCTTGGCGATGCCGTCCACGGAATTTCGTTCCAGGCAATCGTGTCTACTATTGCCTTGAGAAGGGCATCGCAACCGGCCCCCGTCTTGGCACTCGTCTCGATGTAGTCAGTGTACTTGCGCTCCTGTGCAAAATCGCTGATGGCCTTACCACTGACCATCAGCCCGCCTCGGTCGCACCGCCCTGCGACAAGGATTTTTCGAAACGATCGACGAGCAGCCCTGCTCAGGTCCCGATCCCACTGACCTAGTCCTTCGAAAGGGTTTTCACTCTGAGGATTGAATACAAGAACAGCGAGCGCCGTCTCGTCCATATACAATTGGTGAATAAGTCTATAGTCGGCTTGTCCAGCAAAGTCCCAAAGCCAGATCTCTCTCTCCATGCCCCACTGAATGGATAGTTCGGGGAGCTTCAGCTGTGTGGCCCAAGCAGCATCGGTGCTCGAGCTGGTGACAAAGCCCCCGCTTGTCATTCTGTGAGCTAGTCCTGATTTACCCACGCCACTGTCGCCTACTAGCAGGACCTTGGCGTTTGTGTACCTTCCTTTGCTCGGGTCCCTTCTGATTGGCGGCAAAGACCATAGAGACCCGAGGTCTCCAAATCGCCCGGCGATAAGGGTCCGGCCGTCGCCGGAAAAGCCTATTCCGTTTACCGAACCGATTTGGGTACTCAGCACACCAACATTTCGACCAGCCTGTGTATCCCAGACGCGAACCGTTCGATCCCCTGAGCACGATGCCATTCTCGCTCCGTCGGGAGTTATGGTGACTTCGGCTACCGACTGGGTGTGTCCTTCGAACGTAGCTATTTGCTTTGAGGAGTCTAAATCCCAGGCGATGACAGTACGCTCCTCCGTACCATACACAGCAATGCGGCCAGACTCATCCACAGTTGCGCATCGAATATGGCCCAAAGACCGCGGTAGACTTGCCTGGGTGTCTGTTGCAAAGTCCCACACCGCCGCGCCACCCTCCTTGTCTACAATGACGGCCCGTCTGTGTCTTCCGTCAAGGGCGACAGCCTGTACTGCGTGGTTCGCCTGCAGCAATCGGGCGGCCACTGTTGGTCCTGACAGGTCCCATATCAGGACAAGGCCATCATTGTCCGCTGACGCACCAAGTTGTCCGTCCATGCTAATGGCTACAGTTTCTATCCCGTCGCGATGGTCCGAATTGCTAAGGACTACTTCGCCCCTTTCCACATCCCATATTCGAAGGCTTGAGTCCCCGGATCCAGATATGGCGGTATGGCCATCCGGCGATAGAGCCACACACCAAACCGGCAAATTATGCCCCTTTAATACTCTTACACTTCGTGACCCAAGGTCCCAGATTCGGACTGAGTTGTCGTACCCCCCAGAGAATGCGACGGATGCGTCCTTAGAAATGGCCGCCGCTCGTGCGCCTCCTGGATGAAGTGACAGACTACCAAGCGGCTTGATCCCCGCATCTTCCGCGTCATGCCCTACTTTCTTTGGCACGACCGCGCACGTCTTCAGCAACCACTCATATTGGCTGTCACTTTGTTGTCGCCAATCGATAAAGCCGAAATGAACTAAGCCAGCAGGAAGTTCGCAATTATCAAGTCTGAGCGGAACGAATCGTCTGGTCGGATCAGACGGATCTCGAAAGCCGAAGGACTCCTCCTCAAAAGCCCGCCATTCTTCGGGACTGATCCCGGAGATAAAGGGCGCCAAAAGGACCCGACTTGCCAGCAAGTGCTTTGTCCGTTCAATTGTGTCTTTTTGGTCTGGCTTTGCTCGCGAATCGCGCCAAACCCGGAGGCCGTCCAAAGATAATCTTGCCGCTAAGGCAGCTAAGACGTCTTCAAGTCCCGGTATGAACCGAAGAAAAACATCATGATCGTAGCTTTTCATAGAAACCTCGTATCCGATGTTCATGAGACCTTGAGAGCTCTCCAGGACGAAGAGCGGTGAAGCAGTTGAGGCTGAGTATCTGAGACCACTAGGAAAAGGACGCGGTTTCCCTGAAGCAAGCGGAGACAGAGACTGCCGAATGAAGTGCCGGGTATCCGCGCCGGTGGACAGATAGGAGTGCTTTCGCCATTTGGCAGCCGATAGACCACGTACGACAATTTTGATCATCTCCGGCATGAAACTCTGTCTGGCGCTGGTGAGCCATCACCTTCGGGCCACCCGGAATCCGGCATTTCGCCTATAACAGGTGTAGCCTGGCCTTTATGAATAGGGGCATTTCCCAACATACTATGTCGGAAATCTCTAACCCGCAAGAGAAATTTCATCTGATATAAATCTGCACGCGCACTCAGACATGCCGCCTCTGCAACTAGTATCAGTTTTCTTCATGCCCCGGTGTCACAATTGTCGTGTTGACGATAAGGCGCAAGAGGTGACGCTCGGTCACGGTCCCGGATGGATCTGGTGGAAAGTTCGCTTGGTTGGGTGCATCTATAGACAATCCAATGGGACCGCGAATGTACGCCTTTGTGAAGAAATCAAAGTGCATTTGTCTCGAAATCACTACATGCGGATTAACCCTTACGCGCAAGGTTGCTGCATTAGCTGTACAGTCTCACAAGATCATCAATAAAGGAGCCAGTTACAAAGGCTCCTGGAATCATGTCGTACAAATACCAGTCTGCCCCGATTAGAACACCCTCCTTGCAAAACAGAAGCTGACCTTGGGGCCGACCAGGAGGCCGTCCATATCAAAAGTGGCTCTATTCAATTGCAGCGCAAGATTCCTTTCAACTGGCCTACTCTGTCCCAATAGGACGCGAGTCTGATGTAGGCGACCTCAGCCTCTTGCCAAGAGAGGTCCTTCATCAGTTCTCGGAGCGGCCCTACCTTCTCCGGCTCAATCTGAATCAACTCGGGTCGTTCGTCAACGGCGTGCTTCGCAATGAGCGAAAGATGCGCGCCAACAACTGCCGCTCTACATCGAGTGAAGTAGTTGAACGGTCTCGTCTGTCGTTGCAATGCCATATTCGTCGTATTTCGACTGGCCTCTGCCTTCTAAAGTTGAACCGGCGGAAGGGACCGCACCCAGAGCCTCCGAAAGCTCCCGGATCGACTCATTTAGCTGCCTCGTGTGCTCATCATCGGGGGCGAGGTTAGCGGGTTTCGGGTCCATGAACTCCTCGAACTGAGTCGCCAGTATCGGCTCATTCAGTCGGAAGTACAGTATCTGGCCGATGCCCTTTGCCAAGTTCTCGTAGTACTCGTCCTCGCTCATCTCAGATAGCGCCTCCAGTCCGATAGACAACTCTCACAGCCCTTGATGGACATAACGCCTAGTTCAGTTGCGCCGCCGAATCACCAGCGCCAAGCGAACCCCGGCAAACGACCCTTCCACGAACCGGAGACGTGCCTTAGGCGTCAACTGCAACGAGATGGTGGGCTTCATTTCGTGCTCAGATTGAGCAGCTTGCCGAATAGGTCCAGCGGTGCAATCAGTCCGTCTGCGACCAAAAAAAGTGCTACAGTTCCGGTAAGTATAGCAAATGCCGACCACCCGCTCTTGTACTTTATGTGAACATTGACGGAGAGCCAAATTGCTGCCATGAGTCCGAACAAAAAAAGAAGTAATCGAACAACGGAGTTCGAAGGCGGAACAAGAGCCGAGATAAGAATCGTGATTCCTGTAACCGTAGACGAAATCACAAAGAGCCCGGAACCGGGCGGATGGTGCGGTTTTTCGAGGTAGTCTTCAACCTTCAGACCATTGTCTTCGAAAAAGTCTCGGATCTCTTCTGCGGACCCTTCAACGTTCCCGAGTTTCATCGCCGAGCTCCGGGGCCGCTCTTCTCAAGAATAGCATTCACGTCTTTGTCGGCTGCAGAATCTGACCATTCCTCGGGCGTGTCGTCCTTGATCAAGATCATTCTGTCGGGGTAGAGAATCGTGTTGGTCCCGTGGAAGGCATATGCCTCAAGATTGCCGCCGAATGCGTGCTGATCAATCTGGGAAAGCGCCTTTGCTATTGTAGGGTATGGCACGTCATACAGATCGGCGTTCTCCAGTCCAGCGCCCAATGTGAACTCAACGACTGAGCCTCCTGTTTTGGCCTGAAGAACACGAGACCGCAATCCAATTCCGGGCCGCAGATAGCGAGCAAGCCTGCGCCTGAAATCGTTGATGTAGCGCTGAATGCGCTCCTTCTGCAGATCGATCAAGCGGTCCACCTCCGCAGCGAGTCAGCTACCGTCATATATCTGCCTTTTGGTGCTGTCAACAAGCTTGCGATACAGGCGAAAGGACAAATGAAGCCTAACATTCATACACAGCAGGAAGATGGATTATGATATGTCTTCCGAGCAAACTGTAGCCGTCAGGAGCGCTATTGCGGCCTGTCATCTTCCCAGGTTCCATAATAGCACTTTTTGAATACGACCTTTGACCCCCCCTTTTTGAGGCCCCCGGGGCCCCGCCTTGCTAGTCGCCATTTCTGTATTGTACAATACACTCATGAAAGCCGCGCACGTCAAGTCACCCACCATCGAGACGTACCAGGAATTGCAACGCGCCTATGACCACTTCAATAAGGAGCTTTTCGACAACACCCTGCCCCTTTGCCTTATCACGCTTCAGAGAGACAAAGCCACACTCGGCTATTTCAGCGCCGAGCGCTTTGCCAGACATTCGGGAGAGCTAAGCGACGAGATTGCAATGAACCCGTCTTACTTCGCCGTTCGCGGAATCAAGGACACTCTATCGACCCTGGCTCATGAGCAAGTGCACCTCTGGCAAAAACACTACGGAAAATCCGGGCGCGGACGCTACCACAACCAGCAGTGGGCCGAGAGGATGATCGCAATCGGACTCCGGCCCACCCATAACGGCAAACCTGGCGGCAACACCGTTGGCGAACATATGGACCACATCATCCTGCCCGGCGGTCCGTTTGAGAAATCCTTTGAGCGCCTGGTGACAGCGGAGTACCGCATATCGTGGTACGACAGGTTTCTCCCGCGTCTCTCCCGGCTTTCCGCGCTGCTCCCCGCCGGCAGCTCCGCAGCACCAGGCCCTTTAGTCAGCTCCGATGTCGGCAGCTCGCTTTTGTCGGCTCTTGTTCCCCCTGACCGCAAGGCACAGACCCGCGCGAAATACACTTGCCCGTCTTGCGAAACCAACGTATGGGGAAAGCCCGGGCTGAATATTCTTTGCGGCGACTGCGATACCGCCCTGGAGGAATCTTACTGACGTCAGTGGCTTATATCTCTGGAATGTCCGAGGGTATTCATATTCACCTTCGGCTTTTCGACTATTTCTAGCTAGATGATTATTTGAATCAGTTTATCCAGTGGCTACCTACGACAATCCTCACGGCGGTGCGGACCCGGCGCGGCGGTCTGCGCGTAAACCCAGGTTACGCGCTTGAAGATTGCAAGCTGTGCCAGGAGAGCGAGAGGGAGCGAAACTATTTTTGATTCATTTTGCGCAGCTACTTGACATAAATCATAGCTTGTTATCTATTTTGTCTTAACGGAGGATACAGCCAGTGGCAAATCAAGTCTACTTGGACGCCGCTAAGATGCTCAAAGCAGCAGCCCGTCACCTGACGGTCGCCGCCGCCGGAGATCGTGAGGAAAATACCCGTCCGGCGTTATTGCTCGCCTATACCAACATTGACGCGGCGGTCGCCCGGGTACCCAGGCCCGATTGCCCGGCTCCCGCCGCCAGCAAGGAGGAATAGCCCAATGGAGTACCGAATCATGATCACAGGTCCGATTATTGTATGTGGCGAATGCCCCGCTAGTTAAGCGAATCTTCGCCTTCAAGCTTTCCCTTCCCCCCGCCATGTTTGAAATCCTCGATGTTCTGTTGCCGCCATTGCTCATTGTCGTCCTTGTACGCAAGGAAGATCCGCGCTGAAACAGTCCCGTCAGGGAATACCACAAGCCGCTGCTCTTTCGCCTTGAAAACTTCGCTCTGCACTTTTACCGTGCCGTTCTTTTCCTTCACTTTCCAAGCCGCCGTTACCGCGTGATCGTTCGTATTAACCCAAGTCTCTCGTGACTAACCTACGTTTCCATCGTTCCCACCAGCCCCAGGAAAAACCAGTTTCATGCCGTAAAGCTCGTTAGTCCTCTCGTCAGCAATAGCGTTCGACCCTTGCGCTGCCGCGACATTCAGCACGGACACGAAAATAAACAACGAGATAGCCAGTGAAGTCCAGCGCATAGATTTCCCCTCCTTAACAAATTAGTATATCACACTATATATTTTGTCACCCAAATCTGTGGGCGCCGCGAGCTCGCGGACGAGCTATCGCCCCGCGCAACCGAGGCCCGGAGCTCCACAGCCCGCCCGTCCACTCCCCCCCGAGGGGCGCTCCCCTTTCACTCACCCCGGATCCGGATCCTCTTTTGCCCTTTGCAGCTTTGACTTTAACCAGCCTGCTCCGCGCGGACCTGGCGCGGCGCTTTGCGCGTAAACCCAGGCTATGAGCGTCATAGATTGTAACGGCGGTGCCAGGACAGCAGCGAAGAAACTTCTTGACTTACCAGATAGCCATCATGAAGAATCAAAGAATGCGCGTTTATCAAAAGCATGAACTTGATAGGACTCTCGACTTTCAGCTTGTTGATTGCGGGGGGGATTGCTTGAGGTCTACGCGCTTCGAGAGAAGACGGGTTCCTTTATCATCGGGGAGATAGCTATTAGAAATATAGCTAACAAAATCGAATATCTGACTGACGACCGCGCGCAACGCTTAGTGCAAAGCTATTGTCAAAACGCGGCGCGTGTCCGAGCGGAACAAATCAAAAACGACGGCCCCAGGGTATACCCCAAGCTTAGACTTTTTTAGGTATTTCCCACTTGACAAAATACATGTAATACTATAGTTTTTGTCATTAGGCTGCAGAGCAAATGTCAGAGCAGGAATGCCTTCCCTTTACCGGACCAGCAGAATGCAGAATTTGCAGACGGGCCGCTCACCAATCCGGCGCCAAACGCGGCGCGCGCCTGGTGCGGCGCGGCTGGAAGGCTTTCAGTCTCGGGGGCGCTCGCCTAGCTCGTCCGCGAGCTCGCGCCGTGCGCACGGGCGGCAGCAGCTCCTATGAAGCGAAAATGAAAGGCGGCAAAGCATGAACGCGGAAGAGCTTGAACGGTGGAGACGGTCCCTTGAAGCTGCTCTCTCGAAGAAGGTTGACTACGAAAACGCGAAGGAATCCCTGGCGAACCTGGCTGGCACCGTCGAGGCTTTCCTGTCCGTTTTACGCTCCGACCGAGGCTTGGTAAGACCAGGAGAAAAGGAATTAAGAGATATGCCAGACGACGACATACGCTATATAACCACCAAGGAGATCCTTGCGCGCGCCCACAAAAAGGGACTTCAAACCACCAAGGTTACGGTCATTCAGAAATGCCAAACTCTCGGCATCCCCAAAACAACCGGGATCTACCTACTCACCGACAAAGAGGCCGAGGCTCTACTAAGCCAGCTCCGGGGAAAACGCGGCAGACCATCAGGCCCGCAACCTTGGATTGAGCAAGGTATCTCTCGCCAGCACTGGTACTGGCTACACGACACGGCGGCGCAGCTCGAAAAGAAAAAAGCAGTGGAAGCGAGGCTGGAGAAACAGAAGCAAGCCAAGCGCAAAAAGGAGGAGCAGCTTGCACAAGCGAAACTTGCAAAAGCCACGCTCAGAAAACAACACAGGAAGGCGAAGGCCAGACTCGAACAAGCGAGGCAAGCCAAGCGCAAAAAAAGAAGCAGCTCCCACAAGCCAAGGTTCGCAAACAAAGCTCAGAAAAGCGAGGCTTAGAAAATGCAAAATCTCTGCATCGAGGAAGAATCGCCAGCCGGCCAATGATAAATAACAACGATCCCTACGGTAGAAAGCCCGCTCCGCGCGGGCCATTTTTTCCTTTTACAGTCCCAATGTAAGCGCGTAACGAAATACAACTTTTTTATTGCCATTTTCCCCACTCTCTCTTATAATCCCACGGACAGATGAGCACAAAAGACGAATTCAACAGATTTACTTATTCCAACCGGCATAGTAACATTTTCACGATCTTGGGAGGGGTCAAGCCAGGCAAGCTATAATCTGACAATTCGCGCTGTTCGTCGAACGAGGGAAGGATCGGGTGTCCCAACGCGAATTGAAAGTCGCTCATTTATTATAGTAGCCGATCGAGCTCAATCCTTGCCGGAACTATTGCGGGTTGGGCTTGAAGACCAAAACTACCGAACTTGTCGTTTCGCAATTCTAATGCCGTAACGACGTCCTCAAGGCTTACGCGACCAGAATACATCCATTCCGGAAAGTAGTACGCGTTGATGAACGCCGTAAGCTGTGGGTACTGGATTGGAAAAAACTCGCCATTGTGGGTAATCCGAAGCGCGCTTTGGAAAAACCGGCACCAAGCAGGAAGACAGTTTTCATTTATCAACGCGCTTTCTGACAAAGAGAGACCTTAGGTATGGCTCAAGCTCAATCATTAGCTGCCTGTTGAAGGCATTTGCTGCGTCCTCTGTGATCTTCGCGCCCTCCGGAATCATTTTCCCAATCGTTTCCTTCCACGCAGCCGCAACGATCTCCGATAGCCGAGCTTCTTGTTGGCGCTTCATGGCTATGCCCATGACTCTACTCGCGGCTGCCTGCATTATCTGGAAATCCGGGTTGGACTTGGAATACTGAAATCCGAACACAAAGTCATGGCGCAACCTGGTGCTTATTGCCTTCTCCAGTCGGGTCCGCTTCAAAACATCAAATACATATAGAGACTCGATGTCCTCACCGTCATACCGATCGCTAAGCTTGATCAAAAACTGGATGACATTGAAGTATTCAACTATTCCGTACAGTCCTTGGTGTTTCTGGCCAACGACGTACACGGAGTGCGACACTTCTTCGTCATCAAGTTGGTAGATCCTTTGATCCATGATGATAGGTTCAACCGAGCGTGTTTCTCCGGCCCTGAGTTCGGCAATCGCTCCTGCGACGCTGTAAGCATCGCCAGTCAACTCAATGTAGTAGCTAATTGCCGTCTTTAGAACCGAAGGTGCAGCTTCCTTTCCACCAACCGTCACGCCAATGTGCAAAGGTTCCTCTATCTGTTCTTGAACGTGCTGCGCTTTTGCCGGAAACTCTTCGACATTGAGATTACCGTACTTGCGAGCAAGACCTGTCAGGATTTCTTTGGCTTCGCGTTCGTCACGTGCCTCAATGGTGATTGCCACATCATTTCCTGACTTCTTTTGGATTACCACTGGATCCTTGATCTGAGGTCTTCCTCTAGGCCCGATGCGGAACTTCTTTCCATCCGAAAGTCTTTCCATGATCACGGGCTGGGGCTGCCCGCTCTCGCGCTCCATGAGCAGAATGTTCGCGTAGAAGTTGAGTTGCTTTGCGAGATGGGCGTCCGCACCTGCACCAAATTTGGAGTTGCAGTCTCTACAAATGTCAAGGGTCAGCATATTCCCCACCCTCAGGGTCAAGCATATTCCCCACCCTGATCGTGTGAACCGCAACTCGTGGAGGGGTTATCCACACGGGCCCAGGCGGGTCATCAAGAACCCGCCGATAGGGCCCTTGTGGATAACCCACGTTCCGTCGCGGCGAAGCAAGGGCAACCACGCCGCTGGCCTCGGCGACTTCGCATGACGCCTCTTTCCGGGGGGGTGTCCGGATACGGCTTGTCCCCCGAAGATCGAAATTAGGGCCCTCCACGCGCAAGGTTTTGGATCACTCTGAACCGTCGGAGGCCGAATCGTCATTTTTGAGCCTTCGCGGTGGTTTTGGCTGAAGACCGTGTGGGGTTGCCCATAACGTCTTTGCGATACGAGTTGCCCGTGGTGCTGATGAGCTTGATGGCCGAGGAGACCATACGGTCCAGCACGGCTCCCCCGACAACGGGATCCGGGAAGATCGCATACCAGTCCGTCGGTGGGCGGTTGCTAGTGAGAACTGTAGAGGCCTTGCCCAGCCGCTCTTCAGCCACAACGTAGAGCATCTCGGCTTCCTTCTGGTCGAGCTTGCGGAACGCGAAATCGTCCAGCAGAAGGAGATCGACGTGGATCGCACGACGCAGCATCCGTTCTGCGTGCTCGGCACTGTCGGCGAGCAGTTCGCCCAACAGTCGTTGGGTGGTTCGAAACAACACATGGTAGCCACGGCGGCAGGCCTCGTGGCCGATGGCCTTCATTGCATGGGTTTTGCCGATGCCGGGCGGTCCTCCAAGCACTAAGTTCTGGCGTTGTTCTACGAAGTGACAGGTAGCCAGATCGCGAATGGTGGCCGGTGGGAGAGCCTTCTCGTTGAAGTGAAAGTCAAACTCCTGGAATGTCTTCTCCACCCCAAAGCCCGCTGCCTTCAGCCGCAGGGTGAACATGCTGTCCTCGCGGCTGCTCAGCTCGTCCTGGATCAGAAGTGACAGAAACTCCAGATGCCCCAGCTTGCTTTCCCGTGCTTCCGCCAAGCGCATCTCCAGGGCATTCCACACCCCTGGCATCTTCAGCCGCTTCAACGCCTGCTCAATTTCCTGCCGCTTCTCCATCAAGAACCTCCTCCTGTATGTCCAGGTAGTACTGGATGTCGCGCACCATTGCGCTGCCGGTCTCGGATCGTGGTAGCTCGCCCTGCCACAACGGAAGCTTCTCCGCCACCTCCAACATTCGTCTCAGCGTGGACGGCAGGCGTACCCCTCGGCTTCTGGCCCGCACACAGACCTCCGGGAAATAGGGCCGGCCCTGGTGAGCCTTCATGACGTCCAGCATGCCTCGCGCTCGTCGGGCGTTCAGATAGGCGTGGGGCTGCAGGACCGCATGGATCAACGCCACCGCATCCGCACCGTATTCCTGCGCTTTCTGCATGAGCCACGCTGGATAGCCTCCGTTCATCATCTCGCGTGTTTCCAAGGGAAAATCCTCCGGTTGCCAGTAACGGTTGACCCCAGGGCGCACCACGTATTGACGGATCAACTTCTCTGCATCGAACAGTTGCACAAGCGGCTCGGCGTATCGCGCCCACACCGACTTGCCGCGCCACTTCGGGGGCAAAGAAAAAGTTCGTTTGAGGAACGTGAGAAACTGGTCTCCCGAGTGCACCGGAACCTGCTTCCACACTGCTACCTGGAAGCGCTCGGCCGGAAGGGCTCGCAACTTCTGCCGCTCTTCCTCGAAAGCCTCCATCGGCGGGATACCCGTGGTTCCGTGCTCTTTCCTGCCGTACACTTCGCGGCACCACTCCAGCGCCCGCTCATTGAGCTCTGTCAGTCCCGCGGCCGGGTGCAGCTCCTTTAACATCCGAAAAAGCTCCCGTGCCACTGGCACTAGACGTTCGATTTTGGCCTTGTCAGTCGCGCGGGCGACCCGGCAAGGATTGATGAACACGCCGTAATACGAGGCGACCTCCGCCAGCGAGCGGTTGATCTGCGGATCCCACAGGTCGGGCTTGATCACCCCTGACTTCAGGTTATCGATGGTGAACCACTCCGTGGAG
>Ga0326728_10006146_pt1 | contig 32749 bp, 18 predicted proteins | sample MB3enrmetagenome_FD_207602 | JGI IMG/M metagenome (GOLD analysis project Ga0326728, IMG submission 207602) | Lab enriched peat soil microbial communities from McLean, Ithaca, NY, United States - MB31MN | ecosystem: Environmental > Terrestrial > Soil > Wetlands > Peat | place: USA: New York... | reverse complement strand
TGACTACGACAATGACGGGTTCGACGATCTTTACATCTGCCAGACTTCGGGCCTCCCCAACCGGCTTTACCACAACCGCGGCGACGGAACCTTCGAGGACGTCACGGAAGCCGCCGGCGTGGGCGTCCTGGACAACTCCCCTTGCGCGCTCTTCGCGGACATCAACAACAACGGCTATCAGGATCTGGTCGTGGTTACCGCCAATGGCCCTCTCCTCTTCCTCAACCAAGGGAACGGCAAGTTCAGGCGGAAGCCCGAGGCCTTTCAATTCGCCCAAGCCCCCCAAGGAACATTCACCGGCGCGGCCTTCGGCGATTACGACCGCGATGGGCGCCTGGATATCTACTTCTGCCTGTACAGTTACTACAAAGGACTCGAGCAATACCACTTCCCGGCGCCCTACTACGACGCGCGGAACGGCCCGCCCAATTTCCTTTTCCACAACGAGGGCAACGCCACCTTCCAGGATGTGTCAGCGGCAACCGGCCTCAATCAAAACAACGATCGCTTCAGCTTCGATTGCACCTGGTGCGACTTCGACAACGATGGCTGGCCGGATTTGTACGTGGTCAACGACTTCGGGCGGAAGAATCTCTATCACAATAATCGCAACGGGACGTTTACAGACATCGCCGAAGAAGCGGGAGTGGTGGACGTAGGGCCGGGCATGAGTTCCTGCTGGTTCGACTACGACAACGATCTGAATTTCGACCTTTACATCTCGGACATGTGGGAAACCTCCGGCATGCGCTTGACCTCGCAGACGAGTTTCCTGGAACGGATGCCTCCCGGGGTCCGCGCCCAGTTCCGTCATCACGCCAAGGGGAATTCGCTCTTCCGGAATCTCGGCAACGGCCGCTTCGAGGATCGCAGCACGGCGGCCGGTATCGAGCAAGCAGGGTGGTCGTGGTCCTGTCACGCCTGGGACTTTGGGCACGATGGACGCTCGCACCTTTACATCGCTAACGGTATGATCTCCGGCCCCACGCGTGATGATCTGGAAAGCTTCTTCTGGCAACATGTGGTGGCGCAGTCTCCGCCGGACGCGCATCCCACGGTCCCTTACGAACTCGGCTGGAACGCCATCAACGAGCTGATTCGCTCCGACGGAACTTGGGCCGGCTATCTGCGCAATGTCTTCTTCCACAACAACGGAGACGGCACCTTTTCCGACGTCGCCGGAGCCCTCGGCCTGGATTTTCCCGATGACAGCCGGGCCTACGCCCTGGCCGATTTCAATCACGACGGGCGGCTGGAGATTGCCCTGAAAAACCGGACGGGGCCCCAGTTGCGCATCCTGCGCTGCGACGCGATTGGTCTCGGCAACGCGTTGGCCCTGCGACTGCGCGGCATCAAGAGCAACCGGGATGCGGTCGGCGCGGTGGTCATTCTCGAGGCCGGCGAAGGGCGCCAGATGAAATGCTTGCAAGCCGGCACCGGCTTCTTCTCGCAGCACACGAAGGAGCTCTTCTTTGGCATCGGCAAGGCCGTTTCCGCCCGCGCCGAAATTCGCTGGCCCAGCGGCACCGTGCAACACTTTGAAGGGCTGCCGGCAAATCATCGCGTCGAGATTGAAGAAGGCTCGGACAAATTCCGGGCGGTGGCGTTCCGTCCCTTTCAACCTCTTTCTGTGATTCCCCCTCCGCCGGAGGCCGAGCCGTCTCCCGCCACCTGCGAAACCTGGCTGATTGATCCCATCATGGCTCCGGATTTCGAACTGGAGGATCTCGCTGGGCAGAAGCACCGCCTAATGGACTTGAGAGGAAAAGAGGTGGCGCTGAACTTCTGGGCCACCTGGAGTCCGCCCAGCCTCGAAACCCTGAGGGCGCTGGACCATTCCGGAGCCTTAAGGGGGCCGGCGACGCTCGAGGTGCTGAGCATCAATCTTGATAAGCCCCAAGACGAGGCTCAGGTCCGCAACTTCGTCCGCGCAAATTCCTTACGGCTGCCTGTCTTGCTGGCCAGCGACGATGTGGCCGGGATTTACAACCTTGTTTACCACTTCATGTTCGACCGGCGGCGCAATCTCGGCTTGCCCACGACGTTTCTCATCGACGCGAAAGGGTTCATTGTGAAGGTCTACCAGGGGCCTGCCGATGCCGAGCGCTTGCACGCGGATCGCGAGCGCATTCCGCAAACCCCTGAAGACCGGGCTAGGGTGGCTCTGCCATTTCCCGGAACGATGCACTTGGGGGAATTCCGGCGTAATGAATTCACCTACGGTGCGGCCTTTTCGCAGGCGGGATACTACGAGGAGGCGATCCGGGAATTTACCCTGGCGCTCGAGAGCGATCCCAATTACGCCGAGGCGCACTACAATCTGGGGACACTCTATTTAAACCAAGGAAAGCCTGACGACGCCCGCCGCCACCTCGAGCGCGCGGTCGCGTTGCGCCGTGAATATCCTGACGCGCTCAACAATCTGGGATTGCTCGCCGCGCAGGCCGGCGATAACGCCCAGGCCATCCGCTATTTTCAGCAGGCCATCGACCAGCGACCTGATTACGCGCTAGCTTTCTACAATCTGGGTAACGTCTTTCGCCGCGAGCAGCGCATCAGCGAGGCGAAGGAAACCTTGGATCGCGCCGTGGCCTTGGCTCCCGACGATCCGGAGGTGAATTACGGAATCGGGATGCTCTACGCGCAACTGAACGATACGGACCGAGCGCTCAAGTATTGGCAGCACGCCCTCGAGCTTCGACCGGGTTACCCCGAGGCGCTCAATAATCTGGGCGTGCTCTTTGTGCGCCAGGGACGGAACGCAGAGGCCCAAGAACAGTTCCAGAAAGCTATTCGGGCGGCGGCCGATTTTGATCAGCCATACCTGAACTTGGCGCGACTTTACGTGGCGCAGGGAGAGAAACCTCAGGCCCGAGAGATTTTGCAGCAGTGGCTCGCCCGGCACCCCGAGCACGCTGTGGCAAAGAGCATGCTCGAAAAGCTGGGCCAGTAGATTCTCCGCCAAAAACGGAGTTACACTAGGCAGGGGAGACACGATGCGGTACGGAAGGTTGGATAGACCAGCGGCGACAGGTGGCGGCTCGTGCAGGGCGAAGCTGGCACTGTATATCGCGCTGCTCGTGGTGGGGCCACAGCTTACGCTCTCCCCGATGCACGCGCGGACAGCATCCCCCCTGCTGCCTAAGCAAAACTCCCCTCGGCCGCCAGCGCGCATTTCGCCGCCGGGCGACGACTGCTGGAACAGCACACTCCCATTTCCATTTTCCAGTTTCTGATTTCTAGTTTCTAGCTTCAGGTGATCCAGGCGCACAGGGCGGAGGCGAACTGGTCGACCGCGAGGGGCGCCTTTTCATGCGCCAGGGCGAACTCCGGTGGGGCGACGATATAAGCCTCGGAAAGGCTCTCGGCCAGACCGACGCAGAGAGTCGACTTCTGATATTCAGTGTAACGATTGGCGGTCAGCCACACGTACAGCGCCAGCATCTCGGCGTCTACGGCGCTGCCCGGCAAGTCCGCGACCGCAGGGAGGGGATTAAGCTTCTCCGCGTTCTCAAACAGCACCACGCCGGTAAAGGGTTTTGGCTTGTTGCGAATTCCGAACTGCGCCACGAGAAGAGAAGGCCGGGCGCGACGGAACGCTTCCGAGGCTGCCCACTCCACAAAGGAGTTGCCAATGAGTAAGGCGCCGTTGCCACTGAGATAAAGCGAGCGCAGGAATTCTCGAATCACCGGTTCAGCGGATACCTCCGTAGGGCACAAAGGCGTCACGTCCACTTTGCGGAGATGATCGTAAACCGCATCCGCGTCGGAAAGGTCCTTGCGCATGGTATTCATTTCGTGCGCAAAGCTCTCGCCGAAGGGGGCGAGCCTGCCGTAGCTCAGTAAGATAGCTCGACCTGCGGCGGCCCCGGGGGGTTCTCGCTTCAGCACGGACTCGACCAGGCTGGTTCCAGCATCACAAATCCACGTATCCGCAGGCGAAACATCCGGGCGGCGCTGGACCACATCCAGCAGTCCTTCGGAGCGCCATCCAACGGTTCTGGGTGCGCCTGCGACAAGGGTTTCCGAAAGGCTACGAGTCTCGCCTAATTTGGTGAGATCGAGTTTCAGCGTCCGGCCGATCCCCCGCCACTTTTTCCAGACCTGGGTAGAATCGAGGGGAAGGGGCCGAGGCAGGACCAGCAGAACCAACCGCCGTCCTGCCGCGCCGGCGGCGTTTTCCATTTTGGGCCCGTGCCGCTCCACCGCGTCGAAAACCGCCTGCACGGCCCGTCGCCATTCTTGAAAGTAAGGCGAGCGGGCGAGCAGAGAGGAATCCTCGATCGTCTGGTCGGCAGTCGAGAACTGCTGCCAGTGGCGTACCCCCATCTTCTCTTCGAGCTGGAAGACCTCCCGGAAGAGGCTGGAAAAATCCTGCTCGTTCAAACCGCTCACGTAAACCAGAAAACGCAAGATCGACTGTCGTTCGTAGGGAAACTGGTAATCCCACTCGCGGAGGCGCTGATTGACAAAGGGAAGGAAGGTCAAGGGGAGGCGTTTGAGCAGGCCTTTCTTCAACGCCTGCTGAATTTCCTCCGGCAGCTTTCCCTCGAGCTTCATGCCTGCTCCCTAAACCTTCAATTCGCGCAGCGGCGCGCCTTGCGAACCCATGGGCGGACAACCCAGGAGGCTCGCCAGAGTTGGGCCAAGATCGACGTGCTGGACGGGACGATCGATGATCTGTGGTTTGTCGACCGCCGTTCCCAGGGCCATCATCCAGGTGTTCCGGGTCGATTCTTCGTTGGCACGGTGATTGAAAAATCCGTTCGTCGATGAGCCGTCTGGGTCGCGTCCGAACTCCGGCAGGATCAGGAGGGTGGTCTTTCCGCAGTACTCCGGGTTCGCTTCCACTTCCTGCCACAATTCATAGGCGAGCCGGTCTGCGGTTCGGATGCCGGCCAGGTGCATGGCGTAAGAGCCAAAGTGCGCCACTTCCACGTCGGAAAAGATCACGACGAGTAAACGTGGTGCAAACTTGCGCATCACTTCGCGGCTCACCAGGTAGGTGAGCTCGTCGCCGGAGGTCGGGCCGCCACTTTCAACAAAAGTGGCGATGGCCGTCTTGATGGTGCCGAGCACCCGCGGATCGAGCCGCTCCGCGGCGTCGAAGACCGTCCAGCCCAAACCCTCGTAGTTGCTCCCTTCCAGGCTGCTTTCCAACTCGGCCTCCACCTTGGCGCGATCAGCCATGTTGCGGGTACGTCCCTGGCGGAGAGCCTCGGCCACCGCCTCGATCATCAGTTGCTTGGGAAACACCACATTGGCGCCATATTCAGGCCCATAATCCGAGGCCGAGCTGGCGCCGATCATGCTGGTGAGGGCTTTATTGCTGGCCACCACCCAAGTTTCACTTCGAGATACGCCGAGCCGCTTGCGGAATTGCTCAAACACCGTCGGAGTGGTGGGGGCCAGCTTTCCCCAATCGTCCACGCGCTGCCAGTTGCCGGTTAGGATGCTGGAGATAGCGTTGAAATGAGCCGTCACGCCTTCGTTGCGGATGCTGTCGTAAAACAGTGCCTTGGGGAGCAGGTCTCGCGAGAGGTGGGGGATGTTCAACAGCCCTTCCGGGGAGAAAGTCTCCGCGCGGCGCACGCCGCCGAAGATGACCACCACGACCTTCCGACCCGAGCCCGCCATTGCCTGTGGGCTCTTCCCCCCGCGTGCTTGGGGAACCACAAGGCCGGCCACGAGCAATCCCGCCGCGCGCAAGAACGTTCGCTTGGAAGGGTCTGGGACCGAATTCGAATCGTCGGCAACCACGGCGCCAATCGGAGTGTTCAGGCGAAGTCTATTCTCCATGCACGACCCTCTCCAAGGTGACTTCGGCCGGAGTCCGGCCTCGTTCCCGGGCGTTGAATCAACTATCAGACTTTATAATATTCCGTGGACAAGTGTCTTTCAATGACATAACGCTACACTTCTTGGTCGCGCCGAAAGCATGGTGCTAAAATCGTATTCTGGCGAGGCGCTGAGCCTGGAATCTCTATGACTCGGATAAACGACGTCGGAGCGGGAGGCTCTCCGGGCGGGTTCACTTGGCCTGGTCCCGCAGAAGGTCATCACAAATCCCGACCTTTCACCGGCAGCACGCAAGGCAGGGTAGTCCTTCTGGGCTGGCTGCTGGCGCTCCTGGTGGGAGCGGGGTCTCTCTTAGCGGGAGAGAATGGCAGGGTGACGGGGACGGTTGCCGGGCCTTCCAATGTCCCGATTCCCGGCGCGAAGGTGACGCTGGCGGCTGCCGATGGAAGCCGGCAAACCGTTACAGCGGATCAGCATGGGCATTATTCGTTTCCTTCCGTAGAACCGGCTACTTACACGCTTTCCGTCGAGGCTGCTGGTTATCAGCCTGTCACGCGGGCCGATGTGCGCGTTTCGGGCGGAACCTCGATGACGGTCGACTTCCTTCTGACCGCGACAGGCCTGCGGCGACCTAACCAAGCGCCCTCCGTCTCACAAGAGCCCAGCTATTACGACGACACCCCGTTGAAGGCCAGCGGGGTCAAAAGCAGCACCGACGCCGCTGGGTACTCTTCGCAAGCGCAAAGCCCGCGAAGCTTGTTGACCGAGGACGTGGGCCTCACCGGCAACGGGCCCGGGCCCCGCGAGCCGTCAAGGCCCAATGACGCGGAAGTGGAAGGCGGCCTCCGAGAAGCCCTGCGAGCTGATCCTGAAAGTCCCCAGAAAAATCATCAACTTGGAGAGTATTATCTTTCTATAGGTAATCTGAGAGGCGGGATTCCTTATCTTGAAAAAGGACAAGAGTTGAATCCCGGGGACTGCCCCAACGGATACGACCTAGCCCGGGCGTACCTTGAAACGAGGAGCCTGGTGAAGGCGCAACTCCTCCTTCAGGACCTGATCCACCGTAAGGACACCGCCGAATTCCACAATCTGCTCGGGCAGGTCGAGGAAGCTCTGGGCAATCCAGCCTCGGCGGTCAGTGAATTCCAGCTTGCCGCGAAAATGGACTCCAGTGAGAAGAACATCCTTGACTTGGGAAACGAACTGCTCCTTCACGATTCCATCGAATCTGCAATTGAAGTGTTCAAGCGTGGCGTTGCGCTCTACCCCAATTCCCTGCGGATGTATATCGGACTTGGCATCGCGTTTTATTCTCACAACTCCTTTGATGCAGCGATCGAGGCTCTCTGTCACGCTTCAGACCTCAACCGCTCCGATCCTCGACCCTACCTGCTTCTCGGCAAGATGTTCAACGTTACCCAAGGTAATGCCGACGTGGTCGCAAGATACATGCAGAGGTTCATGGAAACCAACCCCAACAACGCGCTTGCCTACTACTACGGTGCGCTCAGCTTATGGAAAGGTTCCCGCAGCGGCGAGCAAGGCGTCGACATGGCCCGGGTCGAAGCCCTGTTTAGGAAATCGCTTGCGCTCGACCCGCACTGGGAGGGCGGGCATCTACAACTCGGGGTCCTCTACCATGACCAGCATCGTGAGCAGGAGGCCATTTCGGAGTTTCAGACTGCCATCCGCTCGAATCCCGACGATCCCGATGCCCATTACCGCTTGGCGCAGGCCTACCTCCGCACGGGCGACCAGGAACGCGGCCAGGAAGAATTGCAGATTTACGAAAAGCTCCGCAAGAAATAAGCTAGCCACTAGCCACGGCTCTACTCGCACCGTAGCGTGATCATAGGATCGACCTTCACTCGCTCGCGCGATACAACACACAGGCGTGCGGCTGAAGCGTCAGGTTGAGTGAAGTCGCGGACCCTAGGCGCTTGCAGCGCCTGTATCGACAAACAAATGTCTATGCGGCCACGCCCAATTCCTGTAAGAGGCTTCGCAGGTCGAGGCGAAAGGTTTCATAGTGCTGATCAATGCTGCTCCAGTTCTTAAGCCTGCGACCGACTCTGGGCATGGCGATGCCTGCTAAGAGGGGCTCGATAACCTTTTCTCGCAGAACCACCAGGGCGGCGACGGTTTTGAGACCCGGCGACAGCGGCTGGTAATGGCCGGAGGAACCGACTTTCATCACCAGTTCCTTGCCTCAAATTTTCTTCCGGTCGTAGGCCGCACGTCGTACGCCGTATTCAACTTCGCTGTGTCCGGTAATGGCACGCATCTGCGCGGCGAATTCCGAGATGGTAAAGCCCTGGGGAGAAGGAGCGAGCGCCAGGAGGGCTTGCAGGGCGCCGCTCATGCGGCTGGGCGCTGCAGGTTAAAGCTAACCTGGAGAAATGGGCCTGACTGTAATCCGTCGGGGTCTGTTGCGCGAAGCTGCGGCAAAGAGGCAAAAAACGTGGCCGTCGGTCGAGGAGCGCTGGTGTCAGCCAGCGTGGGGAAAAGCCAACTGGAAGAGGCATGGGCCCTGAATGCTGACCCGAACTGTGTAGCAGCTTCCATTGATAACCCGCGGCCCGCCGTCGTGGGCGTCTTCACCATTGCAGGAACGGACTACATCGCATAATCGTGCTTCTTGAGTTCTTGGAGCCAGTAGACTGGCCAGACAGACAGAGCTACACTCATCCCGATGATTCTCCAAGTGTGGTTGGACTCGTCGAATCATCCCACGAGGGGCAAGGAACAAGCGGACCAAATCTGGAAACGGGTTCTGGCTCCTTCTCTTCAGCAGGCGCATCGATGACGGTCATCCCGAAAATGAGCTACTTGCTCGATTGATCGCTTTCCTTGAACCGTGGCTCGCGAAGGTAGTGATTATTGGCGGGCGGCCGCGGGTCGTTTCCGGCTAGGTCGGAGGGCTCAAGAACTGCCGCTTTTTCCGCTAACAGTTCGCTAACAAAATGGGGTAAAACCAAGCAAAACGGTCAAAAGGTGGAAGTGCCCCTGCCCGTGTTTTCAATAAGTTAGAGCGGGTTCGCTGAGCCTGGCTTAGTTTAGCAAACCGCCCCCTTAAGCCACTCGGGCACCTCTCCGCGTCTGTTGTTTCAATAACTTACCCTACTTACCGCCAAGTGTCAACCCTTAGAGGAAAGCGAAGGTTGCACAAACCGTTGTATGAGCCGCTCGTTCAGACCTGGCTGTTCGCGCGAGATCACAGGCGACAACCCCGGCGTCACGCTGATCTCGTCACATGGTCCAAGAGGACTCGGTACCTGCCACTGATTCGCCGATCAGCGTGCGCGGCACGATCACTTTCATGTTTTGTTTGGCTTGCAGCGAGGCCAATGAAGATTTGTGTGCCTGATGTGTGCCTCGTGATAAGGGGAACGAATCGTGGGCTCTTTGGCCTTTTGGTACTCGGATGTCGATACGGGGTCTTGAATTCGGAGGGGAGATAGGATATAAGACCCGGGCTGCGGGACGCCCAGGATAGGCCATCCCGGCAGAGGCGAATCGAGAACCCCGTCGCCGGAGGCGCGGCACGAGAATCCCCGTGCCAATTGCTGAACGACAAGGTGTCATAAATGGACAAAGTGCGAGTGGGAATCATCGGAAGCGGTTTTGTCTCCCAGGTTCACGCTGAGGCATTTCTAGAAGTGCCTGAGGCGGAAATCGTGGCCAGTTGCGGGGCGGATCCCGTAGGGGCGGTGGAATTTGCACGGAAGTGGAAGATCCCCGCCTCGACCACAGATTACCGCCAACTGCTTGAGCGTAGGGATATCGACATGGTTGTGGTGGGGGTCCCCAACCACTTGCACCGCGAAATTGTGGTGGCGGCAGCGGAAGCCGGCAAGCACATTGTGATTGAAAAGCCTTTGGCTCACACGCTGGAGGCGGGCCGCGCCATGGTGGAGGCGTGCCGCGAGCATCGGGTCAAACTGATGTACGCGGAGACGATCTGTTTCTCGCCCAAATACGCCCGCGCCAAGCAGCTTGTGGAGGAAGGCGCCATCGGCAAGATGTACATGACCAAGCAAGGCGAAAAGCACTCCGGCCCGCACTCCGACTGGTTTTACGATATCGAGCGCGCCGGTGGCGGCGTCATCATGGACATGGGTTGCCACGGAATCGAATGGTCGCGCTGGATGTACGGCAAGCCCCAGGTGAAGAGCGTTGTGGCGCATTGCCAACACGTTTTTCACGAGCGCACCAAAGGCGAAGACAATTCCGTGATCATCCTGGAGTTTGAAGGGGGAGGAATTTCCGTCCTGGAAGACTGTTGGGTGCGGCATGGCGGCATGGACGACCGGATTGAATTGTATGGAACGAGTGGAGTGATTTACTGCGATCTGCTGCACGGCAGTTCCATGGAAACCTACAGCGTGAATGGTTACGGGTATGCTATGGAGAAATCCGGCGACACCAAAGGGTGGACGTTTACGGTCTTCGAGGAAGCCCACCTCTACGGTTTCCCCCATGAGATGCGCCACTTCACCCAATGCGTCCTGAATGACCAGTCGGCTCGCGAGACAGGTGAGGACGGCGTGGCGACCCTGGAAATCATTTACGCGGCGTACGAATCCGCCGGTACGGGGCGGAGGGTCAACTGGCCTTACGAGCCGAAGGATCCTGCTGCGATTCCCGTTAACCTCTGGCTCCGAGCCTCGGAGCAGGGCGGGATCTGCAGTCTCGCAAAAGTTGCATCCGCAAGGGAGGCGGACAGAAGTGAACTCAAAATCTAAACCTAACCTGACGGGCGAGAACTCCCGGCGGGACTTCCTGCAAAAGATCGGATCACTCGCCGTCGTGTCAAGTTTCGCGGCAGACGCCTCTCCGCACCAACCGGCGATTCAGCAACCGGAAGCGCAGCAACCGGCAAGGCAGCAACCCTCCATGCCGATGGTTCGTTTCGGTAAGCATATGGTCTCTCGCTTGATTATGGGAACCAACCCCGCCGACGGCATTTCGCACTTGTCACAAATGATCGATGAGGAGATGACTGCCTGGCACACTCCTGAACGGCTGGTGCAGATCTGGAAGCACTGTGAAGAGTTAGGCATCAACTGCATGGAACAAGCCGAAGATCGCGTTGCCAAGTACAATGCGGAACACGGCGGTAAAATGCTCTTTTCCTGCACCAACGAGGTGGAGTTGGGCAAGGACGGGAGTTGGCTTGATCCGACACCATCCATCAAGGCCACGGCGGCGCTCGGACCCATAGCCATTCACCACCCCGGCTGGGGCGAGTCCGGCACAGACGCCATGTGGCGAAAAGGCCAGCTCAACAAGGTTCGGGACTGGTGCAAAATAGTGCGCGATACGGGTGTGCTGGTCGCCGTCAACAGCCACCGGCCGGAAGTGTTCATGGAAATCGAGTCCCAGGACTGGGACGTGGATTTTTACCAGACCTGCCTTTACAAGTTTGGCCGCATCAAGGCGGAATGGGATAAGGCATTCGCGTCCAACCCTGAAATGATGCCCGCCGAGTTTGGCCACTCGAGGGAGGGTAGCTCGCCGCACTACGGCGGAGAAATATCCTTCGTTCGCGGCGATCCGGCGGAAATGTTCAAAGTGATAAAGCAGACCAAGAAGCCTTGCTGGGTGTACAAGATCCTGGCTGCCGGCCGGCTTTGCGAGACCCAGGAATTCGTGGAGGCGACGTTTAAAGAGGTTTTCGCGAACATCAAGCCAACGGACGCCGTGGTGGTCGGAATGTACGACAAATACATCGACCAGTACGCCATGAACGCTGAGTACGTGCGTCGCTTCGGGTCGAATACCGGAATGTCGTGAAGGCGCACTATAGGAGGTGCCATATGGTCAACCGTCGGGAGTTTCTTGTCAGTTCAGCGGTAGCGGTCAGTGCGGCCACAGCGTGGGGGCACCCCGCAGATCAAGCCAAATTGGATCGCATCGCGGTAATGAGTTACAGTTTTGACTCTATCGTCAAGTGGGGCGGGCACGCGGACGATCCGCGTCGCACCATCGACATCCTGGATTTTCCCGCCATCATCGCCCAACGCTACGGTGTTCATCATGTGGAAATCCAACACGCTTACTTTCGTTCGACCGAGCCCGACTACCTGGAGGAGTTCCGAAACCGGCTGAAGGCAGCCAATTCGCAGATGACCCAACTCGTCCTGGAACTCGGCGAGCTGAACATTTCGTCTTCGGATCCCGTGCTCCGGGTGGAGACGATTGACTTGACGAAACGATGGATCGACCATGCGGTGACCCTCGGCTGTCCGCGGGTAATGGTGAACCAGGGCACGCTTGCGCCTGAGGTGCGTCAGACCGCGATCGACACCTTGAAGAAGATTAACGCCTACGCCAAAACCAAGAAGGTCTGGGTGACCATTGAGAACCGCGATGATCCCCCCGGAGAAGGCGGCCGTGCGGCGGCTGGCGCAGCACCGGCAGATTGGCGTGACGAGTACGAAGTGATCAAGGCCACCGGTATCTGGGCCAATCCCGACCCCGGCGGATTCCCGGACAACCAGGCGCGGTGGCCGGGATTGCGCGCGTTGTATCCGCTGTCGTCCGGCAGCAGCCATTTACAGTACAACCCGAAACGGTGGAACGAGGCCAAGGTGATCCAGATTTCGAAGGAGGTCGGATACAAAGGGCTGTTTTCGATCGAAGCCGTACCTGAAGCTAATGGCCCCGATCCCTACAAGGCGGTGCAAAGCATTCTGGACGAGTATCTCCGGGACATCTAGCGGGTAGCGCCCATGGGAGGCCGGGCGGTCACTGGCGCTGCCTCCGGTTTTGGTAAGCTGAATGGGAGACAAAACGATGAACACGATGCAGAAGTACATTGCCGCTTGTGCGGGCGTGCTGCTCGGATTCAGTGCGGCCGCTTATGGGCAACAGATGGCCTCCGCGACGCTCGACGGCAAGACGATCACCGTAGATTACACCGCGCCCGCGGCCAACCACCGCGTCGCCGGCAGCTTTCATACCTCGGCCGATCTGACGTTCAAGGGCTTCAACGTTCCCAAGGGCCTCTACACGTTTTACGTTTTAACGGATGGCCCCCAGTGGCAACTCGCCGTCAATAAGGCGACCGGCCCGCAGGTAGCGACCTACGATCCGAAGCAAGACCTGGGGCGCGTGCCGATGCTCATGATCAGGCCTCCTGCTCCCGTGGCGGCCTGCAAGATCACGCTTTCGAAGATCGCGCCTATTGCGGCCGAGATGCAAGTGGTATGCAGCGACAAGGCAGCTTCCACATCCTTCCGTCTCGACCGGGGCGCCAACGACTCGCAATGGTAGTGTTGTCGCGAGTGGCTTTGAAGGGTGCGCGCGGCTCTTCCCGCCAGACCGGCATCGAATCCATTGTCGACGTGGGGCGTCCGACCGCACGCGCCACTGGACAATTGTAGCTGTGAATCAACTGACCCGCCGCGTCATCCTGAGCCCACCATGCTCTTCGGGGGGCGAAGGATCTCCGCAGTGGCTCTTCGGAGTCGGTGAGTTGCGACGAACTGCAGGGATGCTTCGCTCCGCTGAGCACGACAACTCTCGAATCCATCGACACCTTCTACTGCGCCGTGCTTTGGCACCCCTCGCACTATTTGCTTTGTTAGTTGTTTTCGCAGCCACTCTCCTCGCCGCCGAAAAGCCTTCGAATCAGAAGGTTCAGTCCCTCCTCCGCCGCATGACCCTGGAAGAGAAGCTGGCGCTCGTGCATGGCGCGCGCGATCCCGAGGAACTGGGAGAGGCGGGCTACTGGCCTGGGTTGCCGCGCCTGGGTATTCCGCCGCTTCGCTTTGCCGACGGAGCCGGCGGCATAAACGTGAATCGAGAATCCACCGGCCTGCCTGCGCCCGTGGCGCTGGCCGCGACGTTTAGCGTCGAGTCCGCGCGCCTATACGGCGCCATCATGGGCAGCGAGGCCAGGGCGCTCGGGCAGCAGGTCCTGTTAGCCCCTCAAGTCAACATCGTTCGCGACCCTCTGTTCCGCCGCAACCATACGTCCCTGAGCGAAGATCCTTATCTCTCCGCTCAGTTGGCTTCCTCCGAGATCGCCGGCATCCAGAGTCAGGGCATCATGGCCCAGGTGAAGCACCTGGCCGGTTACAACGGTTCCGACAACGTCTGGATCGACGAGCGGACGCTGCACGAAATCTACCTGCCTGCTTTCCAGGCCGCGGTGGAAGCGGGCGCGGCGTCGGTGATGTGCTCGTACAACCGGATCAACGGCGCCTGGGCGTGCGAGAACGCCGATCTGATCAACGGCCTCCTGCGGGGGGCTTGGGGCTTCGCGGGCTTCGTGACCTCAGATTGGGGCGCGGTGCATAGCCCGCAGGCAATCACCCAAGGTCTGGATTTGGAAATGCCCGGCCGCGAGATCGCCGGACGCCGGGGCGGGCCTCAGTTCACCGATGCGCTGAAAGCCGCCGTCGAGACCGGCGCGATTCCGGTTTCGGCCATCGACCAGGCGCTGGCGTGCATCCTGGCGCAGATGGACCGCTTCCATCTTCTCGACGGGAAGCCACCCGCGCGGCCGCGAGCGATCAACGTCAAAGCGCATGCGACGCTCGTGCGCCGCATCGCCGCGGAGGGCGCCGTGCTGCTCAAGAACGACGCAGGCACGCTACCGTTGACCACCGAGGATTTGGCGTCACTCGCCCTGATCGGCCCCACCGCCGGTCAGCTTGCCGCTGGGTTTCTGGGCGAGCGCGCCTACGGTTTTGAGGACCGCCTGGTATCGCCGCTTGACGCTCTTCGGCGGCTCTCACCGCGAGCCAAAATCGCCTACTCTGTGGGCGTCGACCTGACCGGCGTTGTAATCCCGGGCTCCGCGCTCTCTCACGCCGGGCGGCCGGGGTTGCTGCGCCAGTGTAGCGCCGGGGAATCCGGACCGGCCCAGGTTGACCAGACGGTGGATTTCCAAGGCCCATCGGCGCTCGCCTCCGGCGCGGACTATTCGTGGACGGGAGTACTCGCCGCTCCCGAGGCTGGGGATTACACGCTCATGGTGCAGCCGGCCTTGACGGGCGGGTCCGAAGGCGGCGGGACGGTGGCCATCGATGGCCGCCTGGTCGCAAGGACCGGCGGCCCGGGCTTCGGTGGGAGCGGCATGGTAACCAAGAAGTGGTCCAGCTTGCTCCCCACGACTGACGAACGGGACAACGGCATTGGAACGATCCGACTGACCGCCGGCCCCCACCAGATCGCCCTCACCGCGAACTCCATCGGTCAAGGGCCCCTGAGCATCCGCTTCTCCTGGATTACGCCGCAGTTCCGCCGGGCGGGCATTGACGCCGCCGTCGTCGTGGCGAAGACCGCGCGGACAACCGTGGTATCTGTTTGGAGCGGGATGGGAGGCTCGTTTTCGTTACCCGAGAATCAGGACGCCCTGATCGAGAAGGTCGCGGCGGCGAACCCGAGGACGGTCGTCATTCTGAATACCGGCGGCCCGGTTGCGATGCCCTGGAGGGACAAGGTACTCGCCATCCTCGAAATGTGGTACCCCGGCCAGGAAGGAGGTTGGGCCACGGCGGATCTTGCCCTCGGACGTGCGAACCCCGGCGGCAGGCTGCCGGTCACCTTCACCGCGAAACTCGAGGACACTCCAGCCCGAGCGGCCGGACATCCGGAACGGCTCGGGCCGCCGCGGCAGCCGCCCGCTCCGGGCGGAACGATCCCGGTTGCGCCCCCGGTGACTTATTCCGAAGGCATCGCGGTGGGCTACCGATGGTACGACCAACAACAGATCGAGCCGCTGTTCCCGTTCGGGCACGGGCTATCCTACACGCATTTCGAATACTCCGGGCTCGCCGTGAGGCAAGTCGTGAACGGCTTCGATGTGATATTCACGGTGCGCAATACCGGCTCGAGGGCGGGCGCGGAGGTCCCACAAGCGTACGTGGGGCCTGCCGAGAATCCTCCCGTCCCGATGGCTTCAAGGTCTCTCGTTGGCTTCCGTCGCATCGAACTCGCGCCGGGCCGTGCCGCCAGCGTAACGTTCCGCGTCGATCCGAGGCAACTGTCTTACTGGTCGGCGGATACACACGGGTGGGCAGCCGCCCGTGGAAGCCGGAAGGTTTTCGTGGGCGCCTCCTCCCGCGACATCCGCCTTCAGGGGACACTCGCGCGTTGACTATCACCGTGTAGCCCAATGGGCATGCTGCTCTGGAAAATCGGTGCTACGTCAAGGCGCGGAGCGGGTTCACTGATGCAGAGTCACCCGCACTTCCCTGCCGTCATACATGACCTGCCGGTCTTCGCGTGCCGAAACCGTTTCACCCACTCCGTGTCCGTTTCCGACCAGCATAATCCGAAACTGCCGCGTGCCGACCATCCCTGGGAACGACCCCTGACGAGTACCGATTGTCAACACTTCCGTCTGCTCATTCCAGCTAAGAGGAATAATGGAGTGCGTGCCTTTTTCATAATCGTAGCTGTCACCGGAGTCTTCGTACAGATCGAAGGAGCCGGCGGCGCCACGGTAGATTCTGAGCTCGATCGGGCTGTCTGGATCCTCGGTCGCGTACTCGATCTCAGGCCCCATGGGGAGAATTGATCCGGCGCGCACGTAGAGCGGCAGGCGGCTCAAAGGTGCGTCTGCCTCGATCTCATGTCCGCCTTGAACCGAATCTCCGGTCCAGAAGTTGTACCAGACGTGCGCCTCGGGCAGATACACCCTCCGGCCCACCGCTCCCTGCGCCAAGACCGGAGCGACCATCAGCGCAGGGCCGAACATGAACTGGTCACCGACATTCCAGGTTCTGGGATCGGTGCGCCAGTCCATCACCAGCGGCCGCTGGATCGTGTAGTCGTCGCTGGCCACTTTCCATGCCAGCGAATAAATGTACGGCATCAGCCGGTAGCGCAGCTTGTCGTACTGAATGAGGATGGGCTCGACCGCCTTATAGGTCCATATCTCATTTTGCGGCCGATGACCATGCGTACGGAATATCGGACAGAACGCTCCGAACTCGAACCAACGGGCGTAGAGATCCTGGTAGTCGGGTTCTTGCGTGGTGCCGTTGTATGCCGGCCAGTATCCTCCGATATCGGTAGTCCAGTACGGGTACCCTGACAGAGCGAAGTTGAGTCCCGCCGGGACCTGGTGCGAGAGCCCCCACCACGTGCTGTACACGTCGCCGGACCAGACGGCTGCGCCTACGCGCTGCTGGCCCAAAAACGCCGACCGCGTCAGAAGAAACACCCTCTTCTGCTCGCTCGCTGCCTTCCAGTGCTGCTGCACGCCCAGCGTGTGCATCAGTGGAAAGACGTTCGTGTACTCGGCCCCATTGCCGATCGCCACCCTTTTGTTGCGGAGAATCGCGTCGCCGAAGTGCGGCCAGTATTCTTCCGGCTCAGCGCTGTCGAGCCAGAACGCATCCCAGCCCATCGAGAAGAGTCTGCCTACAAGATTGTCCCAGTAGAAGTCTCGCGCCGCGGGGTTGGTGGCATCATAGACATGCGCGCCAGGAACATCGAACTGATGCGCGGTCATAATGCGGTAATTCTCGGAACGCGGATCGAAAAGCCCCCAAACCGAGATCATGGCGTGAACGTGTTCCCGGTTCAACGCCTGCAGATCGGCACTTACGTCGTGGTAATTGGAATTGAAAACCGGATCGCCCTCCACCTTCCACCAGAACCAGTCCTGAACCATGGCATCGAGCGGAATGTGCTCCTCGCGATACCTGCCGGCAATCTGTCTGATCTCGTCCAGCGAGACGTACCGGTCTTTCGACTGGAAGAAGCCGTACGCCCACTTCGGCAGGAGGGGTGAATGGCCCGTCAACGACCGGTAGAGATGAATGATCTGGTCCATCTCCGGACCGTAAATAAAGTAGTAATCCACGGACTTGCCGGCTATCGAGGTCAACTCCAGGTCGAGAGGAAAACGGTTGTCGACATAGCTAAAGGCTGCGGTATTCCACATCAGCGCATAGCCTTTGGTCGAGAGCATCACCGGAATGGCCACGTCGGTATTATCCTGTGCCAACTCAACGGTAGCGCCGCGATAATTGAACATCCCGCTTTGGTGCTGGCCAAGCCCGTACACAGCCTCCATCGCTTCGAGGGAAAACCGGTCGGTTATTCTGTAGGTCTTCTCGCCATTGGCCTCGGTGGGTTCATAGGTTCTCGGGACGGAATTGCCTTCCTGCAAAAGCCGGTCGCCGGCCGCAGTCTGAAAAGTCAGGTGTCCCCGTTGGAGGGACAACTCGACCTTCAGTTCCGATGTGGCGATCGTGGCCACGCTGCCGTTTTCCACAAAGCGGAATGGGGCTCCGGGGCAGGCGTCCTGCTGGTTCAGCATCCAGGGCCGTAGACGCTCCGCTGGCAACGGCCCGTCAGGAGACGCCACAACATGGATCACGGAATCCCGGCAGACAGTGACGTCCACAACCTCCCGGGCGATATTTGCGCGAAGACCGAACTCGGTCTGCTCTACTGTTATCTGCGGCAGGTTGGGAAGTGCCTGTCCGGGCATCTGCGCGGACCCGGTCGCTTGGCCAAGGACCGAGACCATTACCACGACGGTGCACGCGAGACCGCGCTTGAATCCTCTAACTCGCTCGTTTGCGTCCATTGTTTAGCTAACCTCCACGGAACTCCGATTCAGTGTGTCAAGAGTCTCGACCACGGTCCCGATGGAAAGACATCGATTACGGAGCAACACAATCACTCCATCTCGTCGGCGAGTGTGAGCGCCTTTTGAAGGAATTCACGGCGCGCCTCCGCGGAAAGGACGTGAGATTTCTGAGACTCCGCTGGGCCGACGGGCACTCGTCCTTTGTCAGGGGAAATTGGCGCTTCTAGTTCGAGTGTATCTTGGGCCTTTTCGCCCTGACCAGTCTGAACATATAGCATTTCGAGCGTTTCATAGCTGCCGTGCCATTCAGGCATCAGGTCCAAGGCCCTTCGCAGGTAGGATTCAGCCCGATCGGTCGCGCCTTCGAGGACTGCCAGTACCCCCAGTCCCCAAAGAATTTGCCCTGAATTCGGAGCTTGCTGCAAGCCACGCTGGAGTGCCTGACCAGCGGCTGCGGTATTCCCCGCACGTAGTTCGGCCAGGGCGAGGGAGAGGTATCCCTGATCGTTGTCGGGGTTCTTGGCGATGGCCTTCTCGAACGCGTTCGCCGCCTCCGAGGTTCGCCCCAGATGCGAGTAGATATCGCCCAGCAAGGATAAAGTGGCTCCGTCTTCCTGACCCTCGCGCGAGCATAGCAAGACAGCGTCCAATGCGTGGCCATAATCCCGCAACTGGAAATACGCATTGGCGAGGTTGTATTTCGCGTCATCCGACGCAGGATCAGCCTGGAGCGCAGCCTGATAGTGCTGGAGGGCATCGGAAAACAGTCCGTAACGAGCCAGAAGAGTCCCAGCCCCCAACTCCGTTCGAACGTCTCTTCCGCTCGCCTCGTCAAGCTGGGAGGCTCTCTGGCGAGCCTCCGCAACGCGCCCGAGTTTCAAGTAGGTTTCCACCAACAGATAAAGGGTGCGGGGGTCGTTAGGGTTTCGGGCGTCCATGCGCAAGAGTTCTTGCAAGTCGATTTCCGCTTTTTGTCTCGGTGGCAGGGACGCGCGTTGATCCAACGCTTCCAGGAAATGCTGAAACGGATAAGGTGCGTTGGCCTCATCTTTGGAGAGGGTCTGGAACACCTTCATGTCCCGCACGGCGGCAGCATCCTGGTGTGTGTGGCGTTCAGCGTTCGAGAGATTGTAGTAAACCTGCGCCTTTTTTGTCGCCAGAGCAGCACATTTTCGCAGCAAGGGAATGGCCTCGTCGTACTTTCTTTCGGCGATCTTCACCTTTCCCAGCTCATAATACGCGTCACTATAGTCAGGGCTGGACCTCAACGATTCTTCCAGTAACTTTTCCGCCTGCGGGTAATTCCCCTGCTTGCTTTCAATAAATCCGAGATTATACAGACACACGCCGTTGCGCGGGTCCTTTTTCAACCCTTCCTCAAAGTATTTCCGGGCGTCATCGAACCTGTTGAGGTGGCGATAACAGAGCCCCATGAAGGCATAGGATGAGGCGGAAGGATCAATCTCGATTAGTTTCTCAAATTCCTCGGTTGCCTTGGGAACTTTCCCCGCACTGAAGTAGCTTTCTCCCAGGGCGGCCCGGAGGTCTGGCCGGCGTGGATCGAGCTTCACACCTTCCTCGAGGATCCGAATGGCGTCCTCGTAATACGCCTGCATCATGCTGAGCCGCCCGATCAGGAAGATGATATCGGTGTTTTCGGGGGCTAGCTGACGCGCGCGTGTCAGAAGTTCGAGTGCCTGCACATCCTTTTGCTCGGCGGCGTAAACCTGGGCGAGGACATAGAGGGTATCCGGCGAATTGGGACTCAGCGACAGGGCGCGCTTCAAAACCTCTTCGGCTTTGTCGTAGCGCTTAGTCCGATAGTAAGCCTGCCCAAGATTGTGGAGGATTTCCGGGGTCCGCGGGCTTAGCGAGTCTGCCAACTCCAGCTCATGGATTGCCGCGTCGTACTCCCTTTCACGAGCGAGGAGTATTCCAAGCGAGACGTGCGGCCGGACGTCGTTCTTCGCTTGCTTCGACACTGCGAGGGCCCGTGCGAGAGCTTCTTCCCGTCGACGTGCTTGGAAGTATGCTTGGACGAGTGCGATTTGAGTGCTGACGTCCGGCGGACGGATTTGTTGCAAAACGGGAATCGCATGCTGCGCGTCGCCCCGCGCGAGCAGCACCATCCCCAGGTTATAGGCCGCGTCGCGATCCTGCGGTTTGTCGCGCAAGGCGGCGCGAAATTCGTTCTCGGAACGGTCCAGCTTGCCCATCGCAAAATAAGTGTTCCCCAGATTGATATGGGTCCTGGCGGAATGGGGAGCGATTGCCAGCGCCCGCTCGAACGCGGCCACGGCTTGCGTCAAATCCTGTTGCTGAGTGTAAGCGAGCCCGAGGAGGTTCCACCCTGCAACGTCCTGGGGTGCGTTCTTCAGCCCTTCACGGGCAGCGGCAATAGCCTTTTCCGTATCGCCTTGGCGAAGATGCCGCTCAGCCTCCTGAAAGAATAGCTGAGCATCCGCGGAGGTGTGCTCACCGGGCGTGCCTTGGGCCCTTGCTTGGGGCCACACGGACTGTAGTTGAGAGGTTAGAACTGCTCCGGACAACAAACCAATACGCAACAGCCGGCCGAAGAGTTGCGCCGATTGCCTCTTTCCTGGATTGGAAAATCGATAGCGATTACGCTGCATCGCCCACCTTACCCATCAAGACAATCCCCAACAAAAGCGGCGCCCGAAGGGCGCCGCGTAAAGGAGATTCTACCTCTGAAGTGGCCGTCAGAAATAAAACTTGAGCGCAAACTGAATCTCCCGCTGGTCGTTTTGCAAGTCGCGTGTCGACGATATTTTTCCGAAGGTACTGGGCGAGGTGTAATTCAGCGAGCCGGGTGCTGCCTGTACGCCATTCCCACTAAACCCAGGCGGGGAGAAATTGGGATGGTTTGATAGATTGAAGATTTCGGCGCGAAACTCCAAATGCGTCTTTTCAGAAGTCGAAAACTCCTTAAAGAATGACGCGTCCATGCGGTGAAAGCCTGGTCCCAGGAACTGCGATGGCGCGCCACCCAGAGGCGTATAATCGCTCTGGCCCACAGCGGTGGCTAGCGGCGGTGTTGCGAACGCATTGGGGTTAATCCAGTGGTCGACGTTGTGCGGCCCGGCGGTAACGCTCTGGCCCGGGACCAGCAGCGCATCGCACCCGAAAGTCGCCGAGGTCGAGCTTGCGCACCCGACCGTCATGGGCTGGCCGTCTTGCAGGGTCAAAATCCAGTTGGTGTGCCAGCCACCCAGGACCGCGTCGGTCACCCCATGGGCCGAGTTGAGGAACCGTTTGCCCTTGCCGACGGGCAGTTCATAGATGCCGCTGGCGTGGACGACGTGGGGGATTTGGAAGTCGCACAAGCCGTAATCCCCCTGGATGCCGAAGCCCGGTAAGAGCGGGGCCCGGTAACCGCTGTGAGCTGTGCCGTTCAGCACGTCTACCGCGTCCGTTCGGCATTTCGCCCAGGAGAAGTTGGCCAGCATCTGGAGGCCCTGGCTGAAACGCCGCTCGTAGTTCAACTGCATGGAGTTGTAGTAGCTGTCGCTCGCCATGCTCGTATACACGGTGCTGGTGGAGAAATCAGGGTAAGGATAAAAAGCGAGCGGGTTCGCATACCCTGCAGGCAGGATCACGCCGGGCTGATTCATGCCGATGTAACTGCCCATGTGCCGCACCGTGTTTCCCACATACCCGAGTGAAACCGTCTGGTTCGGCGTCAGTTCGTACTGGAGCGTAAAGTTATACCCCTGCGTGTACGGGGTCTTCATGTGGTAGTCTTCGCCGGTCAACGACACCAAGCCCGGGCTGACGGCGTTCGGTGTTAAGGGGATCGAAGAGAATCCATTGCCAACCGTCGCAATATTCGAGGCCGTTGGCGTGGAACCGCCGGTTACAATGATCGGCTGATCCGTAACTACCGTTCCGTATTGGAGGGCGTACTGGAAGGGGAAATCGACGTAAGTTTCTACCACGGAGTTTTCAAAACCGCCATAAAAAATCCCGTAGCCTCCGCGCGCTACGAGTTTCGGAGTGAACCGATAGGCAAATCCCACCCGCGGCGCAAAGTTCGTGTTCTGCGAGTGACCGAGCCCTGCAACGTCGGAGCAAACGTAGTTGATGTGATCCAGGGCAAGGGCGGTCTGGAAAGGTGACGAGGCAGAGGTGGAATCGCAGCGGGACTGGGGAACCAGAAACTGCGCAGGCGCTGAGGCGCTTGCGGGCAGCCAGTTCGACTGCGCACCATATCTCTCCTTAATTTGCCCGAAGTACTCCCAGCGCAGCCCCAGGTTCACCGTCAATTTGGGCGTAACTTTCCAGTCATCTTGGATATAGCTGGCATAGTAGTGCCGGCCCATATCCGTATTCGCAAAATTGGACGCGGCCACGAAATCGGCGCCGCCAATGTAATCCCCAGCGCCCGGAGCGCTCGGAACCGTGCTGGGAATGGGCGTCAGGAGCAGTTGGGCGGCGCCAGTAAGCCCGGCAGGCAAATTCGGCGCGTCGCTGTATGTTCCGTCATAGCTCCAATCGCCGCGCCCCCACGCAGGTTGGAGAATCGTGAAGCGGACGTGCTGACCTTCGAACCCGGCTTTAAAAGTGTGCTTCCCGTGTATGTGCGTGAGGTTTTCCGTAAGCTGGCTCGTCGAGTTGACTTCCACCGAAGGCAGGTAGCCGTTGCTTCCCAGTTGGCCCAGTCCCGAGATGATGACGGTCGGCAGGCCGCCGTTCGAAGGCACTTGGGGGATTCCCTGAATACCGTATTGCGCCGGAACGTTTGAGGTGTCCGTCGCAAACGGCTGCTTTCGCGACGCGCCGATCCGGCTGAAGCCCACTCGAGCTTCGTTTATGGTGGTCGGAGAAAACGTATGAGTTTCGCTAGCGGCAATGTTCACCGAGGTGGCAGTCTGATAGCCTTGAGCAAAGGCCCCGCCATCAGCGATTCCCTTGAACGGCCCGGGAAGAAACTGCGGATTGTCGGAATAGCTGAACCGGGCAAACATGCTGTCGCGCTCGCTAAAGTTCTCGTCCCCTCGAATGTCGAACTGATTGACGTTGTTTTGGATTATCGGATTACTGGCGTAATTGTTAAACAGGCCGGGCACGTCCTGGGCCGGATAGAGGTTTAAAAGCTTGGCGGAATTAGGATCGAGGCGTGCCGCCGGAAGCTGGTTGAGGTAGCAATTGGTGCCGCTGGGGCACGCCCCCATGAAGTTGGTCGTGCCGACGATGGACGGCCCTCCTGCCGCCACAAACGGGTCGCGAACGAAGCCGCTTCCCGTGGCAGTCAGCCCGGTGACCGGATCTACGCTCCCCGCCGTGACACTTCGTGTCGTCGACGCATCGAAGATCGTTCCTAACGGGAATACCCGATTCAGGTCGTCGGCCTGCATTGGACTCCCCTGCCCGGCGATCAGGTCAGCAAAATCCGTATACCCACTGGAGCGTTCCAGATCGGTCGGAACGGTAGTAAGCCAGGGGAAAGCCTGGCGAATCCGTGTTCCTTGATAGTCGCCAAAAACGAAGGTCTTGTTCTTCCGGAGCGGGCCACCCAGCGTGCCGCCGAATTGATTTTGCCGAAATTCGCCTTTCTTCTCATTGCCCGCGTTCTCGAAGAAATTGGCAGCGTCGAGCTTGTCATTGCGAAGGAATTCGTAGACGTCGCCATGCCATTGATTGGTTCCCGACTTGATGGTGGCGTTCATCACCGCGCCCGCCGACCGCCCCATATCCGCGCTGTAGTCGTTCGTCTGAATCTTGAATTCCTGGATGGCGTCGATGGGTGGGATGACCACGAAGGCCGTGCCATTCAGAAAATCGACCAGGTCGGCGTTGTTGTCGATTCCGTCCAGGACGTAGTTGTTCTGGGCCGGCCGCTCGCCATTAGCCGAGAAACTTCCAGTCGCACCCAAGCCACGCGTGTCCTCCTGACCCTGGGTCACACCCGCGGAGAGCTGCGCGAGGAACGTGAAATTCCTTCCGTTAAGCGGCAGATCGTTCACTTCCCGCGTGCCAACCACTTGTCCAACGGATGCGTCCTGGGTCTGAAGTGCTGGAGGCGCGCCCGTCACCTCGACCGTCTGGTTCACCATGCCGGGTTGGAGGATCAAGTCTATGGCTACCCGCTGTTGCACCTCCACTGTGACATCCTTCTGAATCAGCTTTTGAAAGCCTGTGTACTCAGCGGTCAGAGTGTACGTGCCAATCTTAATTGGAGTGAACGCAAAGTTGCCATCCGACGCCGTCACCGTCGAAACTGAAAGTCCTGTCTCTTGGCTGGTCGCCGTGACTTTCGCTCCTGGGACCACCGCCCCGGATTGGTCCTTGACCGTCCCATAAATGGCGCCGGAATCAACTTGGGCGTGAACCTTTACGCTGGAAAAAATAAAGGCCGCAGGCATCGCCAGGGCTAAGAAAAACCGTAGACAAGAACCTCGTCCTCGCATCGAAGCACTCTCCTTTCCGAGATCGCACGCAAATGCGGTTAAAATCGGAGGCATAACATATGGGTTCGCTTTGAGCGGTACCGGTCACGCTCAGCGACTTTTTAACACACAAAACTGCGCGTGTCAAGCCATTTATTTCCACTCCAATTCGCCGATAACATCGTCGTATGCAGCGGGCGCTGGGATCGTAGGGCGGGAGTCTGTCCCACATGATGTCTGAGGCTCAGTCCGAGCCTCCCTCACAGGTTAATGGCTCAAAGTAACGCGTCAGCGCGCTTGAAAAAGTTATACCCAGCTTGTGGCCGAAAGACAGAAGTGTTTCAAGATTCGCATCAGGATGAATGGTGTGAGGTGAGGTAACAGTGTACGCCGCCAAAAGCGCGCCGAAATCGAGGGCGCTCTCCAGTGGACGATCGGAAAAGGACGTTCGAGCCGGGCCGGGCCTGATGAAAGGCATTCCCACGGCGATTGCCGATAGTACTCCAGCCAGCAATGCGTCGCCGGCTCCAGCCGTACTGACCACCGGAACATTTGCTGCCGGACAGTAGTCCCAAGTCCCGTGGGCAAAGGCGAAGGCTCCCTGCTTCCCGAAACTGACGATTATCTGGATAAGGGGTTGGTAGGCCCGGAGCGTGTCAGCACAGCGGTCAAGAAAGGCCTGAGCGTTGGCAGCGTCGAAGGTCATACCGACGAGCATTCCAGCCTCATCTTCGTTCATGGCCAACAGGTCAACATGGGACAACATGCCTTCCCTGCCGGCCGTCTGCATTTCCGACGAGGTAAAAGAGGCTGCGCGAAATGCGTGATGACGATCCGCCAGCTTCAGCAGGTGGTCACGCGTCTCAATAGGCACTTCCGGCGCTGCTAAGGCGATACTGTGTGAGTCCCCGGAGGCTAGAAGTTCAGCGCACCGATCGACATCGCCGTGCGTCAATGCAGAGGCGGCGGATTCACTGGTCGTGACATTCCCGCCCGAACCGTCGGGATATTGGAAGCATACACTGAGGAGGGTCGGCCTGTCGTGGAGGATATCGACGTATTGGGTGTCCATGCCGACAGCAGCCATTTCTTGAATCATCCGACGGCCCGCGTCATCGTCGCCCACCTTGCCGACGGGGACAACATGAAAAGGCGAGCCGCTTGGCTCGGCACCGAGCAGAATGGCAATGTAATGACTGATGATGTGAAGCTTGCAGTAATCGCGAATATTCAGTAACCGGGCTGGGCGGCTTTCATTCCGGCCCAGAGTATGTTGGCCTTCCAGCGCAAAGAAAAGGCCAGTCCCGATACCGCCGACTCCAACCAGCCGCCGGTACGGAGAATGAGGATTGAATTGCAGTGTTCGCGGAGGCATCTTGAACCCTTTAACTCCGGAATCAAAAGAGCTCCCACTCGGGGTGCTCGCTTACAGGATGACGGGCCGTCTCAAGTGTCGCAGTGACGATCGCGTCAGGGTGTCGCTGTAATAGGGTCATTGGGTACTCCGGCGTCGGTTCTGAAAACAACGCCACTCTCAGCGCAGTTTGCTTCCAGGCACCTGTGTCGCTATATACCCGGACACGTTTTGCAGATAAGCACTCACGAACGCCCAGCGTCACGGACATCGGCGGGACGAACTGATAAGCAGCCCCAAAGGTTCGTTGGGCCAGGGCCAGAACCGTATCCAGGTTGTTCTCCTGAACGCGGATGGTTGAATTGGCCACGTCATCGAGAGCTAAGTGGCTGAAGGGGTGTCTGCGAGCCTGATTGTAAGCGATATGACCATCCTGTCCCCAGCCTCCAATTGTGACGTCGACCGGCGCCTGTTCCAGGGCCGCACGGACGCGATCGATGGTTGAGGGTAGCAGCCAGAACCTTTGAGATTCCGGAACCGCAAGGTCAGCCGTGATGCCTCCGTAGAAATGCTTCTCCATGAAGGTACGAAAATTGTACGGATGATTCGTCGGCAGCGGATGACCCTGCCAATCCAGACATTCATCCATATGGAAGACAAATAAATGCCGAAGCGAAATCCCCTTGGAATTCACCATTTCGGTGAAAGGCCTATACCAGCAATTCGGCCCGCAGGGAACAATAGCCCGCGTCGGACTCTTCAATGTGTTGTTTTCTTGGATCAATTCGAGGAATTCACGCGCCATCAATTGACCCATCTCATCAGAGTCGCGCACGATACGGAAACGAACGCGCAAATCGTGGCGTTCAGGTAGCTTTTCAGCAGGGACGTTGCACCATTTATAGAGGTCCCTGAGGGCAACGTGACTCATGCTCTACCTCCGTCCAGATGATTTCGAATTCTATAGCAAGCAATTGACCTTGAGACAATGCAGTGACGCCATCGCCCATCAGATCTGGGGTTCTATCGTAACACGAAGAGAGACCACCATCAGGATTCCATGCCGACTTTGGCCACTGAGGCCCTGGTCTGTGGATTTGAAAGCGGCAGACGGTGATTCCTCACGGTCCTCGAACCCAGCTCAAGGTCTGCCCAGTCGCGATTACGATCAACCTTCACTATCGACAGGAGTCAAGGATTTCATTGATTTCTGCGTAGGATGTGGTCATGTAAGGCGCCTGCTCCGCGAACAGGGCTGCGTGTTCGGCATCCGTTGAGATCTTTGAAAGAGCCCCTTCAGCTTCTGCGAGGGATGGAAACTCGGACTCCCAAATGAGGGTGTGCGATGGTTCGCGCCCAGCAAAAGGCTGAGAACGTCGCCCTTTCGGCCAATCAGTTCGGCGCTGCTCCATGGCAGCGAACTTGGCTTCCACTTCCATAAAGGCCGCGCGCTGCTCCGGATGATAATGTTGAACAAACCGCACAATATAAGCCATTTTTGATCCTCCTGCGATTTAGACATCTTCCATGACGGTACCGGTACCGAGTGCTTACCATACCATTAAAAATCCCCTTGTCAAGACATTTTGGAGAAGTGTCGTTAGCAACGCTCAAAAATCGAGGACAGACAAGATTCCTTATTTTGGACTCAGTCTGGGCTCGCCGGTCATTATGTCGGCGGTTGGCTGGGGAGGACCGTCCCACGGAAGGATCTGGTCGCGGGATGGAGCTACAAGACCAACTTCGCCGTCAGAGTATCGAGTTTCGCGAAAAGCGTAGAGGTTGGACTTCAGAACAATATGGGGGGATACGTAGTAGAACGGCGGGAAGGGACGATGGTTCGCAATGTGATCGACCACCAACCGCATGGCGAGCTCTCCCTGAACAAAGGGGCGTCCGTGTATGGAGGCGCGAATTGTGCCCTTCTCGAAATATGGAATCATGCCTGCAAACAGATCGGTCGTGATGAGCGCGATCTTGCCTGAGAGTCCATGGGCACAGATTGCCCGACAAACTGGGAGACAATTAACCGTGTTAACATAAAGACCAGCGAGAGACCTGTATCGTCGGAGGAGTGCAAAGCACTTTTGAAAGGCCTCTTCCTCCTCCTCATGGGCCTCAACCACCTTAACCACTCTTCCGCCATTACTTAATTGCGGATATAGCTCGGAGAAGCCTTTCGTCTTCTTGCCGTGGTCTTCCGTGGCCAGCATCCCTGTGACAATCGCCACCTGCGAGTGGGGTATGACGAAGCAACTCATAAGTTCGGCCGCCACCTTGCCAGCGATTTCCGCGTTCACGGAGACTACGGTTGATCGAGCGCTGGCAGGCGCATCGCTGTCCACACAGACCACTCGCACGTTCTTTTTCTCAGCTTCATCAATGACAGGGGTCAGTTTTGCAAGATCGCCAGGAGCGATAAGGATAGCTTGGACCTCATGGTTCAACAACTCCGTAAACCTTTCAACTTCCTCGGCGCCGAGTCGCGCGGTTGGACGATAGAGAACCCGGACTCCTAGTCGCTCCAGCCTGCTGGCTTCTGTTAGGATGCCGCGCAGTAACTCGTCAAAGTAATAGTGAATCTCCCGTGGGATGCAAACTCCCACCAGGATCGGTACCCGTCCCAAAGACAACGCACGCGCCGCCGGATCTGGTCTATAGCCTGCTTTCTCCGCAATCTCGAAGATACGCTTCCTTGTACTCTTGTTAACGCCCTTCCGGCCATTTAGGGCGCGGTCGACAGTCCCCAGAGAGACGTTTGCTAGCTTTGCGATTTGTCTTAGTCCGATCTTTCTCATGGTCTGTGCTGCAAAAAGGCGATGTCAAGCGAGTTGGTTGCACGTCCTCGCAATCGTGAGCATATCACATTCTTCTAATCTTCTGTGCTGTGCCGTTCGCTAGCCTTCGACCTTTTTGCCATCCCGCCCACTGTCGGAATCCTCTCGCCTCAATGAATCGCCGGGTGCGGTCGTTTTTCCTATTGCAGGCAGCGCACAGGTCTGCTAACTTACGCGAGATCGCGGTACCGGACACGCACAGCGGTCTTACCTGCTGAGTGACATTGCCGCCTCCTAAACTTCTCGGGCAGCGTTCCCCTGTGTGCCTCTCCGGCCCAACTCACCGCTGTGCCGGATGTTGTCATCCCGTTCGGATTTCGGGGTGGAGGGATACGTTGAGCGAACCACCAGAGATGAGTGCTTTCCCTGCAGAGCAAGGCCCTGCAAAAACTCAGGTCAGACGAGAGCTAGGGATCCTTAACGCAACTTCCATCAACATGTCCAACATGATCGGGATCGGGATCTTCATCACCGTCCCTCCCATTATAGCTACATTGGGAGGGCCTCAGTCGCTACTGAGCTGGCTTGTGGGAGCAGTATTGGCCTTGTGCGATGGCTTGGTGGTTGCTGAACTTGGGGCGGCCCTTCCTGGTTCCGGAGGGTCCTACGTTTATCTTCGGGACAGCTTTGGTCGAGACCGTTTAGGGAAGCTAATGGCATGGCTCTTTGTTTGGCAATTCCTCTTCAGCGGGACACTCGAGATAGCTTCCGTGAGTATTGGTATGGTGCAGTATCTCAGCTTTCTGTGGAGGGCGCTGCTGGGGCACCCATGGGTGCTCAAATTCATGGCAGCGGGCATTTCCACACTTGTCATGTTTGCATTATACCGGAAGATACATGATGTAGCCCGCGTGATGATGTTGCTTTGGATCGTGACGCTGGTTACGACCGGTTGGGTCATCGTTGCGGGGCTGACCCACATGAATCTCGGATTGGCCCTGGACTTCCCGCCCCATGCATTCGGTCTGAATCTGGCATTCCTCACTGGGCTTGGGAACGGGACAGTGCTGGTTATTTACAATTACCTTGGGTATTACCAGGTCTGCTATTTGGGTGGAGAGGTAAAGAATCCTGAGCGAACAATCCCCTATGCTGTGATCCTTTCGATCCTCGCGGTGAGTGCGATTGACTTTATTGTTTCATTCAGCTTCGTCTCCGTGGTCCCGTGGAAAGAAATCGTGGAGAAAGGTTCACCTGCCTATAATGCACTAGCCTCGGTATTTATGGCACGGATCTATGGGGAATGGGCTGCCGTCGCAATCACGGTCCTGATCCTCATCACTTCCTTTGCCTGCGCCTTCGCCCTGATGCTTGGTTATTCTCGCATCCCTTATGCGGCTGCACTCGATGGCGCTTTCTTTCGTTGGTTCGGAAGCCTGCACCCGACTGGAGAGTTTCCGCACCGATCTCTTGTTCTGGTCGGACTGCTAGTGATAATTGCAAGCTTGTTTGATCTGGCGCAGATCATTACGGCCATGATCTTGGCCCGTTTGCTCATCCAGTTCGTGGGACAAATCATTGGACTATTCGTTTTCCGAAGACGCCGTCCGGACGCTGAGAGGCCGTTCAAGATGTGGCTCTACCCAGCTCCGGCGGTGGTAGCCCTGATTGGATGGCTCTATGTGTTCTGGAGTCCGGCGGCAAAGCCCGGTGGCTGGATGTATATATTCTATGCCTTCGTGACGGTTGCCGCCGGCCTCGCTGTGTTTCTTCTCCTAGCCTGGCGGAGACGGGGCTGGCCTTTTTCTGGAACAGCCATCCCCTGCGGGGAAGACGAGGCGTGACCGCTCGGCGGGCTTCGAAGATCGGTAATTCGCGAGGCAAGTGATTTCGCGACTGGCTGCTGACATGGCACGGCAGGTGCCATCGGATCCCGCCGGCGGTTCTCGAGAGGCGTGGCGAGCCGGGGGTCTACCAGCGGACTAGGCTGAAGCCCGCCACTACTGGGTCGTCAGCACCTTCACGTCGTACGGGAGAACCTGGACGTCCATCGGTTCTGTCTTTCCGGTCAAAGCGTTCTGGCAGGCCTGATCGAGCGGCACCGTTTGCGGACTGCTCGTGTAGTTCAGCAGGAAGAGGATTCTCGTGCCGGGCTTTTGGCGTGCGGCCACCTCTACGCCCTGTGGGATCTTGCTATTCAGCGCCAGTGTATTCTTCTGTGCAGCGCTGGCAATCAGCCGGTCGTAGAAAAAGGGCGCAGCCGATTCGGTGCCTACATAATACACCAAGCCTCTCCCCACCCTGTTTTCGGTCACGGCCGCCTTACCCGCGTAGTAGCCTTTGCCGTAATACGCCACGACTTTGGCCGTGGTGGGTTCGAGGATATCGGACCAGACGCGCGCGGGGAAGTGTTGCTCGCCGGGTCCCATCACTTCCTGTTCCTCATTGAGTTGCGGGTCGAAATCATGGATGGCCACGCCGGCGAGTTCGGCGAAGGCACCCGGAAGGGTCCGGTTGGTCACCACGTTGTGCTCGTCTTTCACCCCGGAGCGAAAGGTGAGGATCAGTGTCCCGCCGTTCGTCACGAAGGCAGTGAGCTTGTCGGCCAATCTTTGGTCCGCGACGAACAGCGAGGGCGCCACAACCACTCGATAAGTGGAAACATCACTCTGCGGGAACGCCACGTCCACGCTGACGCCAGCCCTACGGAAGGCATCGTAGAAGTCGTGGAACTGCCGGTCGTAGCTGAAGCCTTCGACCAACGGCTGGATCTCGAATGCCCAACGAGAATCGGGGGAAATCAGCATGGCGACAGGCGACACGACCTTCGAGCCGTGCAGAAGTTCCGTGAGCTTCCCCAATTCCTTCCCGGTGCGCACAACGGCCTGGTAGCGGGAATTGGGGTAGCTGTCCTGGTCCAAGACTCCTTGCCAGTATTGTTCTGTGCCATAGCGTGAAGTTCGCCATCGGAAGTAGCAGACGCCGTCCGCACCGTGCGCCACAGATTGGTAGGCCCACACGCGATATAGTTCAGGTGGGGCCTGTCGTCCCCAGAATGCATACCAGCCGGGTATGCCAATGCCCTGCTCCATCACCATGAAATTCTGGTTGTCCTTCGATCCGCGCATCACGTCGTGCTCCAGCCCGGGTACGGTATACTGCGCGTAATCCTTCTCCTCCATCATCGGATAGTCGTTCCAGCCGGGGAAGTCGATCGACCGATTTAAGTCGTAGTAGTCAACGCCCGGATACATGCCCATTTCGTCGTGGGTGATGGCTTGGCGGGGGGCGATCTGGCGGAGAATCGCCGCCTGGATGTCGAGGTACTTGTGCGCCGAATCGCTGCTAAAGCGGTCGAAATCGAGCGACAGACTGGGGTTGGGGGCGTTGAAGACCGTGTTCCCGGGCAGCGGAATTTCCGCCCAGGCTTGATACGTGTGGCCCCAGAAAACCGTGCCCCATGCCTGGTTCAACGCATCGAGGGTCTGATATTTGTGCTGGCACCACTTTTGGAAGGCGACGCAGCTAACAGGGTCAAAGCATTTCGGATCTCCCACCTCGTCGTCGTCAATCTGCCAGCCGATCACTCCGGGATGATGCTTATAGTGTTCCGCCATGGCCGTGACGATCCGGCGTGTAGCCGCGATGAAAGCAGGATTGTGGATGCAGCAGTTGTGGCGTGAGCCGTATCGATAGCGGATTCCATTGGCGCCCATTACGGCGATGTCGGGATACTTCGCATACAGCCAAGCGGGCGGCGAGGCGGTGGGTGTTCCCAGCACGGCTTTGATACCATGAGCATTCAGCACCTTCAGCGCCCGGTCGAGCCAATCGAAGTTGAAGTGGC
>Ga0326728_10006145_pt1 | contig 32750 bp, 37 predicted proteins | sample MB3enrmetagenome_FD_207602 | JGI IMG/M metagenome (GOLD analysis project Ga0326728, IMG submission 207602) | Lab enriched peat soil microbial communities from McLean, Ithaca, NY, United States - MB31MN | ecosystem: Environmental > Terrestrial > Soil > Wetlands > Peat | place: USA: New York... | reverse complement strand
TCGCGTGGTTCCAGCACGTCGCCGCGATGTTGCGCTAGGAGAGCCGGCATGACGACGCTCGACACGATCGGCCACGGTCCCTGGCGCGAGGCGACGCGGCGGCTCGCCGCGGGCGAGGCGAGGCTGGTCAGCCTGTGGGGCGACGGCGACAAGGCGCGCATGGCGCTGTCGTCGGCCGGACGCGCGGATCTGGAGCGGGTGGACGCTCTCTGCGTCGACGGCGCGTTTCCCTCGGTGGGGGCGGCCCATCCGCCGGCGATCCGCCTCGAACGCGCGCTCTGCGACCTCTATGGATTCACGGCGGTCGGCGCGCGCGACAAGCGGCCATGGCTCGATCACGGCCGCTGGCCGATCCGCCATCCCCTCGGCGCCCGCGAGGCGAACGCCGCCGCCGCCGCGCCCTACGCTTTCCTCAGCGCGGAAGGCGCCGGCCTGCATCAGATTCCGGTCGGGCCGGTGCACGCCGGGATCATCGAGCCTGGCCATTTCCGCTTTCACGCCGCCGGCGAGACCATCGCGCGGCTGGAGGAAAGGCTCGGCTACGTCCACAAGGGCGTCGACGCGCTGATGTCGGGCGCGGACCTGACGCGCGGCGCCGAATTGGCGGCCCGCGTCAGCGGCGACAGCACGGTCGCCTATCAGATCGCCTTCGCGCGCGCGGCGGAGGGGGCGCTCGGCGTCGCGATTCCCCCCCGCGCCCACTGGCTGCGCGCGCTAATGGCCGAATGGGAGCGGCTCGCCAACCATCTCGGCGACATCGGCGCAATTTGCAACGACGCGTCGTTCGCCCTGATGCACGCCCATTGCGGAATCCTGCGCGAGCGCGCGTTGCGCGCGGCGGGGCAGGCGTTCGGCCATCGTCTGATGATGGATCGAATCGCGCCGGGCGGCGTCGCCGCCGATCTCGACGCCGCCGGGCGACAGGCGCTGCGCGATGGCGCCGCGCTGGTGCGCGACCGGTTCCCCAGATTGGTCGAACTCTACGACAACACCACCTCGCTGCAGGATCGCACCGTCGGCGCGGGCGTGCTCGACGGCGAGCTGGCTCGGCGGTTCGGCTGCGGCGGCGTCATCGGCCGCGCCTCGGGCTCAGCGTTCGACGCGCGCCGCGACTTTCCCTATCCGCCGTACGACGAACTCACGTTCGACGCGCCGTCGCTGAGCGAAGGCGACGTCAACGCGCGCGTGTGGGTGCGCATCCGCGAGGTCGAGGAGAGCCTGCGGCTGATCACGCAGATTCTCGATCGCCTGCCCGCCGGCCCGGTTCGCGTCGAGATCGGCCCAAGCGGCGCGCCGGGCGAGGCCCATGCGCTGGTCGAAGGATTCCGCGGCGACATCTTCGTCAGCCTGCGACTTTCCGCCGACGGCCGAATCGCGCGCTGCCACTTGCGCGATCCGTCGTGGTTCCAGTGGCCGCTGCTGGAAGCGGCGATCGAAGGCGCCATCGTCGCGGATTTTCCGATCTGCAACAAGTCGTTCAACTGCTCCTATTCCGGCCACGATCTTTAACGGGGAGGGGAGACGATGCGCCGCGTGTTGTTCGAAGGCCTGATTCATTCTCCGCTTACCGAAAGCGCGCCGGACGCCGACGATCCCGAGCTCGCCGCGCTCGCCCAGCAAGTCGAGCGCGCTGCGGCCGCCAATCTCGGCCGCAGCCTGTCGATCCGCCACGTCGACGCCGGCTCGTGCAACGGCTGCGAACTGGAGATCCACGCGCTCGGCGCCGCCTTCTACGACCTCGAGCGCTTCGGGCTGCGTTTCGTCGCTTCGCCGCGCCACGCCGACGTGCTGTTGGTGACGGGGCCGGTGACGCGCAACATGCGCGAAGCGCTGGAGCGCGCGTACGCCGCGACGCCGGCGCCCAAATGGGTGATCGCCTCGGGCGCCTGCGCCAAGGACGGCGGCGCGTTCGCCGGCAGCTATGCGATCGCCGGCGGCGTCGGCGACGTCGTCCCCGTGGACCTGCATATCCCCGGCTGCCCGCCGAACCCGGCCGCGCTGCTCAAGGGGCTCTTGGCGCTGATGAGAGGGAAAGCGAACCCGAGCGTGTCGGCGCAGAGGGGACGAGGAAAGGCGAGCGGCGGCTGAAGGCCGGCGGGCGGAAGATTGCGCGCGCCGTCGCGTCGGGCTTCAAGGCGCGCATCGATCGGAAGGCGCGTCGACTGTCGGCGCCGCCCGGAGGAGGATCGATGTTCAATCCATTCGCGGTCCTCAAGGTTCTGCCCAAGCTCTTCAAACGGGTGGCGTCGGGCGAAGTGCTTGCGTCGGACGAGACAACGGCCAATTTCGGCTATTCCCGGTTGCGGCTGACGGCCAAGCGCGAGGCCGGCTCGGGCGAAGTCTACGCTGTGCTTTCGACGATCTCCTCGGACCAGCGTCAGCATTTTCATCTCAACGCGCGAGAACTCGACGAATTCGCCAATATCGCAAGAGCCATGCAATCGGCGGCGCGAGCCGGCCAACCCTCCGGCGCTTTCGGCGCCTCCGCGGCGCCGGACGTTTCGCCGCGCCGGATCGGCAAAGGCCGCATCGCCGCGCCGGGAACTGTCTGGAGGATTGGAATCCTCATCGCCTCTCTTCTGCTCATAGCGTTGATGGTGAGGCTGTTGCAGCGGCCGGACGCCCTGTTTGGGGCGTTGCGCTGACCGGGCCGGCTTCCGGGCTCGCGCGCCCGTGGCGAAGACGTCTCGAAGGAGTTCCTCCGCCGGAGCGAAATCGGAGATTCGAGGAATTTTGATCTCGAACCGTTCTCATTCCAATTCCAATCGGTTCATGCCCGTCGCCTGCGGCGCGGAGGCGCCATGAGGCCTCGAGGCGCCCGACGGCGGGCGAAGCAAGCAAAATTTGCGGTGTGGTGCCCGGCGCTGCTAGGCTGGCGCGCAGCGTCCATTCTCCGAGGCCTCCCCCGTGCCCTTCGCCCGTTATCCCAGCCTGCGCGACCGCGTCGTCTTCATCACCGGCGGCGGTTCGGGGATCGGCGCGGCGATGGTCGAGGCCTTCGTCGGCCAGGGCGCGAGCGTCGCCTTCGTCGACATCGACAGCGACCAGTCCTCTCGCTTGGTCGAGCGCCTCGCCGCCGCCCCGCAAAGGCCGCTGTTCCTCGAATGCGATCTGCTGAACCTCGCCGCGCTCGAAGCGGCGATGGAGGAGGCGCGCCAGCGGCTCGGGCCGATCGCCGTCCTGGTCAACAACGCCGCCAACGACAGGCGCCAGGACGCCGACGAGGTGACCGAGGCCGACTGGGATTGGTCGATAGGCGTCAACCTCAAGCACCAGTTCTTCGCCGCGCAGATCGCGCGCCGCTCGATGCGCGAAATCGGCGGCGGCTCGATCATCAATTTTACTTCGACCGCGTGGATGATGGGCTCCGCGCGCATGTCTTCCTATTCGGCCGCCAAGGGCGGCGTCCTCGGGATGACGAAGAGCCTGGCGCGCGAGTTCGGCCCCGACAATATTCGCGTCAACGCGATCGCGCCCGGCGTGGTCATCACCGAGCGCCAACGCCGCCTGTGGATGAGCGAAGCCAACGTCGCGGACTTCGTCGCGCGCCAATGCCTGCCGCGCGTTCTGCTCGCCGACGAGATCGCACGCATGGCGCTGTTCCTGGCCGCCGACGACAGCCGCATGATCACCAAGCAATGCCTGACCGTCGACGCGGGACTGCGATGACGCCGAGCCCTCGGCTCGTCCGCGCCTGAACCCGTCGTCGGCGCGAAGGCGCGAATTGCGCTTGATCGCGCGCGCGGCCCAGCGCATCCTCGCCGGTCAAGGCGGTCTCGTCAGAAGAGCGCCGAAGGAGGGAGGCCCCAATGAACGTTGCGCGCATTCTCATGGAAAAGGGCCGGTACGTGCTCACCGTCCAGCCCCACCGCACGTTGAAGGAGGCCGCGGCGGCGCTGACCGCGGACCGCGTCGGCGCCGCCGTCGTGTCAGACGACGCGATCGGCGTTCTCGGCATCATATCGGAGCGCGACATCGTTCGCGCGATCGGCCGTGGCCGCGCCAGCGCGCTCGAGGAGCCGGTCTTGCAGCACATGACCGCCAAGGTCACCACCGTGACCGAGCGCGCTTCGCTCGACCAAGTCATGGAGATCATGACCGACCAGCGGTTTCGCCATCTGCCGGTGGTCGAGGACGGTCGGCTCGTCGGCATCGTTTCGATCGGCGACGTCGTCAAGCGGCACGTCGACGCGATCGACCGCGAACGCCAAGCGTTGCGCGAATATATCGGCGCCGCCTGAGCATCGCGCTTGCGCCGTTTTTCCGCCTCGTTCCCATCGGTTGGGAACGGGGCGACGCCGTCGCTCCGTCCTCGGCGCCGCTGCGACGCGCCCGGCGATCATCCGCTGGGGCTTCACGCTTTCGCGATCGGCTCCAGGCGCGCTCCGTCGCCGCTCTTCTCCAGGCGCCGATAGAAGCAAGACCGTCGCCCGGTGTGGCAGGCGCCGCCGTCGCCGCCCACGGTCACTCGCGCCAGCAGCGCGTCCTGATCGCAATCGACCCGCAATTCCTCGACCCGTTGCACTTGTCCGGAGGTGTCGCCCTTGCGCCACAGGCATCGGCGCGAACGCGACCAATAATGCATGACGCCGCTCGACAGCGTCTTGTCGAGCGCCTCGGCGTTCATGTGCGCGACCATCAGCTCGTCGCCGCTGCGGGCGTCGACGGTCACGCAGGTGATGAGCCCGTCGGCGGAGAAGCGCGGCGCGAACTCGCCGCCCTCCTCGCGGTCGATCGCGGCGCCGTCTTTCGGGGCGAGGGACATCGCTTCACCTCGCTCCGCGCAGCAAGGCCAGAAAGCGGACCTGCTCTTCCGGTCGGGCGCGAAATACGCCGGAGAACTGCGTCGTCACCGTCGTGATCCCATGCTTCTTCACTCCGCGCATCGACATACAGGTGTGTTCGGCTTCGATCAACACCGCGACGCCGCGCGCGCCGAGCGCGGCGTCCACCGCTTCGGCGATTTGCGCCGACAAGGCCTCTTGCGTCTGCAGGCGGCGCGCGAAGGTGTCGACGATGCGCGCCAGCTTGGACAGGCCGACCACGCCGTGGCTGGGGTAATAGCCGATATGCGCCTTGCCGAAGAACGGCGCCATGTGGTGCTCGCAGTGCGAGACGAACGGGATGTCGCGCACCAGCACGATGTCCTGGTAACCCTCGACCTCCTCGAAGACTCGCGAAAGCGCCGACCCGGCGTCCTCGCCGTAGCCGGCGAACAGTTCCTCGTAGGCCTTGACGACGCGCCGGGGCGTGTCGACGAGGCCTTCGCGGGCGGGATCGTCGCCCGCCCAGGCGATCAAAGTGCGAACGGCCGCCTCCGCCGCTTCGCGGCTCGGCCTGACCGGGGGCGCGCGGCGCTGCGCCTTCAGCGTAACAATGTCGTCCATCTCGATCCCTTGGCGGTTCGGCGACGGGGAGGCCGCGGCCCGGCCGGCCTCTTCTTTGCCGGCGCGCCCTCCTATATAGGAAGACGAAGCGGTTCGACCAGCCGCGCCCATCGCGATCATGCTGAACGAGATCTACAACACCCGCATTCTCGAATTGGCCGCCGACATTCCTCGGCTCGGCCGGCTGGCCTCGCCCGACGCGAGCGCGACCGCCCATTCGCGGCTTTGCGGTTCGACGGTCGTCGTCGACCTCGTCGTTCGCGACGGCCACGTCAGCGACTTCGCCCACGACGTCAAGGCCTGCGCGCTCGGGCAGGCCTCCTCGTCGCTGATGGCGCGCCATGTCATCGGGGCGACGCCCGAGGAACTCGTGGCGCTGCGCGAGGCGGTGACCCGCATGTTGAAAGAGAACGGGCCGCCGCCGGCCGGCAAGTGGGCCGATTTCGCCGTTCTCGAGCCCGTGCGCGACTATAAGCCGCGCCACGCCTCGACCTTGCTGACCTTCGACGCGGTGGTCGACGCGCTCGGCCAGATCGCCGCCAAGACGGCGCGCGCCCCGACGGGCGCGCGCGAACCGGGCGCGCTCGCAGTCGCGGCGCCGGCGCCGTGAACGCGCTTCGGCTCGCGCCGCGCCGCGCCGCGCACGCGCTCATCCGCTTCTATCAACTGACGCTGTCTTCGCTCGTCGGCCGCCGGTGCCGATATCTGCCGAGCTGCTCGACCTACGCCGACGAGGCGATCCTGCGCCATGGCCTGTGGGCGGGCGGCTGGATGGGCGCCGCGCGCATCTGCCGCTGCCATCCCTGGAGCGGCGCCGGCTTCGATCCGCCGCCGGCGGCGATCGCGCCCGGCGCGTCGTGGATGCGCCCCTGGCGCTACGGGCGCTGGCGCTATCGCTGCGAGTGAGCGGGGAATCGCCGTCGCCCCAAGCGCCCGCAAAGGGCGGATTTCATCGCTCGTTAACCATGGCGTGGTTTCGTGAGGGCGCCGTTTGCCCTGTTTGCCCTTGGTGATCCCATGTCGCTGCGCCGCCTTATGGTTTGCTTCCTCGTCGCGCTCGCCGCGCCCTCGGCCGCCTTCGCCGACGACCTCAGGATCATCGGCGACAGCATCGGCGAGGGCGTGCATTTGGCGACCAACCTGCCGTCGCCCGCCAACCGCTTCAACGTGGCGATCTACACGCCCTTCATTTTCAAGCAATTGAGCGAAATGCCGCGGGGGGCGACGGTCTTCATGAGCCTGGGGACCAACGACGCGGTAGGCGGCGCCGCCGCCCTCGACGTTCACAAGCGCGTCGAGCAAATCGTCGCGGCGGCCGAGGCCCAGGGCGTCAAGCTCTATTGGCTCGGTCCGCCCTGCGTGCTCAAGCCTTGGGAGGTCTATTCGAAAAAGCTGGACGAGATCCTGGCGGCGCAGCTCGCGGGCGGCGCGGCGACCTACGTCAGCCTGCAGGACGCCAGCTTCTGCGAGCGCTCCCTGCATGCCCCCGACGGCGTGCATTTTACTATGGCGGGCTACGCCCGCATGTGGCAGATAGCGGCCTCGGCCGCGGGCATCCCGGTTGTCGTCGCCGCTGCGAGCGAACACAAGACAGTCGCCGACGTCGGCAAGAAGGCGCCCGGCAAGAAGAAATACAGGAAGAAAGCGCACGTCGCCGCCCCTACGACGCCGAGTACGCCCGCGCCGAAATGAAGACGATGGTCAACCGAGGGCGCTCGAGGCATGTGCAAGAAAAGAATTCATAGGTCGGCGGTCTTTTTGGGGTTGGGCGCGTTGGCGTTGGGCGCAGCTTTCGCCGCCGCGCCGACCGCGTTCGCCGCGGCGGCGCCGGGCGATCCGCCGCCGATCCGCATCGCTTTTGTCGGCGATTCGATGGCGGACGGGCTGTGGGGGGCGTTGTTCCGCCGCCTTGGAAAAGACAAATGTCTGGCGGAAAAGATAAAATTGATACGTCACGCCAAGAACGGGACGGGATTGACCCGGCTGGACCAATTCAACTGGCTGGACGAAACAGCGGCGCTGGCGACCGACCCGGGCGTCGACCTGTTCGTCGGCTCGTTCGGCGTCAACGATCGCCAGTCGATCGTCGACGCCCAGAAGACGCGCGTCGAATACGGCGGGCCCGACTTCGACGCCCGCTATCAGGGGCTTGTCGAAGGCGTCGTGCAAAGCGCGCTCGCGCATGGCGCCTCGATGTTGGTGATGGGTCTTCCCGTCATGCTCGATCCGGCCGCCAACGCCGACGCGATCGTGAAGAACCGCCTGTTCGCCGCGGCGGTCGCGCACGTCGATTCGCCGCGCGCCGTCTATGTCCCGCCGTGGGAGTCGCACTCCGGCGTCGACGAATACAAACCGTTCTTGCCCAACGCGAACAACGCGATGGTGCAAGTGCGCGCGCCCGACGGCGTTCACTTCACCAGCGCCGGTTACGACATGGTGATGGACGTTTTCTATCCCGCGATCGTGCAAAGTCTGAAGCAGCGCGGCCGCGACGTCGCCGACGAGTGCGAGAAGACGGGAGAGAGGTGAGGGGTTGCGAAATTCGGCGCCGCTGCTCGCCTGGGCGTTCGTCCTGCTGATCGGCGCGGCCGGCGCGAGCCTGACCGCGAAGGTCGGCCCGGAGGGCGCGGCGAGCGACCCCGTCGCCGAGCGATCCCTGGAAGCGGCGAGCCGGCTCGCATTGCCCGCGACGTTCGCGCCTTCCGCCCTCGCCCTGGCCGACGCGCGCCTGGCGGCCTGGCGCCCGCGCGATCTGTCCGCGCTCATCGAAGCGACCGCGGCGAGCGACGCGGCGCCGAGCCCGGCCGAAAAACTGCTGCGCGTCGCGATGCTCGCCCAGCCGACGATCGACCCGACGCCGACGGGCCGCACGCGTGGCCTGGGCGCGCTCTCCGCGCTAGAGGCGGCACTGCCCGCCTCCGGTCGCCCGGGCGACGCGTTTTCCGCCTACGGCGAATTGGCGCCGGAGTTCTTCACCGCCCATCGCGTGACGATCCTGCAGCTCGGCGACAGCCATACTTCGGCTGATTTTTTCACCGGCCGCGTCCGTGAGCGCCTGCAGCAGGCGTTCGGCCCGGGCGGGACGGCCTACATCGTGCCCGGCAAGCCGCACCTGGGCGTGCGCTCGGCGTTGTTCGCAAGCGACGCCTCCGACGACTGGACTTACGAGGCGCTGCAAAAATCGGACGAGACGCGCCGCTTCTACCTTTCCGGCTTCAACGCGGTGGCGCGTCACGCCGGCGCCTCGCTCAGCCTGACGGCGCGCGGCGGCCTTCCCTACGATCGGCTCGAGGTCGCCTTTCTCAAGCAGCCCGGCGGCGGCCGCGCCGAAGTGCTGGTCGACGGCGAGCCCCGCGGGCAGATCGATCTCGACGGCGCGGCCGACGCGCGCGCGACGCTCGACCTGCAGCCCTCCGAGACCGGGCCGGGCGGCTTCCACGACGTCGCGGTGCGGGCGCTCAGCGACGCGCCGGTGACCGTGACCGGCGTCGAGGTCGCCCGCGACGGCGACGGCGTCTCCTACATCAGCCTCGGTTTTCCCGGCGCGACCGTGCAACTGCTGCAAAAGCTCGCCGCCGAGAACCTCGCCGACGAATGGCGCCGCCTCGCTCCCGACATCGTCGTGCTCGCCTTCGGCACCAACGAAGGCTTCGACGACTCGCTCGACGTCGCCGCCTATTCCGCGCAATACGAGCAGATCGTGCGCCGGCTCCAGGCGCTGCGGCCCGGCGTGCGCGTCGTCCTGATCGGGCCGCCCGACGGCGCGCGCGCGAGCGCCGCCTGCCGCAACGGCGCGCCGGCGCCCGATTGCCCGGCCTCCGCGCGCCAGCCGGCCGCCGCCGCCGCCGCCGCGCCGTGCCGCCTGCCGACGCCGCCCAAGCTCGCGCAAGTGCGCGAGGCGCAGCGCCGGCTCGCCGAGCGCGTCGGCGCCGTCTTCTGGGATTGGTCTTCGGTGATGCCGGGCCCCTGCGGCGCGCAGATCTGGGCCGCCGCCAACCCGCCGCTGATGGCGCGCGACTACGTGCACATGACGACGGAAGGCTATAAACAGAGCGCCGACCGATTCGCCGATTTCCTCATCCCGCTGATCGACGGCCGGCAGACGGGCGCCCATGTTGTTTCCAACGATTGATTTCGGGCTGTTTTTCGCGTTTTCGTTGACGCTGGTCTGGAGCCTCAATTCCTACAACACCCTCAAGAAGGCCGTGCTGCTGGCGCTGAGCCTGGCCTTCTACGCCTCGTGGAACTGGCGCTTCCTGGCGCTGCTGCTGGCGAGCGGCGCGATTTCCTATCTGGTCGGGCTCTACGTCGACGCCGAGGCGCGCCGGCCGTATCGCCGCCTCGCGCTCGGGATCGGCGTCGCGCTCGATCTCGCCATTCTCGGCTATTTCAAGTATCTCGACTTCTTCATCGCGCAGTTCCTCACCCTCGCCCACGCGCTGGGGCTCAATCCGTCGATCGGCTTCGTCAACGTCACGCTGCCGGTGGCGATCTCGTTCCTGACCTTTCACGCGATCTCCTACATCGTCGACGTCTATCGCGGCCGCCTCCCCGCGTCGCGCTCGCCGCTCGAAATCGTGCTCTACGTCAGCTTCTTCCCGCATCTGGTCGCCGGGCCGATCGTGCGCGCGCACGAATTCCTGCCGCAGCTCGCTTCGCCGCCGCGCGCCGGCGACTTCTCCTTCGGCGAGAACCTGCTGCTGATCCTCGGCGGCCTGTTCAAGAAGATGGTGATCGCCAACTACCTCGCGGTGCACTTCGTCGATCCGGTGTTCACCGATCCCACGCAATTCTCGCGCTTCGACCTGATCTTCGCGGTCTACGCCTACGCGATTCAGATCTACGCCGACTTCAGCGCCTACACCGACATCGCGATCGGCGTCGCGGCGCTGCTCGGCTACCGCTTTCCGCAGAATTTCAATCAGCCCTATCGCGCGCTCGGCATCGGCGATTTCTGGCGGCGCTGGCACATGACGCTGTCGCGGTGGCTGCGCGACTATCTCTACATTCCCCTGGGCGGCAATCGCCACGGCGCGCTGGCGACCGCGCGCAACCTGATGCTGACGATGGTGCTCGGCGGCCTCTGGCACGGCGCCAACTGGACGTTCCTGATCTGGGGCGCGATGCACGGCGTCGCGCTGGTCGTCGATCACGCCTGGCGGCGCAGCGCCGCCTTCGCCCGCTTCGGCGAAGGCCCGATCGCCCGCGTCGTCGATTGGGCGGTGACGTTCCATTTCGTCTGCTTCGCCTGGCTGTTCTTCCGCTCGCCCTCGCTCGACGCGGCTTTGCAATTCATCGCCGGCGTGTGGAGCGACAACGGCGCGCCGAACACCATGCCGGCGATCGTTCTGCCGCTGATCGCCTGCGGCGCGCTGACGCAGATCGTCCCGCCGCAGACGCGCGGCGCGATCGGCGCCGTCCTCGACAATCGCGGCCCGGCGTTCCAGGTCGCGTGCGGCTTCGCGCTGCTCTATGGCATCGTCGTCATGGCGCCGCCGGGCTCGGCGCCGTTCATCTATTTCCAGTTTTGAGGGAGGCGCGCTTGACCGATCAGCCGCAAAAGCCCGCCTCGGCGACCAGCCCCTGGAATTGGGCGCGCGTCATCTACGCCGCGCTGGCGCTGACCGTCTTCTGCTTTCCCGGCGGCCTGGTCGATTGGCTCGACGAGCGCAACGAGAGCGGCTGGCTCGCCGCGCCGCTGGCGCTGGCGCGCGCGGTCGACGCGGCTTCCGCGGCGGTCGGGATCAAGCAGGCGGGGCAGGGGTTGCGCAAGGCGTTCGCCGACGCGATCGGGGAGGGCGACGGCTGAACCGCTCTGCGAGGCGCTCTCTATTTCCTTGTTCGCGACCGGACGCAGCGGTAGCCTTTCGCCGTTTCCTCAGCGTTCTTTAGTCTTGGAGGCCGATTTACGCAGGGGAAGACGCTTCACGGCGAAGGCCGGGAGCGGTTCGCGGCGCGTTCGCGGCGAGCCGCGCCCTCGCCAAGGAGGGGGTCATGACGGCAAGGCGAATCGGGATGGCGTTGGCGGCGGCGATCGTCGTCGCGGCGGGCGCGGCGCCCGTCCGGGCGGACAATTGCTGGAGCGACGTGACGACGCACGGATGCGTCGCCGGCGGCTGGCATCTGCTGCAATTCCGCAACAACTGCGCCGGCGGAACGCGGACGATCAACGTTTGCGTGAAATGGACGTCGGGAGCGTCGGCAGGCGTCGTCAATCGGTTGGCGAATTCCGCCGCTGGCGGCGGCGTCGCGCAGATCACGCCCGGCATGTGCGCCAACGGCGACCTTTCCTACACCTTCCGTTACGACGGCAGCGTTCCCGGCTGCCCGCAGTAAACGCAGCCGGTCGGCGCCGATCGAGTCGCGCCCGGCCGAGGCCGCACCGCGAGCAATCCGCGCCCGGCCGCCCGCGTTCAAGGAGACGCGAATGCAACGTCGTCGTCCAGGCTTCGCCCATTCGACCGCCGCCTGCGCGGTCGCAATCGCGGCGGCGCTGAGCCTCGGCGGGCCGGCGCTGGCGCAAGACGCGGAAAGCGCAACCGACGCCTACAGCAAGAAGGTGGACGCCGACGTGGCGCTCTATCTGCAAAAGCGCCCGGTGCGTCGATCGCCGTTGTTCGATTCCGTTTCGTCGCTGCTGGCGATGCTCGGCGAGATCAACGCGATGGCGATCGACCAGTGCCAATCCCTGCCCGACTTTCCCGACTGGCGCGACGCGCTTCCCGGACTGCGCGAAAACACTGTCATCGCGCTCCACGCGAGCTTCACCAAGGGCATGCGAACCTATATGGCGGCGACGCTCCCGGGCGAAACGGTGGTCCGCCAATCGCTGTGCCTGGAAGACGAGCGGCGCGCCGCCGCGATGATGGGCGACCTCGCGGCGATGGACGCGGCGTTGCGCAAACAAGGCTACTGAGCGTGGCGCGCTTCCTGGTGAGGCGACCGCCGGTCGCGTCCGGCGCGGGTCGATGCAGCCGAACGCGCGCGGCCGGGGGCCGCGCCGCAAGGCGCCCGTTCCGCGCTTCAAGCCGCCGCGCGCTTGCCGGCCGCGGCGCGGCCCGGTCCGCCGGGCGGGGGAAGCAGCAAGTCGGCGGGGATGGCGAATCGCGCGCGCAGCCGCTGGACCATCGCCAGGCTCAGCCCCTTCTTGCCGCTCAGCACTTCGCTCACCCGGCTCGGCGTGCCCAAGATGGGGGCCATTTCGGCGCGCGAGACGCCGTGTTGATCCATCAAGTGACGGATCAGTTCGGCGGGGCTCGGCGGCCGGCGCGGCCACCGGCTCTCTTCGTAGGCGGCGATCAGCAGGGCCTGCGCCCGTAGCCGAGCGACATCAGGGGGCGCGCTCGAATCCCAAAGCGTCTCGACCAGCGCCCGTGCGCGAGCGAGCTCCGCGTCATCGTCGATCACAATCAGTTTCGCGTCCATCACACGGTCTCCGCGTCGATTTCGTCGGTCTCGCGATGGGCGCCTCAAACCCTCGGCGGCAGGTCGGCGAAGCGGCGGCGGCCGGCGGCGACGTCCTCCAACTCGGCGAGTTCCTCGTCGCGCCGGTGGTAGCCGCACTCGGCGATGAGCTTGCGCGCCGTGGCGAGGCCCGCTGTCGCTTCTTCCCTGAGGCGCGCCGCCTCGGCGGCGTCGGGGAGAGCGGGCTTCGCCGGGCCGTCGTCGACGAGCCCGCTGAGCGGCGCGAACGCCTCGAGGCGCGCGAAAGCGAGCCGCGCGCGTTCGAGCGCCGCATCGCAAAGAAAGAGCCGCATCGGCCCCGGCTCGGCGATCTCCTCGACCTCGTCGAGATCGCGCGCCGCGCCGTCCCAATCAGCGATGCTACGGCGGAACGCGGCGCGGGCGAGAAGGCCGTGGGGAAGGAAGTCGTTTTTTCCAGAGGTGCGGAGGCCTTCGACGGCCTCCTCGAGCCTAGCGCGGGCGGCGCGCGCGTCATCTCGCACGGTCGCGGCCGATGGCCGGCCTGCTGCATTGTCAAGCGCCAACGCGAGACTTGCGCGGCCAAGGGTCTGCGTGTCGAGCGCAATATCGAGAAGCAGTCTTTGCGGCCTCGCCCATTCGAGAGTCCGGGCCGCCCGGTGGTGCGCGGTCGCAGGGTCTCCCTTCGACAGCAGCAGGTCGCAATAATAGTAGCTTGGGTTACGGTGACGCTGCGCTTAACTGTCGACCCCATGAGTTCTCCATGGCGGTCGCCGAGCAGAGGCGCGATAAGCGCGCGATCGCCGGAACCGCGAAAGTTAAGCGCAGTGTCGCCGAATGCCCTGGAACCCCGCAACCCCGGAACCCCAAGGCGGGCGAATCGATTGCCGCGTCTGTGTTATAGGCTTGGTCGGGCCGGCGCTGCGGCGTTAGGGGATGGTTCGATGCAGGGGTGGTTTGATCGCGCCGAGTTCGCCTCGTCCGCCATCCCCGGCGGAAACGTCCGAATCGCCGCGCGCAACGAAATCGCCGGCCTAGCGCGCTGGCGGAGCGCGTTCGCCGGCGAGCGCAAGGATCGTCGCTACTACGAACTTGTCGAAGACACGCTCAAGGACGGTTTCGACTACGGCTATCTGATCGTCGACGACGGCAAGGAGGTCTGCGCCATCCAACCCTTCTTCGTCCTCGATCAGGATCTCGCGGCCGGCGCCGGCGATCGAGCCAAGAAGCTTCTCGCCGGGGTCCGGCGGCTTTGGCCGCGCTTCATGCGGGCGCGCACGCTGATGGTGGGATGCGCCGCCGGCGAAGGACATCTCGACGGCGACGAATCGTCGCAATTCACGACCGCCGAACTGCTGGCGCGCTGGCTGCCTCGCCTGGCCGGCGATTTGCGTTGCGCGATGACCGTGCTGAAGGAATTCCCGGCGAAGCACCGGGCGCCGCTGCAAGGCTTGCGGCGCGCCGGTTTCACCCGCGCGCCCAGCATGCCGATGACGACGCTCGCCATCGATTTCGCGGATTTCGAGGATTACCTGTCCAACAGGCTCAGCCCGGGCACGCGCGCCAAGGTCCGGCGCAAGCTGCGCGCCGCCGAGCGCGCCGAGCCGGCCATCACGATGAGCCTCGTCGACGATGTGGCTGGGATCATCGACGACGTCTATCCGCTGTACCTCAGGGTCTTCGAGCGCTCGCCGCTCCAGTTCGAAAAACTGACCAAGGAATTCCTATGCGAAATCGTGCGGCGTATTCCCGACAAGGTTCGTTTTTTCATTTGGCGCCAAGACGCCAGAATCATCGCGTTTGGCTTGTGCATGACGCAAGGCGACAGCATCTGTCACGAATATGTCGGATTTGACTATTCCGTCGCTTTTAAACTCAACCTGTATTATCGCGTGTTTCACGATATCATCGAATGGGCGATCGCCAACGGCTACCAGCGGTTTTATAGCGGCAGCCTCAACTACGATCCCAAGTGGCATCTGCGCCAGTCGCTCTATCCGCTTGATCTCTATGTCAGGCACGCCTCGGCGCCGATCAACGCCCTGTTGCGACGGCTGCTGCCGCTGCTCGAGCCGACGCATTCCGACCCGATCCTGCCGAATTTCCATAATTATCGGGAACTTTGGCAGTGAGAGGAGCGCCGCCCTCTTGGAGACGCGCGCGGCGAGCGCGTCGGGCGCGTGAGCGGCTTGTCGCGCGCCTCTCGCGGCGGGCGAACCTCCGAACGTGGTTACGGCAACCTCGCAATCAACACGACGCGGTCAGAGGCGCCGGGCTATCCCTTCATGGACGCTCGCCGACGAGCGCTACCAGCGCCGGCCCCAACGGCCTCCCCGGCCTCCCCATCGGCCGCCGCCGCGAACGAGTCGGAGAATGAAAAGGAGCAACAGCGCGCCGATGGTGGCGTCGATGATCTCGCCGACGATCCCCGAGCCGATGTGGACGCCGAGCTGAGGCATCAGCCACTCGCCGATCAAGGCGCCGAGTACGCCGATGATGAGATCGCCGACCAGCCCATACCCGGCGCCGCGCATGATCTGACCGGCCAACCATCCCGCGACCACGCCGACCACGAGTATGACGAGCAGACTTTCATTGGCCATGACGGCCCCTCTCGATTGCGGACGACGCGAACATCGGCCGATTGCCAACGGCGCATTCCTATCGGCCGGAACGCCATGAGGGCGCCCTCGGATTCTACGCATGCCCCGGCGCCCGTCGACCAAGGCGTCGTTATTTACAGTAAGACATAGTGTATTATCGCAGTGCACGCGCGACGCCCGTCTGCGCGCTCGGCGCGATTTCCCGGTCCGGCCGCGCGGCGGAAAATCGTCACGCAAGCCCTTGAAATCAGGCCCCAGGGCCCTGAAAACGACGGCGGCCCCGCGGCTCGCGACTCACGGTCGCGCCCCATTGCCCTTAGGGCGCCGCGCCTCTATACCCGCCCCATTCGCTTACGCCGGCTCGTTTCGGCGAGTGAGCCCCTGGGAGCGGTTATGATCCACGTTACTTTCCCCGACGGCGCGCGGCGCGCGTTCGAGCTTGGCCTCTCCGGCGTCGAAATCGCCAAATCCATTTCCCCCTCTCTCGCCAAACGCAGCGTCGCCATGGTGCGCGACGGGGCGCTCGCCGATCTCTCGGACCGGATAGAAGCCGACGCCAAGCTCGAGTTCATCGGCCGCGACGATCCGCGCGCGCTCGAATTGATCCGCCACGACGCCGCGCACGTGCTGGCCGAGGCGGTGCAGTCGCTGTGGCCGGATGCGCAGGTCACCATCGGTCCCGTCATCGAGAACGGCTTCTATTACGACTTCTTCCGCGCGACGCCGTTCACGCCAGAGGATTTTCCCGCGATCGAAAAGCGCATGCGCGAAATCGTGGCGCGCGACCGGCCGTTCGCCAAGACGACGATGAGCCGCGACGAGGCCAAGGCCTATTTCGAGAAGAAGGGCGAGGCGTTCAAGATCGAACTGATCGACGCCATTCCGCCCGACCAGGAGCTGAAGCTCTACAACCAGGGCGAATGGACCGACCTCTGCCGCGGCCCGCACATGACCTCGACCGGCAAAATCGGCGACGCCTTCAAGCTGATGAAGGTGGCGGGGGCCTATTGGCGCGGCGATTCGACCAAGCCGATGCTGTCGCGCATCTACGGGACCGCCTTCGCAAGAAAGGACGAACTCGACGCCTATCTCGTGCAGATCGAGGAGGCCGAACGGCGCGACCACCGCAAGCTCGCGCGCGAAATGGACCTCTTCCACTTCCAGGAGGAGGGGCCGGGCTCGGTCTTCTGGCACCCCAAGGGCTGGACGCTGTTCCAGACGCTGACCGCCTACATGCGCCGGCGCCTCGCCGAAGACTATCTCGAAGTCAACGCGCCGCAGGTGCTCGACAAGCGTCTCTGGGAAGTCTCGGGCCACTGGGACTGGTATCGCGAGAGCATGTTCATTTCGCGCCCGGCCGGCGAGGACGCCGAAGCCGAGGACGAGCGCGTCTATGCGCTCAAACCGATGAACTGCCCCGGCCACATCCAGATCTTCAAGAACGGCCTGCGCTCCTATCGCGAACTGCCGCTGCGCCTCGCCGAATTCGGCGTCGTCCATCGCTACGAGCCGTCCGGCGCGCTGCACGGCGTCATGCGCGTGCGCGCGTTCACTCAGGACGACGCGCATATCTTCTGCACCGAGGAGCAGCTCGCCGAGGAATGCCACAAGATCAACGAGCTGATTCTATCGGTGTACGGCGACTTCGGCTTCGACAAGATCGTCGTCAAGCTGTCGACCCGCCCCGACAAACGCGTCGGCAGCGACGCGCTGTGGGACCACGCCGAGGCGGTGATGGGGCGCGTGCTCGACGAGATCAAGGCGCGCCACGGCAACATCGTGACGACCCAGGTCAATCCCGGCGAGGGCGCGTTCTATGGGCCGAAATTCGAATACGTGCTGCGCGACGCGATTGGCCGCGACTGGCAATGCGGCACGACGCAGGTCGATTTCAATCTGCCCGAGCGTTTCGGCGCCTTCTATATCGCCGCCAACAGCGAGAGGACCATTCCGGTGATGATCCATCGCGCCATCTGCGGCTCGATGGAGCGCTTCATCGGCATCTTGCTCGAGCATCACGCCGGCCACCTGCCGCTGTGGCTCGCGCCGACGCAGGTCGTCGTCTGCACCATCACTCAGGAGGGCGACGACTACGCGAAGCAGGTCGTCAGCGGCGCGCGCAAGCGCGGCCTGCGGGTCGAAGCGGACTTGAGGAACGAGAAGATCAGCTACAAGGTGCGCGAGCATTCGCTCGCCAAAGTTCCCGTGCTGCTCGCCATCGGCCGCAAGGAGGCGGCCGAGCGCAGCGCGTCGATCCGCCGGCTCGGCTCGAACGAGCAGGCGACGAAGGGTCTGGCCGAGACGCTCGACGCGCTGGCCGCCGAGGCGACGCCGCCGGATCTCGCGAGGGGGTAGGAGCGAAGCCGTGACGCGGTTGCGCGCCGACGCGGCGCTGCTGACGGCCGCCCTCCTCTGGGGCGGGGCCTTTGTCGCGCAGAGGGTCGCGGAGGGCGTTGTGCCGCCGCTCGGCTTCGTCGCCGCGCGCTTCGCGATTTCGGCTCTCATGCTGGCGCCGCTGGCGGCGTTCGAGACGCGGCGCGCCGCGGCGCGCCTCGATGCGCCGGCGTGGCGACTCGCGATCGTCATTTCGCTGACGCTGCTCGTCGGATCCGTGCTGCAGCAGATCGGGCTGGCGACGACGACCGCGTCCAACGGCGGCTTCCTCACCGCTTGCTATGTCGTGCTGGTTCCGATCGCGGTTTGGCTGCTGACCGGACGTCTGCCGCGGTCGGTTGTCGCCGTCGCCTGCTTGTTGTCGACTGCCGGCGCGTGGCTTTTGGCGATCGGCGGCGGTCCGGCTCGGCCGATGAGCGTCGGCGACGGTCTCATCCTGCTCTCCGACGTCGCCTGGGCGCTCGGCATCGCCTTGACGCCGATGTTCTTGGCCCGCCAACCGAGGCCGTTCACGCTCGCCTTTCTCGAATACGCCATCTGCGGCGCGCTTGCCGCGGGCGCAGCGACGACGTTCGAGACCGTGCGCGCCGCCGATCTTCTCGCCGGACTGATTCCGCTGCTCTACGCGGGCATCGTCTCCGGCGGCGTCGCCTTCACCATGCAGATCGTCGCGCAAGCCTACGCGCCGCCGGCGGAGGCGGCGCTGATCCTGTCGCTCGAAAGCGTGTTCGCCGCCATCGCCGGCGCGATCCTGCTCGCCGAGCGGCTTACCGTGGCGGCGACGGCCGGCTGCGCCCTGATCCTCTTCAGTGTGCTGATGGTCGAACTCGGCGCGCCGTTGCTGGCGCGGCTGAGAGGCGGGGCGGTTCGCGGCCCGACGTCGGCGCCGCCTGCCCTCTCGACAGCGCCGCCGCGAGCTGGGGTCGCCGCGGCCTTGTGCAGCGCGCCAGAAACGAGCATGAGTGCGCCCAGGCCAACGGGATAGAACGGATGCGTTCGCAATTGGGGCCGCGAGGCGAAAGGGAAGCTGGGGCGCGTCCGCGCCGGACAGGGAGCCGCGCCCATGGCGCTTAACCCCATCGTCCAAGTCGGCGCCGGCGCGGGCGCCGTTCGTTTCGGCGCGGCGCTGCCGCTGGCGCTGATCGCCGGCCCGTGCCAGCTCGAAAGCCGCGCCCACGCGCTCGAGATGGCGGGCGCGCTGAAGGAGATCGCGGCGCGGCTCAGCCTCGGCCTCGTCTTCAAGACCTCCTTCGACAAGGCCAACCGCACTTCGGGCGCCGGGCGGCGCGGGCTCGGCCTGAAGGCGGCGCTGCCGATCTTCGCGGAAATCCGCGAGACGCTCGGCCTTGCCGTGTTGACCGACGTGCACGAGCCGGCGCAATGCGCGATCGTGGCCGAGGCGGTCGACGCGCTGCAAATCCCGGCGTTTCTCTGCCGCCAGACCGACCTGCTGATCGCCGCCGCGCGAACCGGCCGCGCGGTCAACGTCAAGAAGGGGCAGTTCCTCGCCCCGTGGGACATGAAGCACGTCACAGCCAAGATCGCGCAGGCCGGCGGAGCCGACGTGCTGGTCACCGAGCGCGGCGTCAGCTTCGGCTACAATACGCTGGTCGTCGACATGCGCTCGCTGCCGATCATGGCGCGCGAGACCGGCGCGCCAGTCGTCTTCGACGCCACCCATTCGGTGCAGCAGCCGGGAGGACGGGGCGCGTCCTCGGGCGGCGAGCGCGAATTCGTCGGCGCGCTGGCGCGCGCGGCGGTCGCGGTTGGCGTCGCCGGCGTCTTCATCGAGACCCACGAGGATCCCGACCGGGCGCCCTCCGACGGCCCGAACATGGTGCCGCTCAAGGATTTCGAGACGTTGGCGGCCGAGTTGCAGAATTTCGATCGCTTGGCCAAGTCGGCCTGACGCGGCGGGCGTCTTTCGTCTTTCGCGAAGCGAGGGCGAGGCCAGTCCGCGCGCGAATTCAGCCGCGGCCGCGATAAGGCGCGACGCCCTGATCGGGCGCCCAGACGCCCTTCGGCAAGCGCCCGGTCTGCCAGAACACGTCGATCGGAATGCCGCCGCGCGGATACCAATAGCCGCCGATGCGCAGCCAGCGCGGCTCGAGCAGCGCGGCCAGCTCCTTGCCGATCCGCACCGTGCAATCCTCGTGAAAGGCGCCGTGATTGCGGAAGCTCGCCAGGTGCAGTTTGAGCGACTTGGATTCGACGATCCACTTATCCGGGACGTAGTCGATGACGAGATGGGCGAAATCCGGTTGGCCGGTCACCGGGCAGATCGAGGTGAATTCCGGCGCCGCGAAGCGCGTGACGTAGTCGACGTCCGGGTGCGGATTGGGCGCCCGTTCGAGCGTCGCGGCGTCGGGCTGATCGGGGATCTTCGTCGGGCGGCCGAGGTGCGAGAAGGCGCCGGCCGATGGGGGGGGCTTGGTCATAGCGGCTTCATAGCGCTTGGCGTCGCAAAGGCAAAACCGGGCCGCCCTCGTCGTTTCTCCGACTGCTGTCGCCGGACCGCGCCGACGCGACGGCGCGCGAGCTCGATCGCCCGTTTCCGCCGGCGCAGGATTCGGTTGCCCGCGGCGCCTTGCCAAGCGTCGCGAAGTCGGGCCAGACTCGCCGGGAAGCCGGCGGTCGCCTGGCGAAAGGGAATGTCGAGATGGGCGGGACTGCTTCCATTTGGCTCTACATCGTCCTGGCGCTGAACTTCGGCATCTCCTGGTGGAACGCCCGCAGCTGTGGTCGAGCCTGGGTGGAGTCGAAGGCGATCGGCGGCTCGATCAGGGTGTTGGTCTGGTGCGGCGCCGTGCAGAGCGCGATCGGCTTCAGTTCGGTCTTCCTGTTTCCCCTGCTGTTCGCCGCGAACGCGCTTTTTCCCGACATTTTCACCGGGGACCAATTGAACGGCGCTCTGAGCCTCTGGTACCTGACGATCATTTTCCCGGCGCTCGGAACCGGATTGATCATCACGATCGAATCCTGGATAGCGGCGTACCGCGAGCGCAGCCTGATGAATATGGGCTTGGCCGCCTATAACACCTTCGCGCAAGTTCATAACACGATGGGCGCGATCAACGGCCTCGGCCCGGCGTTCCGGGCGGTCGGCAAGATGTTCGCCTCGGTGGCGTCGAGCCGCGGCGACGCCAAGGGCAAGGCGGCGATCCTAGGGGCGATGATCGCGATCGCGGTCGTCGTGATCGCGCTGAGCGCCGGCGTCATTCTGACCGCCGCGCTGATCCACCGCTACGCCGGCACCGTGCCGTTGCCTGCCGCCGCGCCCGCTCCGGCGGCGCGCCTCGCCTGAGATTTCTGACGATTTCGTCGGCCATTGCGCGTCGCCTCCGGCTCGACTAAAGCACGCGCGACCGGATGCGCGCTTGACTTCACCGATTGACGCACGAGTTCGCGCCCGCGCGGCGCTTGACGAGCTCGCCGACGCGGCGCGGCGGGCGGGCGAAATCGCGTTGCGCGATTTTCGCTTGGGCGCGACGACGAGCGCGGCCGTTCACGCCAAACACGGCGGCTCGCCGGTCACCGGCGCGGATCTGGCGGTCGACCGCTACTTGAGCGCGCGGCTGCGCGCCGCCTTTCCGGACGCCGGTTGGCTCTCCGAGGAGACGGCGGACGACCTTTCGCGCCTCGACAAGGCGAGCCTCCTCGTCGTCGATCCGATCGACGGCACGCGGGCGTTTCTGGCGGGCGATCCCTGCTGGACGGTTTCGATCGCGCTGGTCCTCGAAGCTCGCCCGATCGCCGGCGTCGTGCACGCGCCGGTCCTCGGGGAGACCTACGGCGCGGCGCTGGGCTGCGGGGCGAGGCTCGACGGCGCGCCGATCCGAGCCGCGGAAAAGGCGACGCTTGCCGGAGCGCGGATCGGCGGGCCCAAGGCGATGATCGCGGCGCTCGCCAAGGCGGCCGGCGCCGAACTGATCGCCGCGCCGCGCATTCCCTCGCTGGCGCTGCGGCTGGCGCGGGTCGCCGGCGGCGCGCTCGACGTCGGCCTCGCTTCGGCTAATGCGCACGATTGGGACGTCGCCGCGGCCGACATTCTCCTGAGCGAAGCGGGCGCGCTCCTGACCGACGCGCATGGTCAAATTCTGCGCTATAACGCCAGGGAAACGCGTCGCGGCGCCCTGCTGGCGTGCGGCGCGAGCCTCGCGCCGGCGCTCGTCGCGGCGGCGCGGGCGGGCCTGGCCGAGCGGGCGGCATGAAATCGTCGGAGCGCACGGGAGCGCGCCGGCGGTTGCGTTTTTCGCCTTGGCGGCGCAAAGCCCTCGCGCGACCCGGCGCTCGATCCGGGTTCATCGCGCGCAGCGACGCGCGTATCCCGAGGGAATTGACGCAATGACGCAAGACCAGGCCTCGGCCTGCGAATCCCGGCGGCCTCCATATCCGGCGCTCGGCGGCGAACGGAAGAACGTCGACGGCCGCGAACGCCGCGATCGCGAAAGAAGCGACGTCGTCGTCGCATTTCCCGCTCGCGACAACGCCGAGACGCGCGGCTTCTTCGTCCATCCGCGCCGCTTCCTCGCCCCCGAGGGCCTCGAGCGCAAGCTGGCCTGAGAGAGCGATGTTCAAACGTCTCGCGCAAAGCAAGTTCGTGCAGGAGGCGCTCGGCTTTCTGCTGGCGAGCTATCTGGTCCTCGTTCGGCGCACCAATCGCTTCGCCCACGAGCCCGCCGACCTCGACGCGGCGATCGTCGGGCATACGCCGCTGATCGTCGCGATGTGGCACGGGCAACATCTGATGGTCTCGTTCGCCTGGCCCAAATCGATCCCGCGCATGGCCGCGCTGATTTCGCGCAGCGACGCCGGCGGCGCGCAGGCGGCGGCGCTGCGTCGGCTCGGCGTGACGCCGGTGCGCGGTTCGGGCGGGAGCGACAATCGCAAGGTCCGCAAGGGCGGCGCGCCGGCGCTGCGCGAATTGATGCGCCGGCTCGAGGGCGGCGCTTCGGTGGCGATGACCGCCGACGTGGGCAAGCGCACGCGCGTCGCCGGGCTCGGCGTCGTCACGCTCGCGCGCCTCTCCGGACGGCCGATCGCGCCGACCGCGGTGGTCTGCAGCCGGCGCTTCGATTTCCATTCCTGGGATCACGCCAGCCTCGGCAGGCCGTTCGGGCGCGGCGCGATCGTCATCGGCGATCTCATCGCCGTCGCGCGCGACGCCGACGAGGCGGCGCTGGAAGCCGCCCGGCAGGCGGTCGAACGGGGGCTCGACGCGGTGCACGCGCGCGCCTATGCGATGATCGGGGCGCGCGATCCCGGCGCCGATTTGAGGCGCTCATGAGTCTGCCGCTGACGCTCGCCGCCTATCGGCTCGCCACGCGCATGGCCTCGCCGCTCAGCGGAATGTTGCTGTCGCTCAGGCTCAACAAGGCCAAGGAAGATCCGTTGCGGGTCGACGAGCGGCGCGGGCTCGCCGGCCTGGCGCGCCCCGAGGGGCCGCTCGTCTGGCTGCACGGCGCCAGCGTCGGCGAGGCGCTCTCGCTGTTGCCGCTGGTCGAGCGCTTGACCCAGAGCGGGCTCGGCGCGCTGATGACGACCGGCACCGTCACTTCGGCGCGGCTGCTGGCGCCGCGCCTGCCGGCGGGGGCGCTGCATCAGTTCGCGCCGCTCGATGCGCCGCGCTTCATGCGCCGATTTTTCACCCATTGGCGCCCCGATCTGGCGGTGATCGCCGAATCCGAGTTGTGGCCGAACATGATTCTGGAAGCGCGCCGCGCCGGCGCGCCGCTCGTCATGGTCAACGCGCGCATGAGCGTGCGGTCCTGGGCGCGCTGGCGGCGCGCGTCCGACTTCATCGCCGCGCTGCTCGCCATGATCGACCTCTGCCTGGCGCAGAGCGAGGCCGACGCCGAGCGGCTGATCGAGCTCGGCGCGCCCGCGGTGCGGGTCGCCGGCAACCTCAAATACGACGCGCCGGCGCCGCCCGCCGACCGGCAAGAGCTGGCGGCGCTGGCCGGGCTGACCTCGGGGCGGCAGATCTGGATCGCCGCCTCGACCCATGACGGCGAAGAGCGGATCGCGGCCGAGGCGCACCGGCGCGTTGCGCGGACCTTCCCCGACGCGCTGACCCTGATCGCGCCGCGCCACCCCGCGCGCGGCGAGGCGATCCTCGCGGAGTTGCAGGCGCTCGGGCTCGCCTGCGCGCTGCGCTCGCGTGGCGACAAGCCCGAGCGCGAAACCGCGATCTACATTTGCGATACGATGGGCGAACTCGGCCTGTTCTATCGGCTTGCCGGGGTGGTGATGGTCGGCAAGTCGTTCGTCGGCGAGGGCGGGCAGAACCCGATCGAGCCCGCCAAGCTCGCCAGCGCCATTCTGCACGGCCCGCATGTCGCCAATTTCGCCGACGTCTACGCGCTGCTCGACGAGGCGGGCGGAGCGGCGGTGGCGCGCGACGGCGAAGAACTCGGCGGCATGCTCGCCGCGCTGTTCGCCGATCCGGCGCGCCTCAGGGCGATGGCGCGGGCCGCCGCCCAGACAGTGGAGACGCAGGGCGGGGCGGCCGATCGGGTGATGCAGGCGCTGGCGCCGTTTCTGCCGGCCGCCAAGCCGCGCGCGCCGACATGATCGCCCCCGGCTTTTGGGCGCGCCGGCGCCCGGGTCTCGCCGCGCGCGCGCTTCAGCCGCTCGGCGCGCTCTACGGCCTGACGACGGCGCGGCGAATGGCGCGGCCGGGCGCGCGGGTCGAGGCGGCCGTCGTCTGCGTCGGCAATTTCGTTGTCGGCGGCGCCGGCAAGACGCCGACCGCGATCGCCGTCGCGCGCCTGCTGCAGGGCGCCGGCGAACGCGTCGCGTTCCTGTCGCGCGGCTATGGCGGCGCGGCGCGCGGCGAGCCGATCGAGGTCGACCCTGCGTTCCACGACGCCGAGAGCGTCGGCGACGAGCCGTTGCTGCTGGCGCGCGTCGCGCCGTGCTTCGTCGGCGCCGATCGGGTCGCGGCGGCGCGCCTGGCGATCGCGCGCGGCGCGAGCGTGTTGGCGCTCGACGACGGGCTGCAGAACCCCTCGCTCGCCAAGGATTTCTCCTTCGCGGTCATCGACGGCGAGGCGGGGTTCGGCAACGGCCTGTGCTTTCCCGCCGGGCCGTTGCGCGCGCCGCCGGAGCGGCAATTGCCGTTCGTGTCGGCCGAGGTCGTGATCGGCGGCCCGGCGGGCGCCTTGGCCGCGTTTCGCGCCCCGGCGCCGGACAAGCCGATCTTTCGCGCCGCGCTGGCGCCCGACGCGATCGTCGGCGCGACGCTGGTCGGCCTCCCCGTGCTCGCCTTCGCCGGCATCGCGCGGCCGGAGAAATTCTTCGCCACGCTCGAAGCGATCGGCGCGCGCGCAGCCGTTACGCGCCGCTTCGCCGACCACCACCGCTACGGCGCTCGCGAAGTCGAAGCGCTGATCGCCGAGGCGGAGGCGCGGGGCCTGACGCCGGTGACGACGGAGAAGGACTTCGTGCGTCTCGCGCCCGCCGCCCGCAAAGCGATCCTCGCCTTGCCGGTGACCTTGCGCTTCGAGACGCCGGCGCCGGTCGCGGCTCTGCTCGCCGCCGCGCTGGCGGCGCGGCGGGCGCGCTGAGGCCAACGTCGAATCGTCAAGAGCTCATCCGTGTCCCGCGCTGGGGAATTTCAACGGGTTGGGCGCCGTTTTCGGTCCCGTCCGCGATCGCGATCGGCGCCGTCAAGGCCAGCGGCGGGGCGGGAAGAGCGAGCGGCGGCGGCTCCGGCGCCGCCCGGCTCAGGGCGTGATACTTGTCGAGCTGGGCCATCACCTTCAGCAACGGCTCGACCGCTTTCAGATCGCCGTTCTCGAGATTGAGGTCGACGACGCGCATCGCCTTGGTCAGCCGCATCACCTGCAAGCGAAGATAGTGCGCGCCGCCGTCGAGCCGGCGCTTGTCGATCGCCCGTTCGATCGCGCGCCGCACGGTCTTGACGCTGAGCTCCAGCTTGTCGGCGATCGTCTCGGCGGCGTAGCCGGAGACGACGAGGTCGAGAATGTCCTCGTCGCGGCGCGCGCGCCGCCGCCGCCGCTCGCGCGCCGCCTCGCGCGCCCGCGCCCGCGCCGACCGCCCTTCCTCGCCGCCGTCCATCGCCATGCTCCTCTCCCGCCCGAGCCGAAGCGGCGGGATGAAGAATAGAATAACGCGCTTTCTGAATTATAGAAAGCAATTGTTGGCGCGAGAGGAGAAACATGTGGGTTATCAGAGCGTTGGCGGCGTTTCCGGTAAGAGGGGCGAAAGTCCGGACGGGTTTGTAGACGCGGGCGTTGACCGCGTTGTTTCTGCTTGGGCCAAGCCTGCAAGAAGAGGCGCTTACGCGCCGGCCGCGCTCAGCGCGCGCGGCTACAGAAAGACGCCGCCCTGACTTTTGCCCCTCCTACCGTTTCGGCACAGCGACGCCGCACACGCCCGCCAACCTTGCGATCTCGCCGCGACAGCCGCACAGCAGAAACAACGAAAGCGCACTTTCGTCGCAGCGCCGCGCTCCCGGCCGCCGCCGGTGGCGACGGACGCGGGTCCGGTAAGCGTAAGGCGCGAACGGGCGCGCTGTCACCGCGCGATCGCCGCTTGCGTCCCGCCGGTCAGGCGCAGCAGGTCGGCGGGCGTCAGGCGGAACACCGCGTTGGGCGTTCCCGCCGCCGCCCAGATCGTCGCGAAGGCGGATAGCGACTCGTCGATCAGCGTCGTCAGCGGCTCGGCGCAGCCGAGCGGCGGCACGCCGCCGATGGCGAAGCCGGTTTTTTCGCGCACGAAATCGGCGTCGGCGCGCACGATGCGCTCGCCGACGATTGCGCCGAGCTTGCGCTCGTCGACGCGTTTGTCGCCGGAGACGATCGCCAGCACGGCGCGCCCGGAAGGCTCGGCGCGAAAAATCAGCGACTTGGCGATCTCGGCGTCCTTACAGCCGATCGCCGCCGCCGCCTCCGCCGCCGTGCGCGTCCCGGCGTCGAATTCCACCACCTGGTAACCGGGGCCGAGCGCGGCCTGGACTTTTAGGGCGCTGGCGGCTGTGGCGGGTTTCATGGCGTGGGGCGCTCCGGGGTGGTGAAGAGGAGGTTCATACGAGGAGAGGGTAGGGGAAATCGGCGGGTCGGGGAATCGCCGATTTCGGCTGGCGGCGGGTCGGGTTGAATTGCGGCGTGACGATCCGTCGCGGTCATTCGCGATGCAGCGAAATTCGAGAATGTTGCGCAATTGAGGAGCCGTCCGCTACGGTTGTTCGGGAGCGCAAAGCGACCCAACCGAATCTAATGAACATCTTTGCATCCGGGCCGGGGGGACGACTTGGTGAGCGAGCCGAACCGCTATTCCGCCTTCGTCAGCTACCGCCATATGCCGCGCGACCGCCAATGGGCGATCCGCATCATGGCGGAACTCGAGGCCTATCGCACGCCCAAGGCGCTGCAACTCGAGGCCTTTCCCGATCGCATCGGGCGTCTCTTCCGCGACGAGGACGAAATTCCCGCTTCGACCGATCTGTCGGACCAGATCAAGGACGCGCTGGCGCGCAGCGACTTCCTCGTCGTCGTTTGCTCCCCCGACACGCCGGCCTCGCGCTGGGTGCGCCGCGAGATCGAATTGTTTCAGGAGATGGGGAAGAGCGAGCGGATCATCCCGCTGTTGATCGCGGGCGAGCCCGACGAGTCGTTTCCGCCGGAACTGCGCCGCCGGCGCATCGCGGTCCCGCGCGCCGACGGCTCGACCGATCTCGTCTGGGAGGAGGTCGAGCCGGTCGCCGCCGATGTCCGCCCGCGCAAGGACGAGCCCAAGAGCAAGACCGAGCGCCGCGCCTTGATGCGCCTGGCCGCGGCATTGCTCGGCTGCAAGTTCGACGACCTCGCGCGCCGCGACGAGGAGACGCGTAAGAAGAAGCTGCGCCGGCAACTCGCCGCCGCCGCCGCGCTGCTCGGCGTCGCCGGCGTCGGCGGCCTGTGGTGGTGGGACGTCAATCTGCGGGTGAAGACGCAATATTGCGCCAACTACGGCGAACGCTGGGCCGCGCCATTCTGCGTCGGCGAGTTGAGCGAAGCGCAGCAGAGGGCGCGCACGACGAGCTTTCGATTTCACATCCAAGGCGGACGCGTGCTCGACATGGCGCGGGTCAATGGGGCGGGCACTGCGGTCGATGAACAAAGCGGATATGAAGAAGAGGCTTGGACGGCGGGCGTGGCGGAATGGCGCTTCTCCTATCGTAGCGACGCGCGCTTCGCGGAGCCTCTGCTCGCCTCGGCCGTGCTTTATGACAAGACGGGCAAGCAACTACGGGAGATCGGTTACGAATTTTCAGACGATGGTCGCCAGGCCATCGCCCGCTTCGATCGCAATTTCGGCGTCGCCGAGCGGCAATCGGCGGAAGGGAGCGCGCTCGGTTTAAGAAAACCTCTCGGAAAGTACGAGTTTTCTCAACATTCCAGCATCGGACAACATCGCCTATTTTTCGATGCCCAGGGCCTTATGCTGCGCCGCGCGTTCGAGCCGGTCGGCGGCGGCGCCAGCGTCGCCGATTCGGTCGGCGCCTACGGCCGGACGTATGAATATGGCGCTTCTGGCCTGCCTTTAGCGATTCGCAACCTCGACGCGCTCGGCGACCCTCTAGTCGAAAAAACCGGCATCGCCAGCATTCGGCGCTCCTATGACGAACGGGGGGATTTGACGGGCGTCGAATGGCTCGATGCGAAAGAACAACTGCGCGCCAACGAGCAGTGGTTCGCCAAAGTCATTCTCGTTCGCAACGCGAACGGCACTATCGAAAAGTATAGTTATCTGAGCGAGACCGGTGCGCCGACGATCCGTCGTGATTTCGGTGTCGCGAGCCTGTCGCGGAAATATGACGAGCAGGGCAATGTAATCGAGGACGCCTACTTTGACGTCGATGGCAGGCTCAGCTTAACGATGGATTACCACATCGCGCGCATGACGCTAAAATACGATGCGCGCGGCAACGTAATCGAGCAGGCCTATTTTGGAATCGATGGCAAGCCAACGCTCCAAAAAGCTGGTGTCGCTCGTATAACGCTGAAACACGACGCGCACGGCAACGAAACAGAACGGGCGTGTTTCGGTATCGACGGTAAGCCAACGTACACCATCGAGGGCCTTGCGCGCGTGACGTGGCATTACGACGCGCGCGGCAACAAAGTTGAGCAGGCCTATTTCGACGTTGAGGGCAGGCCAACGCTTAACGCAGCGGATGGGATTGCTGGCGTTAGATGGCGCTACGACGAGCGCGGCAACGAAATAGGGGTCGATTATTTCGGTGTCGACGGTAAATCAACTCTTCATAAGGGCAGTCAAATCGCGGGCGAGACGCGGCGCTACGACGAGCGCGGCAACGAAATAGAGGTCGATTATTTCGGCGTCGATGGCAAACCTACGCTCTCCTGGGAAGGCGTCGCGCGCATGACGGAGCGTTACGATGAACGCGGCAACCTTGTAGAGCTAGCCTATTTAGGTGTCGATGGCAAGCCTATACTTCACGAGAACGGCAACGCGCGTGTTACGCGACGTTATGATGAACGCGGCAATGAAGTGGAGGAAGCCTTTTTCGGTATTGACGGCAAGCCTACGACGCTCATCGAATATGGCTACGCGAGCTGGACCTGGCGTTACGACGAACGCGGCAACGTAGTGGAGGAGGCCTATTTCGGCACCGACGGCAAGCCAACGCTCTCCAAGCTCGGCATCGCGCGCGCGACGTTTCGTTCCGATGAACGTGGTAACAAAGTGGAGGAGACCTATTACGGCGTCGACGGCAATCCCACTCTCTCCAAGAATGGCTACGCGCGCTGGACTGCGCTTTACGATGAACGCGGCAATCAAGTGGGAGAAGCCTATTTCGGTGTCGACGGCAAACCAGTGCTCTCCGAGTTTGGCGTCGCACGCACAACGGCGCGCTACGACACGCGCGGCAACAGTGTGGAGCAGGCCTATTTCGGCGTCGATGGCAAGCCCACGCTTCACAAAGGGTTTGGGGCTGCGCGCGTGACGCGACGTTACGACGAACGCGGCAACCAAGTAGAGGAAGCCTATTTCGACGTCGACGACAGGTCCACGCTCAACGAGGACGGCTTGGCTCGCTGGAGCGCGCGTTACGACGAGCGCGGCAATCAGATTGAAAAGGCCGTTTTCGACACCGAGGGGCACCCGGTCTTGGTCGATGGCATTGGCGCCGAGGCCCTCTTTGCATATGACGATCTCGACCAACGGATTTCCACCATCTATCTCGATGAGCAGGGTCGCGTCATTCCAGTCGAAGTCGAAGCCAGGGGAAACCTGCCTGACAGCACGGCGGAGCGGATCGGCCTCAAGTCGGGAGATCGCTTGCTGTCTTATGACGGCGAGCTGTTGCGCAGCACGGATCAACTCATCGCCCTCGTCGGCAAGGCCAAACCCGGTCTCAAAGACCTCGTTTATCGGCGCGGCGAGACGACCGTTACGGTGCAGGTTCCGCCGGGTCGTCTCGGCGTCAACATCGCCAATGTCCGCGCCGCCCCGCCTCCCGCCGCCGCGCCTTAGCGCCGGTGACGCTCGGCGAGGAAATCGCCGAGCGATCTATGTTCCAAAAATTGCGCGCGCCAACTTCGACGCTCAAATATCAAGCTTTTAGCGCGTGCAAAATTCCGGGTGAATCTCTTCCTCCGACCCCTCGCCGCAATTCCAACCGCCCTCCCCCCTGCCTTCGCCCCGCTCACAAGATTTCCTCTTCCCCGCCGCGCTTCGCCCTTGACGCGCGCCGCGCTTTGGCCAGTCTCAGGCGAGCCGACGCGTTCGCCCGGAGAGATTCGATGAAACGCTTTCTGTTGACCGCCTTCGCCGCTCTCCTTATCGCGGCTTGCCATTCCTCGGCCGCCTACCCGCAAGCGGCGGCGCCGGCGCCCGGTTCGATCGACGTGTCGCCGCAGGACTTCCAGATGCCGTCGGGCGAGGGCTGCGCCGGCGACATCGCGCGCTATCGCGCCATCCAGAACAACGACCTCGCCATGGGCCATGTCGCGAAATCCGTCTACAACCAGATCAAGACGGAGATCGCCGCGGCCGAGACGCAGTGCTCGCAAGGGCATGACGCCGAGGCGCGCGCGGCCATCCTCGCCTCGCGCAAGCGCCACGGCTATCCCACCGGGCTCTGAGCGAACGCGGTGCGCAAAAAGTCGACGACGAAGCGCGGCGAACGCCTTTCGTCGATGTCTTCGGGGCCGCGCACGATGTGCATCGCCGCCAGTTCGGCGTCGGGGTCGGCGGCGATAAAGGCGTCGACGCGCGCCTTGATCGCCTCGGCGGACGCCGCAAGGCGCATGACTTTGATGCAGGCGATGCGCGGCGGCGCATAGACCAGCGTCCACGTCGGATCGGCGACGGCTTCGCGCGCCGCGACGCCGGTCTCCTCCTCGAGTTCGCGCGTCGCGCTTTCGCCGAGATCGACGCGGCCGGCGAACACGTCCTTCGGGTCGGGCGTGCCGCAGGGAAAATAGATCGCGCCGGCGGCGATGGTGTGCGCGGCCATTTCGCCGAGCAGAAAGGCGCCGTCCTGGCTTACGAGCGCCGCCGCCGAGAAGGCGTTGCAGACGCGGGCGTCGGGATAGCCGAAATCCCGCCAGGCGATGAACGCGGCGTAATCGGTCTCGAAAAAGGCGCCGCGCAGAACTTCCGCGCCGTCGGCGCGCCGCTCCAGCGCCTGCTCGCCGAGCAGCAGCACGCGGCCGTTGTAGAGGCGCGGCTTGGCGGCGAGGAGCGCGCGCCAATGGGCGGCGATCTTCTCCGCTTCGGCCTCGGCGAAGGGCCACGGCCGCGCGGCGAACGCCAGGTCGAGTTCGGCGACCTCGACGATGCGCGGCGCGCTCATATTTCGATCGCGCCTTCGGCGACCAGCGCCACCAAGCCGCCGATGGTGACGGACTTCAGCGCGCCGCCCTCCGTTTCCAGGCCGAGCGCGATCTCGCTTCGGCGGTCGATCTCGAGACCCTGCTCGATGACGAGCGAATGGTCGCCGTCGGCCGGCGGCTCGAACTCCATGACGACGCCGGCGAAGGCGGAGGCGGCGGACCCGGTGGCCGGGTCTTCCCTGACGCCCCAGCCCGCGGCGAACATCCGCGCGCGATAGGCGACGCCGGCCCGGGTCGTCTCGCTTGTATAGAGAAAGACGGCCGGGCCGCCGTCGGCGCCCCAGGCATAGCGGTCCGGGTCGGCCTTGCCGAGCGCCGCGGCGCTGGCGATCGGCGCGAAGAGAAAATCGACGCCGGCGCCATAGACGATCGGCCGGCGCCCGCCGAAGCCGATGTCCGCCGGCTCGAGGCCGAGACGCGCGGCGATTTCGGCGGCGGAAGGCGCCGCCGCGCCCGGTTGCGGCAGCCGCGGCGCAGTGAAAGTCGCCGCCAGCGCCTGGCCGCGGCGATGGCGGGCGACGCAGACGACGTCGCCTATCCCCTCTTCCAGCACCAGGCGCAGGTCCTGCGCCGCGAGCAGCTCTCGCGCGCGCAGGTGCGCGAGCAGCGCCGCCGCGCCGACCGTCGGATGCCCGGCGAACGGCATTTCGCGGGCAGGGGTGAAGATGCGCAGCGCCGCGGTGTTGACGGGATCGCGCGGGGCGCGGACGAACACGGTTTCGGAGAAATTGAACTCGCGGGCGATAAGCTGCATGCGTTTGTCGTCGAGGCCTTCGGCGTCGACCACCACCGCCAGCGGATTGCCGGCGAGCGGCGCATCGGTGAAGACGTCGAGAGTGTAAAATTGGCGGCGCATCGGGGGGCTCCTATACGCGTTGCGGGCGAAACCGGCGCGTCGGCCGAACGATCTCGTCCTGCGCCGCGACGATCGCCAGCTCGCGCGCGCCGGCCTTGGCGGTCGCCGCGACGACGGCGTAGACGGCGGAGCCGGCGCTGGCAAGCGCTTGCGGCGCCGAGCCCGAGCGCAGCCAATGGAAAAAGAACAGCGCGGCGACGAGATCGCCGGCGCCGTT
>Ga0326728_10006144_pt1 | contig 32763 bp, 28 predicted proteins | sample MB3enrmetagenome_FD_207602 | JGI IMG/M metagenome (GOLD analysis project Ga0326728, IMG submission 207602) | Lab enriched peat soil microbial communities from McLean, Ithaca, NY, United States - MB31MN | ecosystem: Environmental > Terrestrial > Soil > Wetlands > Peat | place: USA: New York... | reverse complement strand
GTCGATGCATGGCAGAATTTGCACACTTCCCACTTTTTCTGCCATGAAAAGTGACTCATCCCCTGTCATCGCGTGCGGGGGGGGCGGCGCGGCTGCGGGCCAAGGGTTGCCGTTCGTGGAGGCTGCCGCCCGTGGAGGCTGCGCCTTGGGGAGGCCTCAGCGGGAGGCCCGCCGGTTGACGCTCTTCGTTTTCTTCTTCTTTTTCTTCTTGGCCCGGGGCTTGGCCGTCGCGATGCGCGGGGGCCGGGTTTGGCAGGGGGGCAGGCGGGCGAGGCGAGAGAGGTCCACGGCACGCCAGAGATACCAGGAGGCGATGCTGCGGTAGGGCTTCCAGCGTGCGCCGAATTCGGCCAGCGCGCGCGGGGTGGGCATGGCGCGCAGGCCGTAGGCCAGGCGGAATCCGTTGCGGACACCGAAATCGTCGACGGGCAGAACGTCGCGCCGTTCGAGCTGGAACATCAGCATCATCTCGACGGTCCAGCGACCGATGCCGCGCACGCTGGTCAGTCGCTCGATGATTTCCAGATCCGTCAGCGCATGCAGCTCCGCTGCCGGCGGTACCGTGCCGTCGAGCGTCTTGCGGGCGAGATCCTTGAGGGCCGCGATCTTGGAAAAGGAGAACCCGACCGAGCGTAACTGCGCATCGGCAGCGTCGAGCAGCTGTTGCGGGGACGGAAAGCTCTGCGGCGCAAACAGGGCGACGAGACGGCCGAGAATGTTGCGCGCCGCGGCTCCGTGCAGCTGCTGATGCGCGATGGCGCGCGCGAGTGCCTCAAATGGCTCATGATTCTCGCGCTGTCCGAGTTTGCAGGGCCCGGCTGCCTTGATGAGAGCTGCCATGACCGGGTCGGCCTTGAGGATACGATGCGCGTGGCGATGCATGCGGTACCTCAGCGTTGATCGGTGGGACAGAAGTACGTCGAGCGTTGCCCCTGCGTGATGCGACGAATGGGGGTTCCACACACCCGACAGGGCTGGCCGTCCCGCTCGTACACATACAGCTTCTGGCGAAACGCGCCAGGGTCTCCGTCGGTGCCCACATAATCGCGCAGCGTCGTGCCGCCGGCCCGGATGGCCGAGTTCAGCGTGGTGCGCACGGCCCGCACGAGGCGGACTGCTTCGGGCCGGGTCAATCGCCGCGCGGGCCGCCGTGGATTGATCCGCGCGCGAAACAGCGCCTCGCTGGCGTAGATGTTGCCGACGCCGGTCACCAGCTGTCCGTTCATCAGGATGTGCTTGATGGCGACGCGGCGTCCACGCGTGATGTTCCAGAGGTAATCGGCATCGAATGAGGCCTCGAACGGCTCGGGCGCGAGCGTACGCAACAGACGGTGCTGCGCGGGATCTCCCCGTGTGTAATGCAGGCTGCCAAAGCGGCGTGGATCATGGAAGCGCAGCTCCGGTCCGCTGTCGAAGCTGAATGCGTAATGATCGTGCTTGAGCCGCGCGCTCTCGGCTGGACGCAACCGCAGGCTGCCGGACATGCCCAGGTGCACGATCAGACTGCCTTGCTCGAGATTGAGCAGGATGTACTTGGCCCGCCGTCCGATGCTGAGGATGCGTTGGCCCGCCACGGCTTCAGGGAGGTCCGGCTCTATGGGCCAGCGCAGGCGGTGATCGTAGATGCGCAGTTGCTGGATGCGGCGCGCGGACAGTGCGCGCTCGATGCCGCGCCGGGTGGTCTCGACCTCGGGCAATTCAGGCACCGAGGTAACGGCTTACTTGATCTTGGTTTCCTTGTACGCCACGTGCTTGCGCGCGACCGGGTCGAACTTGCGTACTTCCATCTTGTCCGGATGCAGGCGCTTGTTCTTCATGGCGACATAGAAGTGGCCGGTACCGGCCGAGGAGAGCAGCTTGACCTTCTCGCGCATGGTGAACCCCTTACAGCCGGATGCCGCGCTTGCGCATGCCGGCAAGCACGGCGGCCAGTCCGTTCTTCTCTATGGTACGCAGGGCATGGGTCGAGACCCGCAGCGTGACCCAGCGCTTCTCGTCTTCCAGCCAGAAACGCTGAGTGTGCAGGTTGGGCAGGAAGCGTCGACGCTTTCGATTATTGGCGTGCGAAACGGTGTTTCCCGACACGGGACGCTTGCCCGTAACCTGACAGACACGAGACATGGGCTTTCCTCGAGATCGATAACTGGGCGCCGGGCCGGCAAGCCTGGTGCGGGCGAAAGGCGCGCTTTATAGCAGCCTTGAGCTCCCCTCAGCAAGTGACGTGCTCTTAGGCGGGGCTCAAAACCCGTTAAATCAATAAGTTATAGGCACCACGCATCTTCCCGAGCAACGATCTTGACCGCGCGGCGCGTCCGTACAAACATTCCGCAACCCCATTACACGACAGCGGAACTGCAGCCATCCGGGCGAACGATCCAAAGGACGCGCGACACGCCAGGACATGCGGATGCATGCGCGCTGCGCGCGGGCAATTCCACCTGTTGCCGCTGTTGTGGCTCGCGGTTGCCAGCTCCGCCCTGACGTCCCCTGTGCATGCCAGCTGCTTCAGCGGCACGGCGATACCGGCACTCAGCACGCTGGAGCAGCGGGTGGAGCTGGAGCCGTCGGACGTGGTGCGGGACGTGCAGCGCCGCCTCGCTCAATCGCCCCAGGATCCGCGCGAGATCGGAGACCTCTACACCATCGAAGCCAGTGCCTACGACATGCTCGATGACAACAGTGCCGCGCGCGCCGCCACCGCGCAGGCGCGTCGGGCGCTCGAGAAAATCCCGGATGGACAGGACAAGGCCGCGATGGCGTTCCGGTTGGAACTCGTCGACGCGGACAGCCCGCTGTCCAATGAGGACATGCGCACATCGCTGGCCTCCCTGACGAAACTCGAGAATACCGTGCCGCCGCGCTCGGTCAGCCGCGCGTGCCTGCTGCTCGTCCGAAGCCGACTCAATATCTACCTGATGCGGGATGAGGAATCGACGGCGGACGCGCTGGCATCCCAGCGCATCGCCCAGATCATGAAGGTTCCCGGGGTGGCCGCGGATGCGGCCTACCAGCTGGCCATGAGCTACAAGGACTTCGGCCTGCTGGAAGACGGCGAGCGACTCGCCACCGAGGCGGCGGATTATCACCGTCCGAACGGGATGGCGGCACTGCTGAGCAATGACCTGTACGTCAGGGCAGAAATTCGCGAACAGATGCGGCACTACTCCGCCGCCCTGGCCGATCTCGCCGAGGCGCGTGCGCTCAATGCGCAATACCACCAGGACATCGACGTTGCCTTCGACGACGAGCACTCATGCGGTGTTCTGGTGGACCTGGGGGAGCTGGACCGCGCCCGCGAGAAGTGCGCGAGCGCCGAGCCTACGCTGCGCAAAGCGGATCGCATGGACATGATTTCACTGCTCGTGGATCACATGGCCGTGGCGGACATGGCCGAGCATCACCCGGCAGCGGCCGTGGCGCGCATCACGCCGCTGCTGGCCGAACATGAGGATCAGATCCCGCTCCGCTCGCTGCTGAAGCTTTATCAGGAGCGCGCCCAGGCGCTCTCCAAGCTGGGCCATAACGAGGAAGCGCTGCGCGACATGCGCGAGGCCGTACGCCTCGTCGGGCTCAGCGCGGCTGAAGAACAGGGTCTGAAGGCCGAGCGCGCGCGTACGCGTTTACACGACTTCGTGATCCTGCAGGAGAATGCCTCGCTGGCGGCGGAAGTGGAGCGCGAGCACGCTGCCGCGGCGGAACAGGAGAATCGGCTGCTGCTGAATCGCTTACTCGCAGGCGTCGCGCTCGCGGTCTGCTGCCTCGTGGCCTTCATCATGTGGTCCCGTGCGCGCAGGGAACGCGCGCAGCGTCAGCAGCGCGAGACGCTGCTGAAGGAGATCCATCACCGCGTGAAGAACAATCTGCAGATCATCTCGAGCCTGCTGAACCTGCAGGCGCGTGCGCTCGGCGAGCGAACGGTCCGCAGCTTTGCCGAGGCGAGCCAGAACCGCATACGCTCGATGGCTCTGGTGCACGAGCATCTCTACCAGTCCGTGACTTTCGACCGGGTCAGCATGCAGGCCTACCTGGATCGGCTGCTGCAGACCATCGCAGACGGACAGGATATCAGTCGGTTCATCCGTTATGAGGTGAGCGCTGGACAGCTCATGCTGTCGACGGAGCAGGCCGGGACCTGCGGCCTCATCGTCAACGAGGTGGTCACCAATGCCATCAAGCACGCTTTTCCCAACGGGGGTCCCGGCGCCATTTTGGTATCGATGACGCAGCGCGACAACAGTCTCATCGAGCTGATCATCAGCGACAATGGCGTCGGTTCCAATCCGGGTAGCGTGAGTGCGCCGCAGGAGAGCTTCGGCATGCGCCTCGTGGAGATGCTCGTGAGCCAGCTCGAAGGCACGTTGCACGTGAAAAGGGACGAGGGCACGCAGTTCCAGCTGTATTTTCCAGCGATGGCGTGACGCGCGGAGAAGTGACGGCTAGAGCAGGCCGTGCTCCGAGAAGGAGTAGCAGTGTCCGTCCCCGACGATGAAATGATCGAGCACGCGGACCTCGACCAGGCCCAGAGCCTCCTTGAGCCGCTGGGTAATGAGCTGATCGGCCTGGCTCGGCTCCGCCACGCCGGAAGGGTGGTTGTGGGCCACGATGACCGCCGCAGCGTTGCGCGCGAGCGCCTGCTTGACGACTTCTCTGGGATGTACGCTCGCCCCATCGATGGTGCCGCGGAACAGCTCTTCGAAGGCGATGAGCCGGTGCCGGTTGTCCAGGTGCAGACAGCAGAACAGTTCGTGAGGGACGTCCCGCAGCCGCGAGACCAGAAAGTCGCGGGTGGCTGAGGGGGAGATCAGTGCCGGGCCGAGGCGAAGCGCCTCAGCATAATGGCGGCGCGCGATTTCGAGCGCAGCCTGCAGGCGGCAATAGCCTGCGGTCCCGATTCCCGGCAGAGACAGGCAGGCAGGGGCACTTGCCGACAGCAATGCCCGCAGCGAGACATGCGCCTTGAGCAGATCCCGCGCGCTAGCCACGGCATCCATGCCACGCCGGCCCGAACCGCCGAGCAGGATGGCCAGCAACTCGGCGTCGGACAGTGCACGGGCACCACTGGTGAGGAGCTTCTCTCGCGGACGCTCCCGCTCGGGCCAATCCTTGATGCTCATCTGCCTCCAGGCCGGCACCCGCACCCCGGGAACCGGCTGCGCGTCAAGCTGCGCCGCATTAAACTGTGCGCAAAGTCTGACGGAATATGCCCGGTGCGTGCGATCCTCATATCCTGTGCAGAGCACCGGAAAGGTCGATAATCGATTCATGAACGGCAAACGCATCCTGCTTGGGGTCACCGGCGGCATAGCGGCTTACAAGAGCGCCGAGCTCGTACGGCGTCTGCGGGAGCACGGAGCACACGTGCAGGTGGTCATGACCGCGGCCGCGCACGAGTTCGTGACGGCGACCACCTTCCAGGCATTGTCCGGCCGGCCCGTCCGGTCGGAGCTGTTCGATGCCGCGCACGAAGCGGCCATGGGACACATCGAGCTGGCCCGCTGGGCGGATCTGCTGCTCGTGGCCCCGGCAAGCGCGGACGTGCTGGCGCGCCTCGCGCACGGCCTGGCCGATGATCTGCTCGGTACACTCGCGCTCGCGACGACGGCGCCGGTTGCGGTCGCGCCGGCCATGAACCATCAGATGTGGAACCACGCTGCCACGCAGGCCAACGTCACTGCGCTGAGTCAGCGCGGCGTGCACATTCTCGGTCCCGGTGTCGGGGATCAGGCCTGCGGGGAGAGTGGACCCGGTCGCATGCTCGAGCCGCTGGAGATTGCCGCGGCCATTGCGCCCCTGCTGCCCGTCGAAGGGCCGCTCAAGGGTCACCGGGTCCTCATCACGGCCGGTCCCACGCGTGAGGGCATCGATCCGGTACGGTTCGTCAGCAACCGCAGCTCGGGAAAAATGGGATTTGCGGTGGCGCAAGCCCTGGCGGAGTCGGGCGCGGAAGTCGTTCTCGTGAGCGGCCCGGTGGCGCTCGAGACGCCGCTGGGCGTGCGGCGCGTGGAGGCGGAAAGTGCCGAGCAGATGTTCTCAGCCGTGCAGCGCGAGCTGCCCGGAACGTCCATCTTCATCGGCACGGCCGCCGTGGCGGACTACCGCCCGATACAGTGCGCTGCGCAGAAGATCAAGAAAACCAGCGAGACGCTGGAGCTGTCGATGACACGCACCACGGACATACTGGCCTATGTGAGTTCCAGCTCGCCGCGGCCGTTCGTCGTGGGCTTTGCCGCGGAAACCAACGCGGTCGAGCAGTATGCGCGCGCCAAACTGCTGGCGAAAAACCTCGACATGATTGCAGCCAATGAAGTGGGCTACTGCAAGGCGTTCGATTGCGATCAGAATGCCCTGCTGGTGCTATCGAGAGGGGGCGCCCGCGTGGAGATGCCGCAAGCCGGCAAGCTCGAGCTCGCGCGCGCGCTGGCGCGACTCATCATCGAGCGCTTCATTGAGCAGGCACAGGCGCAGGCGCAGGCCCAACCGCAGTCGGCACATGCCGGCGCTGCCGTCCGGGAGCTGCGCTAGGGACAATGGATGCCGCCGCCCGCCGCCCGCTGCGCATACGGATTCTCGATGCGCGTCTGGGTACAGAATTCCCCCTGCCGCAGTACGCGACCGCGGGCAGCGCGGGGCTCGACCTGCGCGCACTGCTGAGCGAACCGCTGCGCCTGGAGCCGGGCTCCGCCGCACTCATTCCGACGGGCCTTGCCATGCACCTGGACGACCCGACCCTCACCGCCATGATCCTGCCCCGCTCGGGGCTGGGACATAAGCATGGCCTCGTGCTGGGTAATCTCGTCGGGCTCATCGACTCCGACTATCAGGGACCCCTCATGGTCTCCTGCTGGAACCGTGGGCAGGCAGCCTACGAGATCGCCGTGGGCGAGCGCATTGCGCAGCTCATCGTAGTGCCGGTCGTGCAGGTGGGACTGGAGGTCGTCGAGGATTTCGGGGCCACCGCACGGGGTTCGGGCGGCTTCGGTCACAGCGGGCGCCATTAACGCCGGGCCCGTCAATTGCTGGCGGCGTGTCTGCTCGTGAGCTCGCGGTAGCGCTGAATGTCGCCGTTGAACTGCTTCTGCAGTTCGCTTTCTTCCTGGTGCTTGGCGTCCAGGGCCTGCCTCTGGGTGCGCGACTCGTTGAGAGTGTGCACGAGTTCCTCAGCCAGATCGTCGGGCATGCGCCGGGCGGTCGATTCGCTGTTGTAGGGCTTGAACTTGATGGCCCGCTGCTGCAGGGCCCCGAGTCGGGCGTTGAGCGTGTCGATGTACGCCGAGGCGGCCTTGATCTGCGCCTCGACCAGGCCGATGCGCTCATCCCGCAGCTGCTCGATGTCCTTCGTCGACAGATAGGTATCGAGCAGAAACTTATCGTGCTGGGCGCGCTGCTGCTCCATGGTGGCGGCACGATCGGCTTCGAGTGCCTGCGAGCCGGTCTTGGAACCCTCGACATGCCCGACTTCCACGCCCTGGCTGTTCAGGATGACGCGGTCCCTCTGCGCGTATTCGGCGGGCACGCTGTCCCCGTAATGGACCACCCCCTTGTCATCGGTCCAGCGGTAAACCTTCGTACCCCCGCTCGAACTGTCGGCTGCAGCGGTGATCCCGACTGCCCCGATGCCAATCAGCGTCAGGCCAGCGACCAGGCTCAGGGCGTGAACGGTGCACCGAAGGTCCATTAAGGTGCCATTTTGCACGTAGCGGGCCGACCCGCAAGCGAACTACGCCGCATCGGTGACGCCATACTGTGCCCGGTAGGCACGCAGGGCATCCAGCTGGGTCGGGCTGAGGGGCACCGGGCGCGTGGGGCCCGGGGATTCCATGGCCGTGATGAGCTCTTCCAGGGTGAGGATGGCCACGCAGGTAAGGCCAAACTGCGCCCGCATTTCCTGTACGGCGGAGCGTTCCGAGACGCCGCGCTCCTGGCGGTCGAGCGCCAGGCTGACTGCCACGGGTGCCGCACCCGCCTGTCGGATCAGCTCGATGGACTCGCGTATGGCCGTTCCGGCCGTGATCACATCATCGATGATGACGATGCGACCCCGCAGCGGGCTGCCGATGAGCGTCCCCGCCTCGCCGTGGTCCTTGGCTTCCTTGCGGTTGTAGGCCCAGGGGACATTGCGGGCATGCTGGCGGGCCAGGGCGATGGCCGTGGCCGTTACCAGCGGGATGCCCTTGTAGGCCGGGCCGAACAGCATGTCGAAGGCCACTCCGGAGTGCACCAGCGCCGAGGCATAGCAATCCCCCAGCGCCGCGATCGAAGCGCCGTCGTTGAACAGACCGGCATTGAAGAAGTAGGGGCTGCGGCGCCCGGACTTGAGCGTGAACTCGCCGAAACGCAATGCCTCGCGCTGCAGAGCCAGTTCGATGAACTGCCGTTGGAAATCCTGCATGAAACCCTCCCGCCGATAGTGCAGGGTATCATTGTGATACACCCTCTTACGGGAGCGCCGCGCATGGATCGAACGAGTTGAGCGAGCAGCCCCCGGCCAGGGCGGCCGGAACCCTCGAATCGCTGCGCATCTACCTCCGTCCGCGGACGCTGTCGATGCTCGCGCTGGGCTTCTCGAGCGGACTGCCGTTCATGCTCATCTTCAGCACGCTGTCCGCGTGGCTGAGCCAGAGCGGCATCCGGCGCGCCACGATCGGCATGCTCTCGTGGGTATCCCTGGTCTATACGCTCAAGTTCATCTGGTCACCCGTCGTCGATCGGTTGCGATTGCCGCTGATCGGCCGCGCCCTCGGCCAGAGGCGCAGCTGGATGCTGCTGGCGCAGCTTTCGATCGCGGCTGCGCTGTTTTCCATCTCCACGAGCAACCCTCGCGTGGACGTGCTGCACGTGGCCGAACTTGCGCTCTGGCTGGCCTTTTCGGCGGCCACACAGGACGTGGCCATCGATGCGTGGCGCATCGAGTCCGCTCCGGTGCGCGAGCAGGGCACCATGGCAGCCGCCTATCAACTCGGCTACCGGATCGCGATCCTGGTCGGGCAGGCCGGGGCCCTCTGGATCGCCGACGTCTCGGGCTGGGCCCGAAGCTACGTGATCATGGGGCAGCTCGCGCTGATTGGTATCATCACCACGCTGCTGGTCCGGGAGCCCGAACGCGTCGTGCCCCAGGCGTCGGTGCTGGCCGAACAGCGCGTCATCGACTGGCTCGCCCGGCGTAGACACTGGCCAGGTTGGCTGCGCAGCGCGGGCGCCTGGGTGCTGGGCGCCATCCTCTGCCCGATCACTGATTTCTTCACGCGCTTCGGCTGGACGCTGGGGTTGCTCATGTTTGCGTTCATCGGCACGTACCGGCTGACGGACTTCACGATGGGCGTGATGGCCAATCCTTTCTATCTGGAACTCGGCTTCAAGCTGGTACAGATCGCGGCCGTGGCCAAGATCTATGGCACGATCTGGACCGTTGCCGGCATCCTCATCGGCGGCTTCGTGGTGGCGCGACTGGGGCGCATTCCGTCACTGCTGCTCGGCAGCTCGCTGGTCATCGTCTCGAACATCGGCTATTCGATGCTGGCCACGCACGGTGCGCCCAGCGTGCCGGGCCTGGCCACGGTCATCAGCCTCGATAACTTTGCCCAGGGGGTGCACGGCACGGCGCTCATTGCCTTCATGTCCTCGCTGACGAGTGCCAGCTTCACAGCGACGCAGTACGCGGTGCTGTCATCGTTATATGCCCTGCCGCCGAAGCTGCTGATGGGAACGTCCGGCATGGTCGTGGATCACATCGGATACCCGACGTTCTACCTGTACACGGCATCCTTGAGCATTCCGGCGCTGGTACTGCTGTACGTGCTCTCGCGCCGGCGGGATTTCAAGGCGCTGCAAACGACCGACCGCAGCTAGACCCCTAGCGAAACTGATCGGGGATATCGAAGATATCCAGGCCTTCATAGCCGGCCGATAGCTGCGAGTCGCCTTCATAGCCGCTGTTGGGGGAGGGCGAATCGTCCTCGTCATCGACGTCGACCGATCCGCTCCAGTCCTCCGGAGCATCGGCGCCTTCGATCTCGCCACTGGCCGACTGGGCTTCCCAGTCTTCCATGTCCATTTCTTCTACCGTGCCGTCGTAGGTTTGAATCTCGATGGTGCCGTCATCCTCATCGATGGCGACCACCTCGAAACGCTCGCCACCGCGCAGGCTGTACCAGGATCCGATCTCGGGTTGAGCGCTCATCGTGTGGGGCTCCCGTATTCAGGCGAGTTGGAATCCATTAGGCTGCATGCGACGGCGCACGCATTCGATCCGATGTTGCGCCTGCCGCTGTACGCATTCAAGACCCCGGTGAGTGTTTGCAAAGCATCATGCTCGAGCAATTGCTGCGCTTTTTCGTGGTATTTCTAGTCGTCGTGGATCCGGTTTCCCTGCTGCCGCTGTTCGTAGGACTGACGGAAGGCGTTCCCGAGACGCAGCGCCGTCACATGGCGCGACGCGCCGTCATGATCTCCGCGATCATTCTCAGCGTATTCGCGCTGATCGGCGGTCCGTTCCTCAAGATCATGAGCATCAGCATCGAGTCCTTCCGCATCTTCGGCGGATTGCTGCTGTTCCTGATAGCCCTCGAGATGGTATTCGCGCGCTCTCCGGGCACTCGCACGTCCTCGAGCGAGCTGGAAGAGAGCGAGCACCGCGACGATATTTCGGTTTTCCCTCTTGCATTTCCCTTCATTGCGGGGCCCGGTGCGCTCGCGACCATCCTGCTCGCATTCGGCGGCGCTGCGCACAATCCGCCCCTGTTCCTGGGACTGCTCGCGGTGGTGTTCGCCGTGCTCGTCGTGACGCTCGGACTGCTCTATGTTTCCTCCGTGGCGTTGCGGGGGCTTGGGGTCACGGGTACCCACGTCATCAGCCGGCTCTTCGGCGTGCTGCTCGGCGCACTGTCGGTACAGTTCGTAATCGACGGGATCCGCGGCAGCTTCAGCTGAGGCCTGCGCGTCAGCGCTCGAACAGCAGCTCGCGTACACGATGGCCCAGGCGCTGTCCGCGCCGCTCGAACCGCGTGGTCGCGCGATGCATGAACCGCTCGATGTAACCCCCGTCCGGCGCGCAATTGCGCAGTGCGCTGCAGCCGCGGAGCACCTCGAGCATGACCTCGGCGTACGGCTCCCAGTCCGTTGCCATGTGCAGACGTCCGCCGGCCCTGAGTCTCGAGGCCACGAGCGCCGCGAATTCGGGCTGCACGAGTCGTCGCTTGTGGTGCCGTGCCTTGGGCCAGGGATCCGGGAACAGCAGCTGCACCTCATCGAGGCTGCCCGGTGGGATCTGGTGCTGCAGGACTTCGACGACATCGTGCACGATCACGCGCAGGTTCGTGAGTTCCGCCTTGCCTGCCGCGAGCAGCAGATGGCCAACGCCGGGCCGGTGCACCTCGACGCCCAGAAAGTCGCGCTCGGGCTGCGCCAGGGCGCGCTCGAGCAGATGTTCGCCGTTGCCGAAGCCGATCTCGAGCGTTCGCGGCGCATCCCGGCCGAAGAGCTGCGCGAAGTCGATCTCGCCGAGGTTGAACTCCACGCCGAATTGCGGCCAGAGTGTGGCCAGGGCGCGCTGCTGAGCCTCGGTGATGCGCCCGGCGCGCAGCACGTAGGAGCGGATGCTGCGCGTTCGATCCTGGGAGTCCTGACCGGTCATGAGCCGATTATCGCGTAGCCGCCCGCCGATGCCTGCATCTTCCCTGAGCACCCGTCGTGCCCGGACGCTTGCGCTCTGCGCGCTTGCCTGCCTCACCGGCTGTGCCTCGCAGGAAGAGGCGCGGGTGGACCGACTCCTTGCGCGGATGTCCCTGGATCAGCGCATCGCCCTGCTGCATGGCGCGGCGGAGCCCGCCTCGAGCAACGAGGGGGAGGCCGGCTATCTGCCGGGGCTGCCGGCATTCGGGATCGGCTCACTGCGCTTTGCCGACGGGCCACCCGGGGTGCTCACGCGCTATCCTGCGACCGCGCTGACCGGCACGCTCGGGCTGGCCGCGACCTTCAGTGTGGCGGATGCGCGCGACAACGGGCGCGTCATCGCGCGCGACGCGCGCGCCGTGGGCGTCGACGTGGCGCTGCAACCCTTCATCAACATCGAGCGCGATCCGACTTTCTATCGCGCCTATGACACCTTTGGCGAGGATCCGCTGCTCACGGGCGCGATCGGCGCGGCGCAGATCGAGGGCATCCAGTCGCTCGGGGTCATGGCCATGGCCAAGCATTTCATCGGCTACGACGGCTCGGCCGATGTGCGCATCGACGATCAGACGCTGCACGAGATCTACGTCGCGCCGTTCGCTGCCGCCGTGTCAGCCGGCGTGGCGTCGATCATGTGTTCCTACAACGTGATCAACGGCGAATATGCCTGCGGCAACCGGGACATGCTCAGCCGGATCCTGCGCGCGGAACTCAGGTTCCGCGGATTCGTGACATCGGATTGGGGCGCGATGCACGGTACCGACTTCATCAATGCGGGAGTGGACCTGGAGATGCCGGGCAGCGGCAGCACCATTGCCTCCTACTTTGCCGGCACACCTGCCATCCTCGATCACGCGGACATCGAGCTGGCGCCGCCGGTGCTCAACACCACGCCCGAGGAGACCGAGCCGGCTCCCGTGCTCGTGCCCACGCTGCCAGGCACGCCCCCGGTGGGTCTGCGTGCTGCGCTGGCGGCAGGCGAGGTGACCGAGGACACGATCACGCAGGCCGCGCGGCGCGTTCTGCGCGAACTCGTGCGGTTCGGGCATGTGGGTGCCGATGCGGGCTCGCAGGGGCGTCCGAGGGGATCCGGGACGCTGGCGGAGACGACGGCCATCGTGCATCGGACTGCCCTCGATGCCGCCGTCCTGCTGAAGGATTCAGGCGCGGCGCTGCCAATGAGGGCGGATCTGGGTTCCCTCGCGCTCATCGGACCTGGCGCGCTGCAGGATGTCGCGGTGGGGATCTCGGGCGAGAAGGGACTCGGACGCGTCCAGCGTCAGATCGGGCCCGCCGCTGCGCTGCGGGCGCTCGCCGGGTCCGGCACGCGGATCATCGAGGCCGCGGCGGATGACATGACGGGCGTGCCGGTGCCGCCGGAGTGCCTGGCGCATGGGACCATTCCCGGCCTGCTCCGGCAGGATGCCTCCGGCGGTGTCATCGGCAGCGACAGGCAGCTGGATTTCACGCGCGAGCGCGGCACGGCTTTGCCTGCGGGTACCAGCATGCAATGGTCGGGACTGCTGCGCGTGCCCGAGAGCGGCCGGTACCGCCTGTACCTGCAGATGCTCGGCGCGCAGGGTTCCCTCGCCATCGATGGACGCACCATCGCCCGGACCGGATACCTGAGCCTGCACGGGGATGTTTTGCAGCCGGGACAGGACAATGTGCTTCCGACGCGCGATGGGCTCGACAATGTGCGCCGGGAGCTCGAGCTGGCCGCAGGCGTTCATTCGCTGCTGGTCAAGGCCTATGGTGAGTCCCGCGGCGCACCCGTGCAGGTACGGCTCGCGTGGGTCACGCCTGCGCAGCGGGCCGCCGATTATGCGCAGGCCGTGCAGGCCGCGGCATCGGCTCGCAAGGCCGTCGTCTTTGCCTGGAGCCGCGGCCAGCCCGTGCTGCGCCTGCCGGGCGATCAGGATCAGCTCATCCATGACGTCGCGGCCGCCAATCCCAATACCGTTGTGGTGCTGAATGTGGCCGAGCCCGTGGCCATGCCGTGGCTGGACCGCGTGCAGGCCGTGCTGCTCATGTGGTATCCGGGCGATGAGGGCGGACCTGCGACGGCCGAGCTGCTCATGGGCAGGGCCAGCCCGGCCGGCCGCCTGCCATTCACGTGGCCGCGGCGAGTCGAGGACGGACCTGCCAATGATCCCGCGCACCCGGAGCGCTCATCCCCGGGGATCGGCGGCGTGACGGTCTACTCCGAAGGCATCTTCGTGGGGTATCGCTGGTATGACCATGAGGGTCTCGAGCCCCTGTTTCCGTTCGGATTCGGTGGCTCCTACACGCAGTTCACTTATCGAAATCTGTCTGTGCAGGAAACGACGGACGGCGGCCTGGACGCGACCTTCGAACTCAGCAATACCGGTACCATGGACGCCGACGAGGTGCCGCAGCTCTACCTGGGGCCGCCGCGCCCGGCTCCCGCGGGAGCGCAGTTCGCAATGCGCGCCCTGGCGGCGTTCGATCGGGTGCCCCTGCGCGCCGGCGAGACGCGCCGCGTGCACCTGCATGCGGTGCAGCGCACTTTGCAGTACTGGTCGACGGCAGAACGGCAGTGGATCACGACGCCCGGCGTGCGCAATGTCTGGGTGGGGGCATCCTCCCGGGACCTGCGCCTCACGGCAGAGGCGAGAATCCGATGAGCCGCTCCGAGCTCAGGCGGGCATGAAACCCAACCGGCCCCAGACGCGCTCGGTGGTCGATGCCGGCGCGGGTGCAAACTGCAGTGCCGTGAGTGCCGCGGCATCATCGATCGCTCCGCGCTGGCGCAGCACTGCCAGGGCACCCATGTACTCCCCGAAGTGGAGTGATCGGCCGAGCGGAGTCGGTGCCGGCGCCCGCGGGTCGGCGCGCACCACGAGCTGATCCGCGAGTGCGGCGTCGATGCGCTCGGAAAGTTCCCAGCTCGAGGCGACCTGGCGCGCCACACTGACCCCGTGAGCGTCGATGAGCGCGCCGATCAATCCGGCATCGGGGGATCGCTGCTGCGCCAGAAAGGCGTCCCGGGCGACGCTGAACACGACGATGTGGGCCAGTCCCAGCAGCAGCCCCAGCAGTTGTGCGGCAAAGGGATCAGCCGATTCGACCTTCACCGCATGCAGCTCCGCCGCGTTGGCGGCGAACAGCGAATACTCCCAGGTGACCTCGCCAAACTGCGCGAAGCTTCCGCCGCTGGTGCGAAATACCGGCTGCAGCAATGCCGCCGCGATCATCGAGCGCAGTCCCTCGATGCCGAGCATGGCGACGGCGCGATCGAGACTCTCTATCGGCTCGCTGCTGTGCCTGTAATAAGGGCTGTTGGCAAGTCGCAGGAGGTTGCCGGCCAGCGCGGGATCGCCCGCGATGATCTGGGAGAGCGCGCCGCGCGATGCGGTCTCATCGTTGATGGCCTGCATGAGCCGCGGCAGCTGCATCGGGCGCCGGGGAGCGTAATTGGGCTTATCGACGATGTGGGCGAGGGTGCGGCCCACTTCGGCGCACAGCGCGTCCGAGGCAGGAATCACCAGCGCCGTGGCCGGCACCAGGGTACCGAAGGCCAATTCCTTCAGCGCGCGCAGCGTCTGCGCACGCACCTCGACCGCATCGCCCGATGGCGGCTGCGGCGTGACGGAAGCGGGTTCGGCCCAGGTGCCCGTTGCGGCTGCGCTCGACGGCGGCGCGTCCGACTCCAGCGCGATGGCTGCCGTCGACTCGTCGACGGACCCGCGACGGGTCCGTGCCAGGAAGACCACGACAGCGACTGCGATCAGGATACCGATCAGCCAGGGCGTCATGGGCCTAAGAGTACCCTATACGCGCCGCGCGCGCCGCGGCGCGCTATCGCATGAGCTGCGAATGTATCCAGCGATCGGTGCGTTGATCGAGCAGATCGAGCGGCAGCACGCCGCCATTGAGCATCTCGTCGTGGAACGTTCGAATGTCGAAGCGATCCCCGAGGGCCTGTCGGCTGCGCTCACGCAGCTCGAGGAACTTGAGCTGGCCAAGCTTGTAGGCGAGTGCCTGTGCGGGCCAGGCGATGTAGCGGTCCGTTTCTGCCTGGATCGTCGCCTCATCGACCGCCTGCGACTGCCGCATGTATTCCACCACCTGCTCGCGGCTCCAGCCCATGTCGTGAATGCCGGTATCCACGACCAGACGCACCGCACGGAACAGCTCACTGGAGAGCCGCCCGAAATCGCTGCCCGGATCCTCGTAGAACCCCACTTCCTTGCCCAGCCCCTCGGCGTAGAGCGCCCACCCTTCGCCGTACCCGGAAGTCCAATCGTGCTGGCGGAACTTCGGCAGGCCCATGAGGCTCTGCTGGACCGAGCCCTGCAGGTGATGCCCCGGGATTCCCTCGTGATAGGCCGTGGCCTCATCGTCGAGCAGTGAGCGGTGCGCAAAGTCGGACGTGGCGACGACGACGCGGGCTGCCCTCGAGCCATCCGGCGAGCCAATCTGGTAGTGCGTCGCCGCTTCGGGCTCGAAGTCGGGGATCGCTTCCACGGTGAGCCGGTCGGCCGGGATGGTCCCGAACAGTTGAGGAAGCCGGGGCCGCATCCGATCCACGTAGCGGCGGAAGTCATCGACGATCTGCTGCGCGGTGCTGGGCCGGTAGCGGGGATCCTGCTGCAGCTCGCTGCGGTACGCCTGTGCATCCGCGTAGCCCTGGGACTGTGCGAGCCGCAGCATCTCGTCCTCGATGCGTGCCACTTCCGCGAGCCCGAGCGCATGAATCTGCCCGGGGGAGAGGGTGTACTGCGTCGTCTCGCGTCGAATGTCATTGAGATAGCGCGCGCGTCCGCCGGGCAGCGACTCGATGCTGAGCGCCGTGCGGCCATGCGGGGCATATTCGTTGGCGATGAAGTCGCCGAAGTCGCGAATGGCGGGCAGCACATCGCGGCTCACGACTTCGTTGGTGGCGTTGGTGAGCCGCTGCCGCTCTTCAGGCGGGATGCTGTCGGGGAAGGACTTCAGCGGCGTCAGGAAAGGATTGGCTGCCACGAGCCCGGCGCATTGCGAGGGCACTTTCTCCAGCAGGAAGCGCACCGGCATCAGGTGATCGTGCATGCCTGCGCGCAGCATGGCGCGGGTCTGTGCCAGCGCGCCTGGAATCTGCCGCAGGCGCGAGAGGTAGTTCTCATAGGCCTTCACTGAGTCGAACGGCATCGACAGCGGCAGGTCGGCCAGATCGATCTGCGGCCCATTCATCTGGCTGACCGGCATCTCGTAGAGCTTCAGGGCGTCATCATCGAGGGCCTGGCGCAGCTTGCGCAGCATGAGCTCGTGCGAGAGCGCGTCCTCTGCGGGGAAATCCTCGATCGAAACCGACTCCAGCCGCGCCAGGAATTCGACGTTGGCGCTGTGAATGGTGCGCGCAGCGGCCAGCGACATGTCCGGCAGCCGATCGTCGTAGCGATGATCACCGACCTCCGTGGCATGCAGCGGATTCATCTTGAGATCGAACTGATATTCCGCCTCGAGAATGGCGTTCTGCGCGGCGAGGCGCGATTGGACGGAGCCTGGCCGCAGCGGCTGAGTCTGACAGGCGCTCAGGGCGGCGAGCGCTGCGAGCAGTGCGATCCGCGGCGCAACGTTCGGCACAGGTCGCCTCCGTACGCCGGGGCATTTCGGGGCAGCGCAGCGCATCGCCTCAGCCTAGCACGCCCGGGCGCTCACCCATGCATGCCCCGCAGCCCCAGCAGAATATGTCGCCACGCGCCGGTCCAGTAAAGCAGCAGCGACAGCCCGAACAGGCCGAGCGGGATCAGCGTGTGGTGGATCATCGGCCGGCGGTTGCCCTGGCCCCAGGCCCGCAGGCCGTTATAGGTGATGACCGTGAAACCGATGCCGACGAACACCCAGAACAGCGGCATGGGCGGGGTGACCGGGTCGGTCACGATCACCGGTGCGAATACGGCGAGCAGGTAGACGGTCGCGTTCAGCGCCCAGATCCGAAGTCTTTCGTATTCCATATGATTCGTACTACTAACTATTCTGCAGAGCAGGGCCGTGCTGCGGGAGGGTTCCGAACTCCCTGGCGAGAAAGCGCTCGCCTTCCTCCAGCACGAAGTAGCGGAAGGCCTCCGCTGCGGGCGAGAGGGTTTTTGCCTGCGGATGGATGATGAACCAGCGTCGCATGAACGGCAGGTCCTCGACCGGCAGGATCTTCAGCAGGCCGAACCGCAGTTCCAGGCCCAGCGTGTGCATCGATAGAAACGCCAGTCCCATGTCGGCGATGACGGCCTGCTTGATCGTCTCGTTGCTCGGCATCTCCATGCTCGCCATGGGCTCCACCTGGTGATCGCGGAAGAACTGCATCATGGATGCGCGCGTGCCCGAGGCCGGCTCGCGCACGATGAAAGGCTGTGAGGCCAGCGCCGCCACCGGCACGTGCTCGCGCGAGGCGAGCGGATGCTGGGGCGAGGATACGATGACGTACGGGTGCGCCGCGAACGGCTCGGCACGCGTGGCAAGCTCCTTCGGCGGGCGCCCCATGATGGCCAGGTCCACCTCGTTGCGCGTCAGGGATTCCACGAGCGACTCGCGATTGCCCACATTGATGCGCAGCTCCACGGCCGGATGCTCGTTGCGGAATTGTGCCAGCAGCCGGGGCACGAAATACTTCGCCGTGCTCACCATGCCGATGGTCAGCAGGCCGCCCTTGAGTCCGCGGAAGCGCGCGATGGTGTCCTCGGCCTCGCGCAGGGAGGCGAGGATGCGGCGCGCATGTACGAGGAAATATTCCCCTGTCATGGTCAGGGAGGCGGTACGTCCGACCCGGTCGAACAGCGGCAGTCCCACCTCCTTTTCGAGATCACTGATCTGCATGGACACGGCGGGCGGGGTGATATGCAGCTCTTCTGCGGCGCGCGCGAAGCTGCCGTGGCGAGCGGCCGCCGCAAATACCCGTAACTGGCGGATGGAGACGTTCAGCATGCTTAGATAATAAAAAGCTTATTTAAAAAGTCAAAAGATTTGACTATCCCTTATCAATTGGCTCCCGTAGCGTGTGACCAACGACAGCTTTCGACGACAGGAGTCACGAATGTCCAATGTACGCCCCCTCAGCACCCCCGAGACCGCCGCAGCCAAACGTTACAAGTCAGGAGTGCTGCGTTATGTCGAAATGGGTTACTGGCAACCGGACTACCAGCCCAGCGAGACGGACCTCGTGGTGGTGTTCCGGATCACCCCGCAGTCGGGCGTGGATCCCGAGGAAGCTGCCGCGGCCGTCGCCGGTGAGTCATCGACGGCCACATGGACCGTCGTCTGGACCGACCGCCTGACGGCCTGCGATCTCTATCGCGCCAAGGCGTACAAGGTCGAGGCAGTGCCCAACACGGGCCCCGGCACCAAGACCGAGCAGCAGTACTTCAGCTGGATTGCGTACGACCTCGACCTGTTCGAGGAAGGCTCGATCGCCAACCTGACCGCCTCGATCATCGGCAATGTCTTCGGCTTCAAGGCCATCAAGGCGCTTCGCCTCGAGGACATGCGGGTGCCTGTCGCGTACCTGAAGACCTTCCAGGGCCCCGCCACCGGCATCGTGGTCGAGCGCGAGCGACTCGACAAGTTCGGTCGTCCGCTGCTCGGCGCCACCACCAAGCCCAAGCTCGGCCTGTCCGGCCGCAACTACGGCCGCGTCGTGTACGAGGCGCTCAAGGGCGGACTCGATTTCGTCAAGGACGATGAGAACATCAACAGCCAGCCCTTCATGCACTGGCGCGACCGCTTCCTCTACTGCATGGAGGCGGTGAATCGCGCGTCCGCCGCCACGGGCGAGGTCAAGGGACACTATCTCAACGTCACGGCTGGAACGATGGAGGACATGTACGAGCGTGCGGATTTCGCCAAATCGCTGGGCTCGGCGATCGTCATGATCGACCTGGTGATCGGCTATACGGCCATCCAGTCGATGGCGAAATGGGCGCGCCGCAACGACATGATCCTGCACCTGCATCGCGCCGGCAATTCGACCTATTCGCGCCAGAAGAACCATGGCATGAACTTCCGCGTCATCTGCAAGTGGATGCGCATGGCCGGCGTCGATCACATTCACGCGGGTACCGTCGTCGGCAAGCTCGAAGGCGATCCGCTCATGATCAAGGGCTTCTACGACACGCTGCGCGAGCCACGCACGAAGGCATCGCTCGAACACGGGCTGTTCTTCGACCAGGACTGGGCGTCGCTGCGCAAGGTCATGCCGGTGGCTTCCGGCGGCATCCATGCGGGACAGATGCATCAGCTGATCCACTATCTGGGCGAGGATGTCGTGCTGCAGTTCGGCGGCGGCACCATCGGCCATCCGCAGGGCATCCAGGCCGGTGCAACCGCCAACCGCGTTGCACTCGAGGCGATGATCCTGGCACGCAACGAGGGACGCGATTACCTGAACGAGGGCCCGCAGATCCTCAAGGAAGCTGCGCGATCCTGCTCACCGCTGCGTGCGGCGCTCGATACCTGGGGTGAGGTCTCATTCAACTATGAATCGACCGATACCGCGGACTTCGTGCCCACCGCGACGGCGAGCGTCTGAGCCGCCCGCCCACAGACAGGAGACAGATCACATGATGACAAACTATGGCGCCCGCCTCACGCAGGGCCAGTTCTCGTTCCTCCCGGATCTGACCGATCAGCAGATCACGGCGCAGATCAACTATGCACTCGGGCTTGGCTGGGCCATCGGCATCGAGTACACGGACGATCCGCACCCGCGCAATACCTACTGGGAAATGTTCGGCAATCCGCTGTTCGATCTGAAGGATCCCGCCGGCATCCTCAAGGAGATCAATGAGTGCCGGAAGACGTTTCCGCGTCACTACATCCGCGTGACTGCCTTCGATGCCACCCGGGGCTGGGAGACACCGCGGATGTCGTACATCGTCAACCGCCCGCCGGTCGAACACGGCTTTGCGCTGGATCGTCAGGAAGTGGACGGCCGTAACGTCCGCTATACCGTGCGCTCGTACGCAGCTGATAAGCCTGAGGGCGAGCGCTACTAAGGCGCATCTCCCAATCCCCATGAGCGCGCCACAGCCCGCAGCAGCGTCCGCCGGGGGAGCCTCGCAAGCGCCGGCGGCGCCTGCCGCGGCAAGCGTCGACCTGAGCGCCATCCTGAGGGATGCGCACGTCACCGATGCGCTCGACCAGCTCGATCACGAGCTGGTCGGGCTTGTCCCGGTTAAGACCCGGCTTCGGGAAATCGCGGCTTTCCTCGCGGTGGAGAAGGCGCGCAGCGGATTGGGTCTTGCCGCGGGAGCGCCCAGCCTGCATATGTCCTTTACGGGGAATCCGGGTACCGGCAAGACGACGGTGGCCCAGCGTATCGCCGAGATCCTCCACCGGCTCGGGTTCGTGCGCAAAGGGCACCTGGTGTCGGTGACCCGGGACGACCTGGTCGGGCAGTACATCGGCCACACCGCGCCAAAGACCAAGGAAGTGCTCAAGCGCGCGATGGGCGGTGTACTGTTCATCGATGAGGCTTATTATCTGTACCGACCCGAGAACGAGCGCGACTACGGCCAGGAAGCCATCGAGATCCTGCTTCAGGTCATGGAGAACCAGCGCGACGATCTCGTGGTCATCCTGGCCGGCTACAGGGATCGCATGGAGACATTCTTCCGCTCCAATCCGGGGTTCTCCTCGCGCATCGCGCACCACATCGACTTTCCGGACTACAGCGCCGGGGAGCTCGAGCAGATCGCAGAGGGCATGCTTGCTCGCATGCACTACCGATTCGATGAGGGCGCGGCGCGCGCCTTCCGTGAATACATCGCCCTGCGCCAGCAGCAGCCGCATTTTGCCAACGCGCGCTCGGTGCGCAATGCGCTGGACCGCGCGCGGCTGCGCCAGGCGAGCCGCCTGTGCGGAGCCAGCGGACCCGTGGACATCAACGATCTGTCGACCCTCGCGGAAGCGGATATTCGCGCCAGCCGCCTGTTCGACTCGCCCAGGAGTGCCTGAAGTCATGCAGTACGGACGTACCACGCTCTCGAAATTCATCATCGAGGAGCAGCGACAGTCGGCCGAGCGCGACGAGCAGCTCACGGCGCTCATCAACGACATCCAGACCGGCTGCAAGTACATCTCCGCGGCTGTCGCGCGCGGGCCGCTCGGCGCTCACGGCGGCGCCGGTTCGAGCAATTCGCATGGCGAAACCCAGCAGAAGCTCGACGTCGTCGCCAACGACATCATGCTGCGCAGCTGCGAATGGGGCGGCCAGCTCGCGGGCATGGTCTCCGAGGAGCTCACCGATCCCTACCCGATTCCAAGCGGCTATCCGCGCGGACGCTACCTGCTGGCATTCGACCCGCTGGATGGATCTTCCAACATCGACGTCAATGTCACCGTGGGCTCGGTATTCTCGATCCTGCGCGCCCCGCAGGGCACCGAGCCGGCCACGGCAGAGGACTTCCTGCAGCCCGGTGTCCGGCAGGTGTGCGCCGGCTATGCGCTGTACGGTCCTTCCGCGATGCTGGTGCTCACGCTCGGGCGCGGCGTGCACGGCTTTTCGCTGGATCCGGAGATCGGTGCCTACATCCTCACGCACCCCGACATGCGCGTGCCGGTGGATTCCCGCGAGTTTGCGATCAACGTCTCCAATGAGCGCTTCTGGGAGCGGCCGGTCCAGCGGTACGTGTCGGAGTGCCTGCGCGGCAAGACCGGCCCACGTGAGGCGGACTTCAACATGCGCTGGATCGCCTCCCTCGTTGCAGAGGTGCACCGCATCCTGATCCGTGGCGGACTGTTCATGTATCCGAAGGACAACAAGGATCCCAAGAAGCCCGGTCGCCTGCGCCTGATGTACGAGGCCAATCCCATGGCGATGATCATCGAGCAGGCCGGCGGACGCGCATCCACCGGCCGCGAACGCATTCTGGACATCGTGCCCAGTTCGATCCACCAGCGCACGCCGCTGATCCTGGGCTCGAAGAATGAAGTCGAGCGCATCGAGCGCTATCACAGGGAGTTCGATGCAGGCACCGATGAGGCGTATGCCTCGCCGTTGTTCAATCAGAAGTCGCTCTTCAGCGGCGAATTCGGCTTTGGCGGCCGCGGTTAAGTAAGGGGATATTGTGTCGACCAAACATCCGGTCATTGCGATCACCGGCTCATCGGGCGCCGGCACCACCACGGTCACCAAGACCTTCCAGCAGATCTTCCGACGCGAGCAGCTCACGCCAGCACTCGTGGAAGGCGATGCGTTCCATCGCTACGACCGCGCGGAGATGCGCAAGCTCCTGGAAAAGTCCGCCCAGGATGGGCACAACCTCTCGCATTTTGGTCCCGACGCGAACCTGTTCGCCGAGCTCGAGGCGCTGTTCCGCAACTACGGTGCCGTCGGTACGGGTCGCGCGCGCAAGTACCTGCACAACGCGGAGGAGGCTGCACCCTATGGTCAGGCGCCCGGCACCTTCACGCCCTGGGAGGACCTGCCGGCAGACACGGATCTGCTCTTCTATGAAGGATTGCATGGGGCTGCCGTGGCCGGCGACGTCAATGTGGCGCGGCACGCGGACCTGCTGATCGGGGTCGTGCCCACCATCAATCTGGAGTGGATTCAGAAGCTGCACCGGGACAAGGTGGGCCGCGGCTACACTTCCGAGGCGGTGGTCGACACGATCCTGCGCCGCATGCCCGACTACGTGAACTACATCTGCCCGCAGTTCTCGCGCACGCACGTGAACTTCCAGCGCGTGCCGATCGTGGATACGTCCAATCCGTTCATTTCCCGCGACGTGCCGACCGCGGATGAAAGCATGCTGGTCATTCGTTTCTCCAATCCCAAGGGAATCGATTTCCAGTACCTGCTCTCGATGCTGCACGACTCCATGATGTCCCGTCCCAATACCATCGTGTGTCCGGGCGGCAAGATGGCGCTCGCGATGCAGCTGATCTTCACGCCGATGATCCTGCGGCTGGTGGACATGAGCCGGCGCCTGCGCGCCAACGCCTGAGCGTCGCCGGCGTACGCCGGTCAGCGGAAAATGACCACGACCATCGCGGTGAGTACCAGCAGCGCCACTGCCTGAAACCGGTAGTTGCGCCACAGCGGCGTCCCCTGCAGCGCGAGGGTGTCCTCCCGTAACGCAGCGCGCGTGAACAGCAGCGGCTCGATGCGATTCTGGTCCGGCGCAGGGCTCGCCAGGCTCGCCGCAATCAGTACCCCGAGGTCGAATGCGAGCAGCAGGGGCGCCACGTAGAGAAAGTGAATGTGCGTCACGTGGAGCACGACGTTGAGTAGAAACAGGACCAGTCCGGCCACGGTGCCCGCCAGCATCATCACGGCAGCGCCGGTCGAATTGGCTCGTCGCCAGAGCAGGCCAGCACCGAACAGAGCCACCACGGGCGGTACGGCATAAGCCAGAACGGCCTGCAGGTACTGCCAGAGTGAGCCGAAGTGGTGAACCTGTGTCGACCAGATCACCGCCACCGTCAGGATCAGGAGGGTGCTCAGGCGTCCGATACGGACGAGCCCCGCATCGGACAGACCCGGCCGCAGCCGCCTGACGATATCCATGGTCAGCAGGGTCGAGGCGGAATTGAGCGTCGAGGCCACCGAGGCCATGGTGGCCGCGACGAAGCTCGCCATCACGAGACCGAGCAGCCCGGCGGGCAGCAGATGAAAGATCAGCGTGGGATAGACGGCGTCGGACTGCGAGAGGTGGGGGAACAGCAGGATGCCGCAGGTGCCGGGCAGGACCATCAGGAACAGCACCGGCAGCTTGAGCAGGCCTGCGAGCAGCACGCCGCGTCGTCCATGCTCGATATCCTGCGCCGCGAGGACCCGCTGTACGATGAACTGGTTGGTACACCAGTAATACAGCCCCAGCACCGGGATGCCCAGTACCAAACCGGGCCATGGAACGGCGACATCCCCGATCGGCCGGATCAATGACAGCATCGCGGGATCCACGCGCGTCATGACGCTGTGCCATCCGCCCGCCTGGCGGAAGGCCTCGGCCGAAATGGCACTCGCCCCACACAGCAGCACCACGGCCTGCAGCGTCTCCGTGTAGATGACGGCACGCAGACCGCCGAATGTGGTGTAGAGCGCCGCGGCGCCCGCGAGGGTGGCGGCGATCGCGGCGAGCGGTACGTCGGGCAGCAGCATCTGACAGACCAGCGAGCCTCCGTAGAGCGCCGCTGCAGAATCGAGGAACACGTTCAGGAACAGCGTCAGCGCCGCCAGATAGATGCGTGCACGTGCATCGTATCGGCGCTCGAGAAACTCCGGCATCGTGTAGACGCGGCTGCGCAGCACGAACGGCAGCAGGCAGACGCAGAAGATGACGAGGACGACCACGGCCGACCACTCGTAATCATAGGAGGAGATGCCCGTGGCGTAGGCCGCGCCAGCGAGCCCGATGAGTGCCGTGGAGGAGATGTTCGAGGCCAGCAGCGACAGGCCGATCATCGGCCAGCGGGAAGCACGCGAAGCGAGGAAGAAGTCCTCGGCGCGTGCATGGCGCCGCGACGTCGAAATGCCGACGATCAGCAGCAGTGCTGCGTAACCGGCCACCATGAGCCAGTCCCAGATCGAAAACACCGACATCCGGTTCCCCCGAGCCGATGCGGCATCGTACCGCAGGCGTTCAGGTCGGGTAGCTAGTTGCCGCCGATCGCGATCTCGCGAGGCTGAACGTTCCAGCCACGCAGCCGCACGTGCGCTGCGAAGGAGGCGGATCCTGCAAAGTGGATGTCCACGCCGCGGGGCTCTCCGGGCAGCAGCCACAGGTAATTGTCGCTGTAGTACGCGGGCAGGATGCGCTGGCCTGCGTCGTCCACGAGGGTGAGCTTGGCTTCGAGGACCGGCACGGTCCCTGTATTCTCGAGCGTGACCGCAACCACGCGCTCGCCGTGGCCCATCTGAGAGTGTCCGGAGATGCGAACCGGCTGCGCCGGCAGGGCGTCGAGCGCGCGCATGGCAGCATCGTCCCGGGAGGGCCAATACAGATTCTCCGAGAGCAGGTTCCCCGCCGCATCCTTGAGCGTGAGGGCAACCAGGTCGACGCCGTCGCGCGCCACTGCATCCGCGAGCGCAAGGGGCTCGAGTGTGGTGACCGCATTGGCGGGCGCATCGAGCCGGTCCTGGCGTTGTGCGAGCACGCGCCCGTCGAGAGTCAGGATGCGGCTCGTCAGGGCGAGGCCCATGCGATCCTCGCGCGTCGTGTTGGCCACGGCGAGTGCGTAATCATCCAGGTTGAGCTGGACGTGCAGGGGCTCATTGGCCTTCTTGACCCCGTAGTACGCAGCATGGGTGTCGTAATCGGCGCTGTAGATCTGCCAGTGATTGCTGGGCCATGCCGGGTGCGTCATCCAGAGCAGCCGCCCGCTGTTCTGCGACCAGAGGTGCGCGAGGAAGCCTTCGAACACCGCGCGATAATCCACGTAGTTCATCATCTGCGCCTTGCGCTCGAAATCCTCGAGGCTGTCGGCCGCGCCGAACTGCGCCTGCAGTGCACTCATGAAGCTCTTCACATCGCCGTTACCGCCGAAGTGCCAGTCGTGGTAAGCGATGGTATCGCTGAGCGGCCAGCGGTCTGCCGGTGGAATGCTCGCTTCCAGGGATTCCAGCGTCGAGAGCGAAGGCGTGCCCACTTCCACGGCGAAGCCGCGTGCCAGGTGCGTGAAATATTCCACGGGTGCCCGATAGCTGTAGGGTCCGCTGTCCTGGAGATTCACTCGATTGGAGCTGCCGGTGTAGTAGCGCGTGCCATCGAGTGTCGCGATGAGATCATCGAGGCCCTCGTTGAGGATGGGCTGGGGCACGCCTTCATTCCGACCGAACCAGACGGCGATGCACGGATGATGCCGGTAGCGCAGGATGGTGTCGCGTGCGTTGGCGAGGAACAGCGCCGGATCCTGCGCCTCGAGCTGAAAGTCCTGCGTGGATTCCCAGAAGTCATTGAGCACCAGCAGCCCGTACTCGTCCGCGAGATCGTAGAACGTCTCCTCGGTGTTCTGCCCGAGCCAGTTGCGGATGATGTTCAGATGCGCCTCGCGATGCAGGCGGAAGTAGGGCTCGAGACGTGCGCGGGAGCTGCGCTTGCGCGAGTCGTCCATGCCCCAGCTGCCGCCGCGCGCGGCGATCGGCGTACCATTGACGCGGATCACGAGGTAGGGCGCCAGCGACTGTGTCGGTACGTCGTGCACGGCGGCGGACTGCTCGCCCGCGCGGGTGAGCGAGGCGGCCCAGCCGTTGGGAACCTGCTTGAGGGCTGCATGCCGCACGTCCACGAGCCGCTCGCCCCGGGCGCTGGCCGACGTCGGATCGATCTCGACCCGCCTGAGGCGGCCGGCGGAATCAAACAGCGAGAGCTCATAGGTGATCTGGCGCATACCGAAGCGGACATCGCGCGTGGCGGAGACCTGCTGTCCCTGGCGCACGGTCACGTGGAGTGTGTGCAGCGACGGATCTCCATAGCCGTTCGGCCACCACAGCAGCGGATGCCGCACGTTCAGCTGCGGAAGATCCGCCGCGTCGAAGCGCACCTCGCTCTGACCGGGTGGCAGCCGTACGCGCCGGCTCACCCGCACATCATCGAATGCCGCCTCGACCGTCACGAGACGCGCCGACCCGGCTGCGTTGTCCAGCGGTATGCGGATCAGCAGCGATGCCTCCTCCGTGCGCGGCAATGGCAGGCGCGTCACCACGTCGGGATCGAGGATCCGCACCGGGCCGCCCACCTCGACGCGCACGTCCTGCCACAGACCGCTGTCGCGATCGCGCATGGCGGGAATCCAGTCCCAGCCTTCCGTGTCGATGAACGTGGGACCGTCGAGCGCCAGTGCTCCGCCATTCTCGCCAGGTCCATAGCGGATCGACTCCTCGGACGGAATGCCGGGGTGAGGGGGTGGGCAGATGCGCACGGCAAGCGCATTGCTGCGGCCAGGGCGCAGGCGCCCGGAGATGTCGAACAGGCCGCGGATGAAGGCACCGCGGACCGTACCGAGCCGCTCGCCGTTGAGCCAGACTTCCGCAGCGTAGTTGATGCCCTCGAAGTCGAGCGTGAGACGCCGGCCACGCCAATCCGGCGGCGGCGTGAACTCGGTTCGATACCAATAGTCCTGTCGCGCAAGCGTCTCCGGAATGGCCATGTTGTTGAGCCCGTAATCGGGATCCGGGTAGATGCCGCGGTCGATCAGTGTCGTGAGCACCGTACCGGGCACGGTGGCGGGGAGCCAGTCGGCGGCCGCAAATCCGGGGCTCGACACCGCGGCGGCGCCAGCCAGGATCCGCGGCGCGGCCTGGAGGTGCCATTTGCCGAGGCGCCAGAGCCCATTGCCCAGCCCCGCGAGCGCGGGCTCCGTGGCCTCGGGCCGGGCCCTGGGGACGGAGGGCGCCGCTCGCGCCTGCGGCAGCGTCCAGGGATCCTGCGGCTCGGTCAGGCCGATCCAGGCGTGGACCTGCAGCGGCCAGCCTGCCCCGGCGAGTGTGAATGTCGTGAGTGCGAAGTCCGGTGGATGATCGGCGAGCGCTCGCACGCGCTCTGGCGGCAAAGCCCCGTCCTGGATCTGAAACTCTGCGAGCGCGCCGCCAAAGTGACGCACGGCAAGCGGCCAGCCCGCCACCGGGGCCAGTTGCAGCAGCGGCTCCAGCGCCCGGGTCGCAAGGGGACCGTGTGCGCGCTCGGTTCCGTCCAGGTACAGCCGCGCGGTCGATCCATCGAACGTCGCGGCCAGCAGATGCCACGCATCGGCGTTCAACGCAGCGTGGCTGTGGAGGCTCGAGAGGGGACCGAGGGTCAGTGCCGCGGCGCCGTCTTCGAGCACCCATCTCAGGGGACGATCGCCATTACCCAGCGACACGAGCGCGACTTCACCCGCCTGCGGCACGTCGATGCGTACCCAGCCCGTCATCGACCAGGCAGCGCCCTCGCGCAGAAAGGATGAATCCGCAGGAAGCGTGCGCGCGAGCCCGATGCCCCCCTGCAGCAGGGTCACGTTGTAGGGACCGGCAGCGCCCGCAGGTGCTGCGCCGTCGGCGCGGGCGTCGCTCATGCAGAGGTACAGACACAGCGCGGCAAGCACTCGCACGCGGCGCGGATCTGCACTCATCCGCTCATGCCTCGAGCGACTCCTTGAAGGTCACCGCCGCCGCGACGATGTGATAGAAACTGCTCGCAGGCGCCGGACCTACATGAAAGACGCCTTCCGCATTCTGCCTGTCGTACCAGAGCCCTGCGGTGGTCGTACCGAAGTAGCGCATCAGTCCGGCGGCCGCCGAAGTCGCGGATTCCCAGTACCGAGCCTGCCCCGTCATTGATGCGGCGAGCGCCGAGGCCTTGAGACGCTCGGTCTGCGGCCATAGCCGCGCAGTGGTCTCGAGCGGCGTCAGATCATCGAGCAGCGCATCGATCGCCAGGCCGCGGCGCACGCCATGCTGCTCGCCAATGTCGATCAACCGAAGTGCGGCGCGATACGCCGCGCGTTCCGGCTCGGGCCGCCATCGCAGCAGCAGCCAGGCCCATTCGAACTGATGGCCCGGCTCCACGCGGCGGCCCTCGGCGCCCGGTGCGGGACTCCAGGTCTCATCGAAGCTCTCGCGCAGGGCGCCACTGGTCGAATCGATGAACCGCGAGAGGGCAAGCTCTCCGATCTCATCGGCCAGGGCTTTCCAGGCCGGATCATCGCTGATCTCGCACCAGGCAAGCGCCGCCTCGAACAGGTGCATGTGTGGATTGCTCAGCAGAGGAAAACGCTCAGGCAATCCGGAGCAGAAGCCCGCTCCGGTCCGCTTGAGCGTTTCATAGAGAGTATCGAACAGATCCGTGGCGGCTTCCTCGAAGAGCGGATCGGTTCCCAGCAGGCGCTGGGCCGAGGCCAGACCGAGCAGGGCGAACGCCTGGTCGTAGAGCAGGACGGAATTGTCGAGCGGCGTGCCATCGGCGGCGACGAGCGTGCGGTACAGCCCGTCCTCGCGGCGGTAGTGTCGCAGGAAGTATTCGATGCCTCGTTCAACGATGGCGCGCGCCGGGCCTCGCCAGCCCAGCCCCGGAGCCTGCGCGAAGGAATACACCTGACGCGGCTGTACGCGCGCGCGTCGCGGCTCATCGAGCGGGCGGCCATCCTGTGCCAGTCTCTCAAAGAAGCCGCCGCGTCCGTCATCGATGCCTCGTTGCGACCAGAGCGGATAGGCGCTCTCGAGCAGCCATTGCCGCAGGCGCTGCTCCTGTTGGCGGGCCGAGGCTTCCACGGAATCGGCGACGAGCGTAGTCGGGGACATCAGCGTCATGTCTCTTGTTTGATTTCGGGCCGCTGATTTTGCGACATTGCGGGCGCGGATGTCAGGCCGATCCACGGCGTTATGGTAAGCGGTGCGCCTGGGCTCGTTCACATCAGCGCCGCGCCAAGCGCGGCAGACTCGCTGGGGAAATAGCTGTCGTGGGTGGGCGCACCCGCTGTCAGGGCGCGAACCGACTCCGACAGGTTCCTGAGCAGGTCCTCGAGCTGCTGTCGGGGTACGACATCGATGAGCGGATCGTGGCACTCAGGTCGCAGGCCCATTCCCTCAAAGATGTAGAACCAGCTCAGGTCCGTGAACAGATCGCGCGCGCCCGTGCGAATGCGCCCGCTCTGGCGATACAGCTCGATGCGGCTCTTCAGGCTGTCGGGCAATGCCATGGTGCGGCAGTAGTTCCAGAATGCCGTATCCGAGCGCTGCGTGAGGCAGTAGTGCAGGATGATGAAGTCGCGGATGGACTCCATCTCCTCGGTCAGTTCGCGGTTGTACGCGTCGATCAGCGCCGGCGCGAAGACTCGATCGGGGAAGTGCTCCAGCAGCCGGTACATACCGCTCATGATCAGATGGATGCTCGTGGACTCGAGCGGCTCGAGGAAGCCCGAGGCCAGACCGAGGGCTACGCAGTTGTGACTCCAGAACAGTCGTCGCCGGCCTGCAACGAACCGCAGGTAGCGCGGCTCGGTCAGCGTCTTCTCGCCCACCTGCCGGAGCAGGTCGGCGAGCGCGTCGGTGTCACTGAGATGCGCACTCGAATAGACATAGCCGTTACCGGCGCGATGCTGCAGCGGAATGCGCCACTGCCATCCGGCGGCGCGGGCGGTGGCCTGGGTATAGGGCGGGCGGGGTGACGCCAGGGCGGTGGCGACCGCCACGGCCCGATCGCACGGCAGGTAGTCCCCCCAGTCGATGTAGCCGGTCTTGAGCGACTGCTCGATCAGGATGCCGCGGAAGCCGCTGCAGTCGATGTACAGGTCGGCGCTCAGCCGCGAGCCGTCCCTGAACAGCAGATCGCCGATGGCGCCATCTGCGCGCAGCGTCACATCGGCCACCGTGCGCTGCTGGCAGGTCACGCCGAGCTTCTCGGAGTAGGCGCGCAGGTAGCGCGCAACCAGGCTGGCATCGAAATGCAACGCATAGCGCAGCCCCGCGGCAGGGCTTTGCGCTGTGGGGTCGGGATAGAGAAACCTGCCCGCGTCGCCGAGGGATGCGCACAGACTGTAGTCATTGAACTTCGGATCCAGCCCTTCGGCCGCTGCCCGCTGCCACGTGTGAAAGAAGGGTCGATGGTTGAGCGGTGCGCCAAAGGTCCCGAAGGGATGCCAGTAGCGGCTGCCGGCTCGCTGCCAGTCCTGGAACCTGATGCCGAGCTTGAATGTCGCCTGCGTGTGCCGACAGAAATCGGCCTCGTTGATGCTCAGGAAGCGCAGCAGGTCGATGATCGGCGGGATCGTGGCCTCCCCGACGCCAACCGTGCCGATTTCCGGGGATTCGATGACCGTGATCTTGCAACCCGCGCCAGGCAGCGCGCGCGCAAGCATGCTGGCCGCAATCCATCCGGCCGTTCCGCCGCCGACGATTGCGATGCTGCGGAGAGGTTGCACGGGATCGCCCTTCAGAGAGAGGGTACCGGCACGCCGCTGCTCGCAACAGTCAGCGTACCGGCACCCGGGGGGTTAGAGCTTGAACTTGAAGCCGAGGAAGTAGCGCCGTCCGGCGTCGTCGTACGTAAAGGGCAGGTTCGGCCACTGCAGGTAGGTGTGCTGCGCCGAGTCGGTCGCATTCTGCACCTGAGCGAATATCCCGAGGTGCGAACTGAAGTCATAGCCGATCTGCGCATCGAGCTGGCCGTATGCCGCCTCGAAGACCTGGTAGGTCTTGTTGGTACCGGTCTGGTCCGGGAACGAGAAGGTCGCGCCGACGAGCGAATCGTTGACCGCCTTGCCACGCCAGGAATATGACATGCGGGCAGAGAATCCGGAATGCTCGTAATAGACGGTACCCGTGAAGGCATCGTCCGCCACACCCGGAATCGAATTGCTGGCCGAGAAGCTCGTCGGTGCCGCGTTCGACTGCGAATGGGTATGCGTGTAGTTGGCTGCAACTCCCAGGCCCTTGAGCCACGGAGAGATCTCGTAGCCGAACGCATACTGTGCGCCGAACTCGTAGCCGTAGATCTGGCCATTGCCGGCATTTACCGGAGTCGACACATCCGCGGTCGTGCCGCCGAAGTCGTCCTGCACGAGGGTCGGAATCGACTCGATTTCGACGAAATTGTCGACCTGCTTGTAGAAGCCACCCACGCTCACCAGCGCGCCCGGCGCAAAGTAGTACTCCCAGTCGAGGTTGAACTGCGAGGCGCGGTACGGATCGAGCTGGGTATTGCCGGAGCTGCCTCCCGCAAAAGCGAAGCCATCGGCCACACCCGTGTGGATGTTGGTGCGCGCGTTGGTCTGGCGGGTGAAGTTATAGGAATTGCCCAGTCCCAGGTCGAACAGGTCCTGCGGGGACACCACGCGCGCGGCGCCAAAACGGACCTTCTGATCGTCGGTCACGTCGAGCACGAAATTCAACGAGGGCAGCACGTCCGTGTAGCTGCGCTTGGTGACGATCGGCACGACGTTGGAGTCCACGCCGTTCCACGAGGCCGTGCTGAAGTAGGCCGGTGACTCGGCAGACTGACCGTTGTTGATCGTCAGGTCGGTCTTGACCACACGCACGCCGAAGTTGGCATGGAAGCGGTTCGACGGCGCACCGATGTCCTCCATGAAGTAGCCCGTGTAGGTGCGCTCCTGTACACCGAAGGAGCTCAGGCCGTCCTCGAAGAAGCGCTCCGTGTTGTTGGGCACACCCGCACCGCCCCA
>Ga0326728_10006143_pt1 | contig 32765 bp, 34 predicted proteins | sample MB3enrmetagenome_FD_207602 | JGI IMG/M metagenome (GOLD analysis project Ga0326728, IMG submission 207602) | Lab enriched peat soil microbial communities from McLean, Ithaca, NY, United States - MB31MN | ecosystem: Environmental > Terrestrial > Soil > Wetlands > Peat | place: USA: New York... | reverse complement strand
GTTCAACGATCTTTACGGCACATATCTTAACGGGGTCAGGATTGTTAAGTTTGACCAAAGTGGCTGGTTGTCAGGCAATGACAGCGACGATAGAGTAGATGCAGGATTCTCACTCACGTTCGTGGACATAATATACAACTCAACTGTCGTTAGAACAGGTGATATTGTTGGTTTCTTCAAGGGGAACAACGATTTTCGACATACGCGTATGTTTGCTGACGTGCTCTTAGAAGTCGACACAACTATGATGAGCGTCTCGGTCTACCTAATGCTCGCTGGAGCGGGTACGACAACATTCGAGTTCATCGACAAGCAATCAGGAACCATCATTTGGCAAGATACTGAAACCGGAAACAGCTTCTCGCAATACGTCCGACGTGCTATTCCATCTGACGCATTTTTCCTAAAGCCGCAAATCCGTAATTTATCCGTCCTGCTGCTGTTTGCGTTCGGAGTAGTTCTGATAGTTCTACTGAATGTAGTTCCTGCGAGGCGTAGTTCGAGACGGATAGAGGAGATTAAGACTGGGCTTTGATCACTAACCTCGTTGGTAGGCGTGCGGTAGACGAACATTGTCTTGATCAGTATTCCTGGCACGCGCTTGCGTTTGCGGTAGCTATTTCGTGCGTCATTACGTTATCGCGATTTGCCCCAGGTGTCCCGATGGGTATTGATACGACGAGTCACTTGTATCGTGTCCTATTCTTGAGCGAGTGGCTAGGCCGCGGTATTTTCCCATTCTGGAGCCCCGATTGGTATGGCGGATCGCCAACCCTGTTGCTCTACCCTCCCCTCGGCTACTTCTTCTCTGTCGGGCTTAGTTTGCTAGGAATTGATCCACTTTTATCATACAAGATTGTTGATGCGGTATTCTATTGCTTAGCTCCGCTTACGTTGTATGCTTTGGCCAGAGAGTTTGGATTCTCGAAGGGCGAGAGTGCGTTCGCGTCAGCTCTGTATAGTGTAGTGCCCGAGGTAATTGAGAACTATCTTTTCTATGATCGTTTTCCGACGGTTGTCGCTATCCCAATTTTCTGCGCGTTCATAGTTATGTTTCATCGAGCACTAATGGGTTCTCGACGTCTCTTCAATTTGCTTATGTCAATTCTCCTTATGTCTGCGTTGCTACTTACTCACCATCTTTCGGCACTGATAGCCGGCATTGTGGCGTTGTTGGTCATCGTCGTCGAACGTCGCAAGATCGACGTGTCGAGATCGATTCCAGATTTGATTGCTATCGGATTTGGAACTCTTTGCGTGAGCGCATTCTGGTTCGTGCCATTCGTAGAGTCTTTACATCTATTTTCTGGCAATAATTTCTATAACCGCAACGTAATTTTTCCATTCATAACCATCTCATATTTTGGGATAAATGTAGTCGTATATTTGCTCGGCATTGTCCAATTCTCGATCGCTGTCTTCGCCATTCATCCTATCTTGAAAGAAATCTACAAAAACCGTTTGCGCTTCTCTCCTTCCTATTTCTTCATTCTTTTGTTAGTTGGAATGGGCTTGTACGAAACCGGAACCTCGTTCGCTAGTGTTCTGTTGGCTTATCTAGGCCAATCTATCGTGATTCTGTCATTCGTTTGTTTTTTGGGACAATTTCTGTTCGTGGGGCAGACGAAACAAATGTCTGAGAAGAATAGGGTACTCGTAATTGTTTTTTGGTTTATGATTTTCCTCTGGATTGGGTTGGGGTACTATGCACTTCCGCTGATCTGGTTACCCTATGTTCGAGAAGCTTGGATTAGGACGATGGATGTTTATCGGATATGGTTGTACCTCGCATTACCTATGAGCGCGCTCGCTTCCTTTGGATTCAAGAAGTTGTTGGCCAAAGCGCCCGGTAAACTGATTTCGCTGGGGTTGATAGTTTTGTTGGCTACGCCTATTGCCGCGGGCGTATTACTCAAAGTAAATTACGCGTCAACTGCCCCTGTGAACGGTGTACTACCATATACGGCTAGCAACGCTGAGATTCCCCAACCGATACTTGACTATTTCAGGCATGATTCTTCGTCCGGGCGTATCCTCGGCATCAATGTGCCGTTTTGGATTTACGTGCTGCCGAATTACGTTGACAAACCGATTCTTGATGGCTGGTATCCACAAACGAAGTTAGTGATTCCGCTGGTTAATGTTAATGATTATCGGATCGATGATCTCGAGACGACTCCAAACCTGACATCGAGGCTCATTATCTGGAGGGGCTTACTTGCGCGAGCAGACTTATTGGATATAACATGGGTTATTGTCGGTGGTAGGACCCTGGCGAATCAGCTAATGATTGCAGGGCGCTTCATTGAACAGCTTTCGGTTCAATGCCCAACATCTCAAGGATTCATCGATTTGATATTATTCAAAATCGTTAGAGAGCCTTCGTTCGTAGTCATGAATTCCTCCGATTTCGGTGTGCAGAACGTTTCACAACCGAATCCAGACGAGATCGTTCTTACCTTCAGCGGTTCGGTACGATCGAGCGAGGTTCTTGTGAAGGAGGCATACTTTCCAACATGGCAGGCTATGGGTGATAACCATACGATACAAGTTGGTAGAGAGAACAGTACGGGGTACATTCTACTGACGATTCCAGCGGGAGTTACGGAGGTAATCCTCTATCAGAATCCGAACGAGGAAGCCTGGAGTACAATTTCGATCGTCGCCCTTCTAATTTGTTGTATCAGCCTAATCGGAAGCATCGCTACGAGAAGGAGAATGTGACCTACGCGGAATCGTGCGATAACTACCGATGAAGCGTTCCTCGTGCGACTCAGTTTCATATTTGCTGCCGGGTTCATACTTTCGGAGGGGCTTCAGAATTGGATACGTGGTGACATTGAGACACATCCTGAAGTTGTTTTGCTGCTACTCATTACTTATGCGCTTGCATTCGCTCTTTTCATACTTGCTACCATGGATTCTGAAGGTATACTTAGAGTGAGAGAACTTGCGCTATTGTCTCTTGTATTGACAATCATCGTGAGTTGGTATGTAATCACGCAGGTAGAACATCCCGGCTCATACCAAACGGATGCACTTGCGTTCGCTCATTACTCTGCTATTCTCTTCTCCAAAGGTATCAATCCGTATACGCAAGATCTAGATTCGGCGCTTACAATGTTCTCGGTAAATCCGCAATTCATCACGCTTACTCCGACTGGCGATTTAGTAAGCACGCTGAACTATCCGGCGTTGCAGTTCCTCGTCTTGCTACCGATCGTTTGGTTCCAGCTCCATGATGCACGTATAATGGTTTATGCAGCTGAATTGCTGTCGCTTTTAGTAATCTACTATTGGACGCCTCGTGAGGTACGTTCACTTGTTCTAATCCCGTTGTTTGCAGGGTCGGATTTAGTGATCAATTTCACTGCTGGTTCGGTAACCGATTTTCTGTGGGTTCTTCCACTCATTCTTATGGTCGTATGGTTTGACCGCCCATGGTTAGCCGGGATTATGTTTGGTCTATCCTGTGCGACAAAACAAACTCCTTGGTTGCTCGCTCCTTTTCTTTTAGTGTGGTTTGTGCGCGATGGCGAATCCCACTTACGCATAGTTACTCGTCTGCGTAACGTATCCACGTTCGCAGCAAGTTCTATTGCAGCTTTCGTTATCCCCAACGCATGGTTCATGTGGTTGAATTTCTCTGCGTGGTACACGGGAGTTGTGACTCCTGCTTTTGGAAATCTAGTTGTACTCAGCCAAGGATTTTCACTCATCACGCTGGCATTAGGCGTCCCACTCCCACCAGAGTTTTATCTGATTTCAACTGTCGCTGTGGGTGTAACTTTGCTTGTGAATTATTACGTACATTTCGAAAAGGTGAGGCTAACACTATGGGCGTTTCCAGCAATTATGCTCTGGTTTTCGTACAGAGGGCTTCAAAACTATTTTGTGTTTTGGATGCCGCTGCTCGTTATGTCTGCTGTAATGTTCTACCGGAAGCGATTTGTTAATGCGGCATAGCGCTATATCCCTCATATCCGTAGCACTTTGTTTTCTTGTAATCAGCGCAGCTTTTGCAAGTTATTACGGGCAGGTTTTTCAGCCATCGCCTCTACTCAACTCAAACATGAAGTTTTGGACCTTTGATCCTGCAACAAATTCTACGGAACCTTATCTCTGGCAAATTGATGTAATAAAGAATCCAGCGGACAATGTCTCTGTTTACCGGACCGTAGTTGCAAATAGATCTGGAGTAGCTCTGTGGGTGTATCGAAGCAATGAAAATGGATCGTCTGTCTTTACAACTGTGCATTTACGACAAGACCTCCACGGTCAAGCTCTCGATACTGCATTCAATTCAACGATATCCCTTTGGGTGTTCCCCACCTTTAGTTACTGGTATGATTTACGATACAAGAATCCTGAGAATGTTTTCGGTATTGAAATAAACGATGGAGTAAATCTAGTCTGGTATGTGTTCGCTGATGACCAAAGCCAAGTCTTTCAGTTTCCACATCACCGAATCGTTGTGATACAGACGCCGTTGCACGTTTGGTCTTACCGTACTATCAATATTGCACATGAGTATGCGGAGGCTGGTTGGAAAAAACCTGAATCTTTGTCCTTTATCCTAATTCTTGGAACAACTAACATCTATCCTGGTAACTGGGTGAGTTACTTCTCAGGTTTGAGCGTTCAAACAGCTCTGCAGCGGACTCAAACTCTATCGACGATAGACTTTGAAATCCTTGTTACTTGTAACGCCATCCTGATGGCTATTTTGTTTACTGCCGGAATCGCGATTTGGAGACGAGATCTGAAATGAGAGGTAGGTCGGTAGGGAAATCGTCGACGGACTCCCCTCATCATTCAGTCCTCAGAGTGCACATTTTTTCAATTCTGTCGGTGGGATTCGGTGTCGCCGCGTTAGCGATGATATTGGCTGCCACGCTGACTCCTACTGGTCAAATAAGTGGACAAAGCTTGGTCACTGTCGAAGTTCAAGTTCTTCCGGGTTTCTACATGAAGCCAATTACGTTCTTCACATACTGCCTGTTCCTCTGTTTCGGTTTTGGTTTATATTCTCCGAAGACGCGCGGGTTATTTCTTAACGTAGGCCCCGATGTTCTTCGGGCTGTATACGTTATGGCTTGGCTCGTAGCAATGGCGAGTGGGTTCGAGGTCGTGTATCATATAGTTATTTGGTCCGCATCGCTTGCTGTCCAGGGATTGTCTAATCCAGACATCATCGTCAACCCATTCCCAGTTTCTGTTAATCCGACTCCTGTCAACGTAGTCTTCGCAGCGAAAATCGTGGTCGCCATTTTCTTCATGTCGCTGTTCTTGATTGACTATGTTCGTCGAATTGATCGAATCAGACGCGAACGAGAACTCGACTTAAGATTGCATGCCAATTGATAGAGCCGTTACGTAGGCTAACGATTATGACTTGGTTGCAACGACTTAAGGATGAATATGGCACACGAGATGCTGTTCCACTACTGGTCCTATTAGTGCCTGTTATTTGGCTAATTCTCATTGACCCAGGGTCTTTTTCATTAGTCTGGTTTTGGGGACGCCAAATCGGTAGGGCGGGATTTGCATTCATTTTCTTCCTAGTTGCGTGGGATTGGCATGACTCTCGACACAATCTGAAGGTAACCGGAACGCGGTGGCGACAGGTTCTAGCACTTGTTGTGCTTAGCTTAGTCTTGGTATATTATTGGGAACGAGTCGTTAACTCTGCTTGGACCGATTATCTGCGCGTGTATATTACTAGTCGAATGGGGGTATCTCAAGAGTCGCCTCTCAGCTTTCTACTCGCTGCCGACTTCGTCGTTTACGCTCTGTATTTTGTCGTCATCACAGCTCTTCTCTATTCACCCTCAGCCGCTTCACTATTGGTCACTCCTGTGATCTATGCACTAGGCAGCGGCATTCTCGACATGATGGATGCCTTTTTTCCGGAAGATTCATTGGCATTTCTGCAGGTGTGGGTATACGTAATCTGGAACGTGGTCATTCTCATCCTAGGAGTGCTGGGTTTTCACAGCGTGAGAACACCGTTTGGTCCAATGCCTCCACCCACTGTCCTACTGGAGGGAAATCATCTCTACTTATGGGGATTCAAAGGCTTCATCACTCTCGTTATTTTTTGGCCATCCTCAGGAGTGGTCAGCATGATCGTCTACAGCCTTGTGATTGTGGTATTGATGGTGAAACTTGAGACAACGCGCAAACGCAAGCTGGCATACGCCATCGTTGGCGCATTAGGAACCTACTTAGTGAATGTTACCAGGATTACTATGATCGTTCTGTACGTCACTTACATAAGTCTTGACGTGGAAGCATTTCACGCATCTATCGGAGAAATCCTCTTCATATGCTGGATCTTTGCATATTTACTTGTCGTAATTCGAATTGAGAATCGATTGCCGGTTCGGTCAAAGTGCGAAAATATGACTACGGTTAACTAAGGACAGATCATGTAGAAACTTTCTAATGGCTCGATGATAAGTCGAAATCAAGTGCCCACGATGACTTACCGATCAGCGTCGCCATTTTCGTTGCGTGACAACGAATTGAAAATTTTGCTCATCGTCGCGTCAACGCTCTGGATCTACAGCTCGCTCCTGAAGTTTCCGTTTTTAGTTCCAAGTAACTACAGCGATGTGGGCTATTTGTGGATTCGAGACGTCTATCAAGGTCAGCACAATCTACAGATTCCATACGTCGCTTATGAATTGGAGTACCCACAGGTTATTGGCGGACTAATCCTCATCGGACAGGCCATATCGACTTACTTTCCCTTCGTTATCGATCAATACAATACCTTCGTTGTAGTAGAATCCATACTTCAGTATCCGTTCATGATCGGAACAATAATTCTTCTCTTCCTGTTGTGCCAGAAACTGAAGATAAGCCGAGCGCGGATCTACCTGTATATTCTATCAACCTTAACGTTCGTCGTTTACGGATTCTACAATTGGGATTTTGTCGTCGCCTTTTTCACAACGCTTGCTATCTGGCTATATGTGAACAAGCGCTACGACAGCAGCGCATTGGCATTGGCTGTAGCTGTTCTCACTAAATTCATTCCTGGCATTATGCTGCCGGCGATGATTGTGGGTCTCCCTAACAATAAAGCTAGAATACGGTTTTTAGCAATCTCAGTGCTCACGTGGCTAGGGGTTAACGCACCCTTTGCAATGAGTAATTTCGGAACTTGGTCACAATTATTTATTGGATACAGCGGCCCAAATCATCAACTCCAAAACACATGGATCTCAATGGTGATTTCGACTGCGGGGTTGGGTGATATCATATCAGGCGCGAGAGCTGGTCATATTCTAAGCTTCGCAATTATTGGATACTTAGTATTGCGGGCGATAACTAGTGATAAAACGCCGCTTGAGAAGATACTATTATCGTGGTATGCATGGTACGGGGCGATATATCTTTTTGATCCTCAAATGTTCGTGCAGCTATTCCCAATCATCGTGCTCACTCCAGACTTCAACTTTTTGATTTATCGAATTGCCGATTTGTTCAATGCGTTCATAATTCTATTCTACTTTATAGGAAGTAGCCATCCTGAACTTCCGCGATACATAACCGATCAGCTGACTCCATTCGGATTGATCAATACTTTCGCTGCGCTTCGTCAGCTAATTTTTCTTGGCGCATATTTCGTAGCTTTCAACTCGAAACGACAAAGCCGTCTGAAAAATTTCGTCAGAGCGCTTGTGTCACCTGTACGGCTCCGAAGGTAACTGTCTATGTGCGGTTTAATCCTAATTTCGTTAGTTCCTTGATGAGCGTAACTGATTGCTTACCTAACTTCAGTTTAGATTTTCCGGTCACTCTGTCCTTGAAATTTATGGGTATCTCGACCATTTTGTAGCCGCTTCGATACGCCTTAACGACAAACTCCATGAAAAACGAATTCCCTTTCGATTCAACTTGGACGTTACTGATTACTTCGCGTCGAATGGCTCGATAAGCGGTAGTGAAATCATGCACTGGGACTCCACTTACGATTCGAATTAGAACGTTGCCCAGCCTACTTGCTACGCTCTTTTTTAGAGTTTGAAAATTCGACACCTCGTAGCGCCCTCCTTTAATGTATCGCGATGCAAGTACTATGTCGAAGCCTTCGGTTATTTTACTGATGAACCGTGGTATGTCGAATGGGTCATGGGAAAAATCTGTGTCCATGCCGATTACGATCTCTCCGCGAGCCAGTTTATATCCGTCGGCAAACGCGGAACCTGGCCCAAGTTTTTTTGGACGCACGAGAAGCCTGATGTTTCCATACTGGCCGCAAAATTTCCTCACGAGAGCAGCAGTTCCGTCAGGTGAATTATCATCCACCACAACGATCTCCCCTTGTAAGCGTTCTTCGCAGAAAATGGATTCCAACATCGGAATCAGCTTGGACATGTTGTCTAATTCATTGTATGATGCGACCACAATCGAAATCAAGCTCCCACACATCTGGGCACACACTAGTGGAGACGTGTGATTAGGATTACTCTCGGATCAACTTAAGTACAAAGTCAGATGTTGCAGTTGAATATCATTACTTTGCCAGTATACAAGGATGGAGAATTTCTTGTACGTGCTGTCGATACCTTGGAGATGGTGACCGCCGCGCTCGGCTACGATTGCAAACTTCTGATCACCGAAGACGGATCTGATTCTTCTCAATTAGTAAGTGAACTCCAAAACAGATTCTCGAACATCATCTATCTTCATCACGATCAGCGTTTGGGCCGAGGTAGAGCGCTACGAGAGGCTTGGGATAAGGTAGAAGGGGATGTTTACATCTACCTAGATGTGGACATGGCGACGGACCTGGAGAAATTTGACGCGTTCAGAAAGCTAGTGCAATTAAACGAGCGGTACGACATGGTCACGGGTTCGAGATACGTCAGTGGATCTGTGACAAATCGCCCAATGCTCCGACGATTGACCTCTATTGCTTACAATTCTCTCGTTCGGATCGTCTTCTGGACAGGGATTCGCGACCATCAGTGTGGATTTAAATCATTTTCAAAACCACTTGTGAGAATGTTATCGAGGGAGGCAAAGAGTGATTCTTGGTTCTGGGATACTGAAGTGATCGTGCTTGCTAAGAAACTCGGCTTTAGTATTGCCGAGATTCCGATTTATTGGACTGAACAAAAGGGCAAAAAAACACCGCTAAGACGACTTATCAAGGATCTCTGGATACACGGTGCAGGGCTCATTGTGCTCACTTGGCGAGTCTACGGACAAGGATTTCGTAAGAGCATAATTCAACCGTAACAAAAGCTGACAACCTTGCCATCTACCCCAGAAATTGTCAAAATGGTGCGGGAAAAGTTTGAAGAGATCAAACCGTCGGCCCAAAAAATGGCGGCATTCATCTCTGGACCATGCGTTTACGCGAAACGAATCGATGAAATCAATGCGGTTGTGATATGTAATGGATACTCAGAAGGTCTGAGAACTCGTCTTCTCACATCCGATGATGAAGAATTTCGCTTCCTCTTCGTAGATACTAGTCTAATTGAATCTGACATATCAAAGGGAGCACTTGGAGATTTTCTCACCGACAAGCTGCTCTACCCATATTCCCCTATTTTCAACGAAGATTACGTAGAGATGCTTGGCCAAAAAGTTAGGGCTCGGGTAGTGGAAGAAGAAGTTCGTGAGCTAGTAATTGATTACGGAGAAATGTGTAGAGGTCTGGTTGCAAAACCAGAATTCTTCGCCCTCTCTCGAATGAGAAAAAGGGCACGCATCTTTGTTCCAAGTATGAGTGACTACATTAAATTCCTAGATCCCGCTGTGAAGGATCAAAATATCGCGCAGCTCCGAGCTGAGTTCAAAAACACTATCTTTACGCTACGAGACGATCTTGTCGAAATCGAAGACGATAATGTGACGATACTTGATGCGGCTGTCGACAAGTGGTTAGGAGATCGCAGCTCCCGGCAAGTTGTCAATATCCTCGAGCAAGGCAGAAAGGCCTTTTACTCGTACGTTGCGCGAGGACGATCGATGTTTCTAAACCTTGATCTTCTTGCGCGCGAAATCTATGATCCCTTCAGGTTAGGGCTTAGTAGTGAAACGTTAGGAGTACACCCCGAAGACCCAAAGAACTATCTCTACTTGCGTACGGCCACGGGTTTAACGCGGATAAATGCGAAGGCGTCGATCCAGGAAGTAATCTCGACTATCAGACCAGGTCGACCAATCACTATTTCTCCTCTTGCCGGAGTCTTGAACGAGGTCTTTCTTGTGACGTCGGGATCAGATCGGTTTGTAGCCAAGAGATTCACTGACTGGTATGGTTTCAAATGGTTCACTCTAAACCTGGTATCGTTCGGAAGCAAAACTTTCTCCGTATCAGGAAGAGCTCGAATGAGCAATGAGTACGGCGTCAATCGATATCTGGCTAAGAAGCGGCTAAACGTCCCTGAAATCGTCCACGTAAGTGTTAATGACCGGATGTTGCTGGAAAGTTATGTTTCTGGTTTGTCGTTGGACAAGTCCGTCATGCAAGCAGTAAATGAACCTGCACTATCAACCGGGGAGACCAAACTCTTTCAATCTCTCGGTGAGACGCTAGGACGTATTCACAACGTTGGAGTATCGATCGGAGACTCTAAACCGGAAAATTTCATGGCTAAAGATAACTTGGTGTACGCCGTTGACCTAGAGCAAGCGGGCAAAAAAGGTGACTACGCATGGGACGTAGCGGAACTATTGTTTTATGCAGGACACTATAGTGCCAGCCCGATACCCATCCGTGGCCTCGTCGAGGTAACCCAATCATTCATAGAAGGATACCTTAGAGAGGGCGATTCATCAAATTTGAAGAGAGCAGCAGGTGTAAAGTATGCGAAAGCATTTTCGGTCTGGACACCCGCTCCAATCCTATTCGAGATCTCAAAAATGCTTCGTGGCGTAACATGAGTTGGCCAATATCAGATTGGTCGTATTCGATCTTGACGGGACATTAACGCCTGTCGACAGCTTATGGACCTACTTACACAACACATTCGGAACAGCAAGCAGAGGCAACGAGGCAGCGCGTAGATATTGGAACGGGCAAATGACCTACACACAATGGGCCGAGGCAGACGCGAAATGCTGGTCCGGAATCTCGCTCGCACAATTGGAAGATGCACTAGATAAAATCCCATTAAGAAAAGGTGCGAAAAAAGTTTTCCAGACCCTGAATGACCGACAAGTGAATACCGCCATCTTGAGTGCAGGTCTTTCAATATTGGCTAACAAGGCAAGAGATGAACTTAATGCTGATCTTGCCATCGCGAACGATTTGATATCTCGCGACGGACGTCTGACCGGAGAAATAAAAGTGAATGTGTCACTCACAGAAAAGATGAGCCTCGTTAAACGAATGGCCACAATCTTTGACCTTCAATGCAAGCAGATCGCCTTAGTGGGAGATCGATCTAACGACCTCACGATTCCTGAATGTCTCAGGATCGCGATCGATCCAAAGGACATCAACACGATACGAAACGCAGATTTTGTCATTGACGACTTGACACAAATCCTCGACGTTCTAGATTCAACATGAACTGAGCTTAAAAGACACTCCCTATACTGTAAGTCAAACAGCTTCTGAAACTCAACATACGCCTGGCAGGTCATTACGGTGGTTACTAGTGAACTCTACAAATGCGCGGGTTGGAACTACGCAATTACCCTTGATTCCAGTTCAGAAAGAGTGATAATGCGGCAGACCGTCGGAAGAACGAGACGCTATGAAGTTCCCATGGATCGTATCAAATCAATCGTCGTCGAGCGAAAGAGCGTTGTCCCCTTCGCAGCTTTGACCATACTGTCAGCGCTTACTACTTTGTTGATCGGATACGGCCCACTGCCCTATTTGATTAACTTAAGTCCGGAGAATATGGGCAGGTCAACGATGATTGGAGCTTTAGCATGCATGATTTTCGCTTTGTCTTCAATCTCACGCCTTCTGTTCGTAAACGTATACGTAACCTGGGATACGGACCTGAGTTCTTTGTTGGTTAGGTTTGTTCCATCTCATTCCGGAAAGCGTTTGGCTGATACATTCCTAGAGATGTCAAATAAGAAATAGGTTTGAAGTTTGACTGATTGCATCGCCGAAGGTTCAACCGTTCTGCTTCACTATGATGAACGTAGGCAATGGTTGGTGCGCGTTGACAATAATAAGAGCTTTCATACACATAAGGGCATAATTGATCTACATAATTTGATCGGCAAACCATACGGTAGCAACATCCAAAGTTCTCTTAATCAGACGTTCTATGCATTACGGCCGACCACGTTTGACCATATTATGCACACTGCAAGGCTAACACAAATAATGTATCCGAAGGACATCGGTCTAATTATTCTAAAATTATCATTAACCTCGGGTTGTAAAGTTCTTGAAATTGGAACAGGCAGCGGTGCCATGACGCTAGCGGCAGCCACCGCGGTTAGAACGTCTGGCCATGTTCATACCTATGAAGCGAGAGAAGAATTCGCTGAAATTGCTGCACGAAATCTGAAGAGAGCCGGAGTGTCAGAATATGTCACCATACATGGAACAAATGCGATGGAAGGCATTATTGGCGATGGATATGATGCCGCTATCATGGACGTTGGTGATCCATGGCCGATCTTGCCCATCGTACGCCGAGCACTGGCAGGAGGCGCTCCTCTCGTATCATTCAGTCCAACGGTCAATCAGATTGAAAAGACCGTTGAAACGTTAGCTCAGATTGGCTTCAAGAACATCCAGACCTTCGAAAGTTTCATTCGTGAGATTAGAGTGGACACAGGCAAGACCCGACCCGCCACTATGATGGTCGGCCATACGGGTTACATGACCTTCGCTCAGAAGGTTAGCCGTGAAGGCGATTGAACTTCAGGTGTTCGTATATTTACACGAGACCTTGATCCATCATTGCGTCGGCGACCTTGAGGAAACCCGCAATATTGGCTCCGTTCACTAAGTTTCCAGGCGTACCGAACTTTTCTGCCGTTTCAAAACAATTCCTATGTATTTTAACCATAATGTCATGAAGTTTCAAGTCAACTTCTTCGCGGGTCCAGCTCAAATGAAGGCTGTCTTGTGACATTTCTAATCCGGATGTGGCGACTCCTCCTGCGTTTGCAGCTTTGGCAGGTCCGTAGAGGATCTTGTGATCCAAGAATATTTTTGTGGCTTCGATTGTGGACGGCATATTCGCACCTTCTGCGACTACGTAAATTCCGTTTTTCAACAGGTTCGCTGCGTCTTTTACATTGATCTCATTTTGAGTCGCACTAGGGAAAGCGCATTGCGCTTTGTTGTTCCAGAGCGGGTTGTAGTCGAGCTTAGTGTCGACCGGGTAATATTTCGCTGTTTTGAACTTGTCAGAAAACTCTTTGATTCTGCCTCGGCGCACATTCTTAAGTTCCATGACAAACGCTAATTTCTCGCGGTCGATGCCTGATTCGTCATAGACATAGCCATTCGAATCTGAGAGAGTTACTGGTTTAGCTCCTAGATCAAGCAGCTTCTCGACCGTGTATTGCGCAACATTGCCGCTTCCTGAAACCAAAGCAGTTTTGCCTTTCAGGGTTTCGCTTCGTGTCTTGAGCATTTCTTCTGCGAAATAGACCGCACCATACCCTGTGGCTTCAGGCCTGATTAGAGATCCGCCCCAGTTGATCCCTTTCCCGGTTAATACCCCACTGAATTCGTTTTTGAGTCGCTTATATTGGCCGAATAGGAATCCGATCTCCCTCCCTCCGACACCGATATCGCCTGCAGGAACGTCAGTGTTCGGTCCTATGTGGCGGAAAAGCTCGCTCATGAAACTCTGGCAGAAGCGCATCACTTCATTGTCGCTCTTCCCTTTCGGGTCGAAATCCGATCCGCCTTTGCCGCCGCCCATGGGGAGAGTTGTCAGAGAGTTCTTCAACACTTGCTCGAAAGCTAGAAACTTGAGGATTCCAAGATACACCGTTGGATGAAATCTTAAGCCCCCTTTGTATGGGCCAATCGCACTATTCATCTCGATGCGATAGCCTCGATTAATGTGAACTTCGCCGTGATCATCTTGCCACGGAACGCGGAAGGTTATTACTCGTTCCGGCTCCACCATTCGTTCAAGAATCTTGGCTTTCCGATATTCTGGACGCGCATCGAAAACTGCGCTTAACGATCCAGCCACTTCTTGAACTGTTTGATGGAATTCAGGTTCTCCAGGATTTTTTGCCTTTACGTCGGCCAAAACTTTGGTTACGTACTCATTCATCATTCTTCACCAAAATAACCTTGAATGCGAGTGTCTCACGCATAAGATGGGTCCGGAACGACTGCGATGCGATATCGTTCACTTCATGTTGCTCCTTGAACGAATCGAGTTTTTCCAAAATTCTTCTCGCCTCATGCATGAAACAGATATCGAGCAGCAGCGCGTAATCATGTATAAATGCTGTGGGAAGCGTTTATTTGTGGAAACAACTGATCCTACAAAACCTAACGAAAGGTGTGTGCGTCTTGAACTTTGATGAGACCGCGAAGAACGAGTTGCGAAAGACACTTACGCTTACGATAGCGGTCTTGCTTGTATTCGCACCAAGTTACCTAGCAGACATCGGAATGCGAAAATTGAAACTCAATGTGGGCGTAGCGGGTATAGTTGCTTTCTCGCTTTTCCTGGTTGGACTCTTTCTGCTATTGAAATTCACGAAAGAATGATTTTCTACGGATGCAGTACGAAGTTCGTGTAGATCGTCATAGCCAATGATACGATAAATATGACGCTCCAAAATTTACGGTTCCAAGAAAAAACCTTTTGTCCATCGAAAATCGCGAATGGAATAAGATTGAATACTGCAAGGAAGGAGTTTATCGCTGCTCCTGCAAGGATCGCTTCGGACAACCAACTCGACGATGTAATTGGGAGAAGTGCTACAAGTGCAGTAGCTATTACAATGTTAACGATTGGTCCTGCAATGGCTGTTCGTCCCATTCGATCCTTGTCGGCTGGCCCGGAGATCACTACCGCACCAGGAGCAATGAACTTTAGCGGTGACAAAATCGAGACAGCCGTGAGTAGTGCCCCCATTAAGCTCAGGCGAAATTCCGCCCAAAGGCCATAGCCTTGTGCTACATACTTATGTGCTAATTCATGAAGAATGAACCCGGAAGAAAATAATGCGATTGCCACTATCAATCCTGGCAATGTGAACGAACCTATGAAAAATGTCACGCCGGCAGCTGCTACTAAGACTGTACCGATAACCAAGTGCCGCGCCTCTAGCTTACTGAAACGTATTGGTCTTCTGGTGCGGGGGGCAAGAATGACGCTTGTTTCCTGAAATTGGGCTGGTCCCATAGCTGATCTAGCCGATCTAACTGCCTTTACCCGCCATGATTCACTGCATTCGTGGTTTTCGGGCAGCCTATGTGCGGGACAATAAAAGTGCTCACAATAATTGCACTTGAACGGGAGATCGACTTCGAGCCCGCACTTATCACACTTCAAATGCCCGGACTCCAGAGTTTATTTGCATACAAATATTGATGACTCCTTACTTTTAATCTTGGCAGTAGATATCGTAAACGACCCCATGATGCCCAAATGTGAGAAATGTGGACAAGAGTCGAGTAGACTTGAGACGTGCCAGTTCTGCGAGGGGTCCTTTTGCGAAGCCGATTATCCGGAGCACATGGCGCGAGAGCGTCGCCATGAAAGTTTGGCGAAAGACGAGGGGGAATTCTGGCGGCAGAAACATGAAAGCCGCTCCTAAGCTGTTATAGCCTCGTACTTTTATCTAGAAAGATTTCTGATCATATGAATTGGTTTTTGTTCGACTGTTGAGGCGCTTTTGGGTTGCTTTTCCTTACCGATGAGGACGTGCAAACTCTTCTGCCTGTACCTGATGCAATACAGGTTGTAAAGAAGGCATTCAGAGAAGTTGAATACGGGAATGTCCTAATGCCCGCTCGCCAATTAACCGAAATTTCGGAACATAGAGGACTTATGTTGTCGATGCCCGCCTACATCGGCGGAGAGATAGGCGCGTTAGGACAAAAGGTAGTGACAATTTACGCTAACAACCCAGCCGAAAACAATCTTCCTACAACACTCGGCACAGTACAATTGCTGGACCCAGAGAGCGGCAGTTGCCTAGCGGTAATGGCCGCGAATTCACTGACGGCCATACGGACCGGAGCCGCAAGCGCTGTAGCTACTGAGTGTCTCGCAACCGAAAATTCAGACACCATTGCACTCTTCGGGGTAGGTGTACAGGCAGCGACCCAGCTTGAAGCAATTTGCGTTGTACGTGACATTCGCCAAATCAAAGTCTATGCTCCCACCCGCGACCACGTGACACGTTTCTGCAGAGAGATGTCACGACGATTAGCGTCGAAAATATGCGCTGCCATGAATCCAAATGAAGCAATCGAAAACTGCGACATTATTGTATGTGCGACCACCTCCAAAATTCCGGTCTTTGATGGGAAATTGTTGGAACCGGGTATGCATCTTAACGGTATAGGTTCACATACCACCGATGCTCGGGAGCTCGACACTACAACTATCCTCAAAAGCAAGGTGGTTGTCGACTCGCGCGAGTCTGCATTAGCCGAAGCGGGCGATCTGATAATTCCGTTAACTAACGGGGCGATCTCTGTCGAACACATTTGGGCAGAGCTCGGGGAAATCGTTGCGGGCAAGAAAAAAGGCCGAGCTTCGGAAGAGGAGATTACATTATTCAAATCAGTAGGAATAGCTGCTCAGGATGTTGCCTCTGCGAAAGTAATCTATGACAGAGCAGTAAAGGAACGGAAGGGTCTCGCTATCGACTTGAATTAGCTGTCCTGGCCTTTTCTTTTCTCGCGTTCTTCCTCAAATGGTATTCGTAACGTCGCCTCTTGGGCTACCAAGGTTCGCAGTCGTGCCTTTGAGAGAGTCGGCGTGGGTTTCTCTTTAAGAATCCCCTCAGGGCGGATCAAGAGGATTATTATAAGAATTGTTCCAATCAGCAGGTATTCAAGCCAGGTTACGTCAAATGGTATCACGCTTGCGAAAGCATACTTCACGATATCTAAGCTCTTAATCAAGAACCAGAAGACGAAGACGCCAATGGCCACTCCCGGATTGCTTGCCGCTCCTCCCATGATCACCATGACCCAAGGCCAAAACGTCCATACAACTCTGCTATAGGTACCAGGGAGCACATCGACTGTGTAGAACGCATAGAGAGCTCCAGCCATCCCGCTGATCGCCGAAGCAATAATCAAAGTCTTCCTCCTTAAACTCACATCGTCTTTTCCTAGTGCCTCTGACGAAATCTCGTTATCTCTTATCGCCCTCAAAGTTCTACCTAGAGGCGCTCGAGCAATCTTTTCCGTATAAATGTAAACTAGAACAGCAAAGATCACTATCGCTCCTGTCGCAGCAACATAACGCATGTGACCTGCCCAAGCATACGGATCTGGTAGCTCGAGACCAAGACTTCCACCAACCAGTGGATAGTAGTTATTCAGGAAGATTTGGAAAAATTGTGCCATAGCGAGCAAAGTTATGGCAAGATAATCTTCGCGGAGTTTTATTGCTGGATAAGAGAAAACGTAACCAAAAGCTCCGCCGGTAACGGCCGCCACTGCGAGTGAAAATAGCAACAGAGCTATGGAGAGAGGGATATTGTTTTGTAGTTTCACGTTTACTTGAGGCATAATTTGTGAGTTAAATTGAATGAAGTCGCCCATAGTATTAACGTTCATTAACCAAGCAGCGAGTCTTCCACTCAATGACCCAGCAACCGCTGCTCCAGCTGCGATGAACAGGACCTTGCCGAAGTCTGGGATTCCTGCAAAACCAAACTCCAAATTGAGGCTAAGGCTTATCGCAAGATAGAGTGCGACGAATGCAGTAAAATCCAGCAGGAAAAGCTCGATATTGAAACCAAAGAACAACCAGCTAGGCAGGTGTGGTTGGCCTCCTCAATTTCTGTAGTCGAGTCACTTTCACAGACGTTATCCCTTGTGGTACAAACAAAAGTGTCACCGCTAGAATCAGCATGGGAATTCCAGGTTGCCACTGAGTTACCCAAGAGCCGAATAACCGTGAACCATAGACGGTAAGCAAAATTTCGCCGCCTCCGACTATTAATCCGCCTATTACTGCTCCATATACACTCGTGAGACCGCCAAGGATGCTTGCGGCGAAAATTCCCACAATGAAATCTGAACCGATATGAGGACTTCCGGGTAGCCAGAGCACGAGATAGGATCCTGCCAACCCGGCCAAGCCTCCTGCAAGGAACCAGGAGATCAAATACACTTTCTGAACGTTAATTCCTAAAACTCCTGCAAGATTAGGATTCTCAACTGCAGCGCGCATGGCGATTCCGAATCTTGTGCGAGTCAAAAGAATCCACAGACTGATCGTAATGATCGCCAAAGATAGCGGAGCGACTAACGTTAAGCCACGAATATTTAGGAAATAAAAGTCGGCAGAGCTGATCAGGAAGAACTTACTATCATAGACTTGGTAGAGGTTCGATAAGAGATCAGAATAGATCCCGAAGATTCCGATAAATGCAATGTCGACCGCGAGTGTCGCAATCATAACGGAAACCAGAGATGCGCCTCTGGCCGCAAGCGGTTTTAGTACGAGGAGGTACATTAGAACAGCGACTACGCCTCCCGCCACGAATGATATTGGCACTGAATAGTAAGGTGTCAGGCCTTCGAAATGATACAAGCTGAAGGCTAGATAGACTCCGACTGTGACAAACGAACCCTGAGCAAAATTCGGAACTTTTGTGGTCATGTAAGTCAGAGTAAGACCGATGCTCATCATGGCATAAAGTGACCCGTAAACAAGGGCATCAGCCATAAACGGCTCAAAACCAGTGATCAAACTCACCTGCTGATAATTCGCGCAATCGTCTTGTGGATTTTTGAGAAGGCTAAATAGGTTTCCTTCGGCAAATTATCCGGAGGAATATTCCTTAGAGAATATTGTCGGAGCTAAATTATTATGCAAGGAATCGCCGCCTTGGTGTAAGTGAAGCCAAGTGGTAAGCAATAAAACGTTCACTTTGGCACTATATCAGAAGGAGGAAATTATGAAATGAAAACAACTGTAGCAGCGACGTCAGCATTCGTCATTGGCCTAATGATCGGACTGGTGGTAATGTACGCAGCAGCTCCGAGCATGTTGGCTCCAGCAACGCCATCAACTTCGATGACTTCAGTCTCTTCTGGACTTTCAGGAACAATTACGATTGGAGACTTGGTAGCCCTCACTGGTGACCTCGCATCAATCGGCCAACAGAACAAAGTGGCAGTGGACATGGCGATATCCGACATCAATACATGGTTAGCGTCGACCGGTTCAAGTGTCACGTTTGCTGTCCACCATGAAGATACTGCAACTGATCCAGCAACGTGTCTTCAGAAACTGCAATCAATGGCTGCCGACGGAATCCAAGTCTTTGTTGGACCTATGTCAAGTGCTGAGGTGAGGAACGTACTTCCCTATGCCGACACAAATAATCTCGTCCTCATTAGTCAGTCATCAACTGCTGAGGACCTCGCAAACCGCACAAACTCATATCTGTTCAGATTGGTGCCAACAGACTTCGCACAAAGCAAAGCAGTAGCACGCGTTGTTCTTGCAAGTGGATTCCCGTACGCAATAGTTGTAGCTCGCCATGATACGTGGGGAGACGGGCTTAGCGCCGCGTTTGAAGCAAGATACCAAGAGATCGGAGGGACCATTATCGACACCGTGACATACGCACCCTCGACAACCGACTTCTCGCCTCAACTCACACAAATCCAGTCAGATTACAATACAGCAGTTTCAAAGTACGGGGCTGGCAAAGTAGCAATAGTGGCAGTGTCATTTGAGGAACTCGCAGTCCTATACCAACAAGCCACGCCAAGTTACAAGAGCATACTCTCCGCAACATGGTTTGGAACGGATGGAATCGCAGAAAGCTCAACCGTATCCTCTTCGTCAGGAGCGATAGCCGCAGAAGTACACTCTTTCAGCACGATTTACGCTCCCACAAGAAGCGACAAATACGCTGCATTCACCTCAGCTTTTGTAAACCAGACAGGTGGGCAACCTGACGCCTATGCGTACTCTGCCTATGACGCAACATGGATAGCAGCGCTTTCAATACTTGCCGTTGGCAAAAACAGCGGAGCAGCGATCCAGAAGGTATTCGTAAGCGTCGCCAACAACTATTATGGTGTATCTGGTTATCCAGACCTGAATGCGAATGGTGACAGGACCATTAGCGACTATGACATTTGGAACGTGGTACCGAGCACGTCGACGAGCGGCACTTACCAATGGGCATTAGCAGGGACTTGGATCGCTAGTACAGACAGTGTGTCTTGGGTAACTTCATCGTAAGACGATCAACAAGGCTATTCTCATCTGTCCCTTTTTTTATTCGTGATGTATCCTGACCCAGATTCTTGAGGTTAGGGATCTAAAGAAAACATTTGGTAACCTAACGGCGCTAGATGACTTATCTCTAAATTTGGATGCTGAAAAAGTTACAATTCTAATCGGCCCTAACGGCTCAGGGAAAACGACTCTCATCAACGTCGTGAGTGGCTTTTACAAACCCGATAGCGGTAAAATCTTCTTTCAATCGAATGAAATTACGGACCTGGCTCCGCACAGAATCTATAAGCTCGGGATAGCTCGAACTTTCCAAATTCCATCATTATTTTGGAAGTTGACTGTGTTAGAGAATCTTCTCGTCGCTGAAAAAAATAACCCCGGCGAGTCATTTGCAAAAGTTCTGTTCAAGAAGATGTGGGTGCGGGAAGAAGAGAATTCGGTTTCAAAAGCGGCCGGGGTACTTCGCCTCGTCGGGCTTTCCGAGCAATGGGATAAACCCGCATACTTGTTGAGTGGGGGACAAATGAAACTGTTGGAAATGGGACGAGCACTGATGAGCGGAGCGAAGCTACTTATGCTTGACGAACCTGTGTCTGGGGTGAACCCGACACTGGCACACGAAATATTCGCGCGGATCATAAAACTACGTGATACGTTAGGTATCACCTTCTTGATCGTGGAGCATCGTCTCGACATAGCTCTTGGCTACGTAGATCACGTAAACGCAATGGCTTATGGTAAGGTCATAGCGTCGGGGAAAGCAGAAAAAGTCATCAGTGATCCTAAAGTTGTAGAAGCATATCTGGGAAAATAGGATGCTGACTGTTGAAGATCTGGTTGCCGGATACGGCAACCTGCAGATACTGAACGGGATATCACTTGAGGCAAAGCCTGGCGAAGTCACAGTCATTGTGGGCCCAAATGGATCCGGTAAAAGCACACTTCTGAAGAGCATATCCGGCTTAACGACGATCTTTACTGGAAAAATTGGGTTCGATGGCCAAGAGTTAACCCGCCGGCACCCACATGACGTGGCTAAAATGGGACTTGCCTATCTCCCGCAGACGGAGAACGTCTTTACACACCTCTCCGTTTCCGAGAACCTTCGCTTGGCAGCGTATACTGTTGAGAGCGAGAACGTCAAGGTTCGATCGAAAGAAATATTCGACGTTTTTCCGCAACTCTCGCATTACTTGAACGCGAAGGCAATGAACCTGAGCGGTGGTGAACGCCAAATGTTGGCGATGGGCATGGCGTTGATAAGGAAGCCCTCCGTTCTGATGTTCGACGAACCAACCGCCAATCTTTCTCCCAAACTCGCGGCAAGCGTATTGGCTACAGTTCGGGCGTTAGCCAACATGAGGCTGACGATACTCCTTGTCGAGCAAAATGCGCGTCGCGCCTTGGAAATGGGAGACAAAGCGTACCTCTTGGTAAACGGAAAGAAAAACTTCGAGGGGTCAGCAAGGGATCTTCTTGAGCACAAGGAAATTGGGAGACTTTACTTAGGAATCAAATCCGTTTAGAGGTAGCATAGTCCCTCGACAGCCTTTATTAACTATAAACACAAACAATGGCACGGTCATAATGTCCAAGTACCTCAAGAAGGACGAAAGCTCTCACTCTATACCTAAGCACAGACATTGCATAATATGTGCTACCCCAATTTCGTTCGACAGAGAATTCTGTGGTCCTAACTGTGAAGATCAGTTCAAGAAGGCAGAACGTAAACGGAAGTATACTTTCATAATAATCCTGTTAATGTTCCCCGCTCTATTTTTCATCTTGACGCTGTTGCGACGTTGAATTGTGCGGGAAGCCCATTTTCTGCTTCCCATCACCTTTCCATTAAGATTCAGGAACACCCTATCACGGATATGGTGACAGCGAAATTTGCTGTAACTGATGAAATTAGAGTTGTCAAAAAGTGGGCGTTTGAGTCGTTTACACTCGATATAGGAACGACAAGGACGCATCATACTTTGCATTGTGCTGAGCCTCCATTCATCATTCCCGTCTAAGCTGTAATCCAATGAATCTTTTTTCGACTCCATGGAACCTTGTGGACGCCACTTTGGTGAATCATGAATTGAATTTGTGTTTCCACAGATATGAGGAAAAGAGTCGGATACATCATGAGTATTCTCGATCAACTCTTGCGCTTCTTCCGTAGGCTGATTGTTAACATCTGATTGTTAATACCCATCGATGCGAATGAGATTCAATGAATAGTTCGAGATTGATTTGAAAGGTCCAAATCTCAAGTTCAAGCAGTTTCGAGCTCGAGGTGAACGAACAACTGCGCTCGAACGTTAATGTGACTGATATTGCTTCTATCTTAGTTGGTCTCTTTTAGAGGAAAATAATATGCCCGTTAGTCGCCAAAAAGCACCTGCAGTGTCATTGACAAACAAGATGTTTTCCGGACAGAAAATAGCAGAACATCTGTGGATGGTTCCACTCGCATGTGGAGTGGCTGGTTGGGAAATAGCGACTCGGTTGGATCTATTTCCTGGTTCACATCTGCCCACATTTTCGAGTGTACTCGCAGTATTTTTTGTCTCCATTCAGGATCCTGCTTTTCTCCTGAGGATCGCACATAGCTTCCTTACTTTGGTCTGCGGACTGGTTCTTGCTTTCTCAATCGCGCTCCCTACGGCGTTTGTGGCGGGCAGTAGCAATAGATTCGACGGTACCATGACGCCGCTCGTAATGTTGTTTGGGGCGCTGCCTGATCTCTCGTTCCTACCTTTGCTGGTCTTGTGGTTTGGTGCTGGAAACGCGGCTGCGATAACAATGGCAACTGTCGCGGCTTTCTTTCCAATCTACTTCACTCTAAGAGAGGGCACGAGAAATATACCTCGTGAATTGTTTGAAGTAACGTCAGTGTTTAAGGCAGATCGCTTCTCCACATTCACAAAAATGGTCTTGCCTGCTCTTTCGCCCTACATGTTCAGCGGCTTAAGGCTTGCATACGATTTTGATTGGGAAATAATAATCGCAGTCGAAATCGCCACGCGTATGACCGGCATCGGCAGCTTCATTCAAGGCACGGTTAGTACAGGGTCGATGGCTAGTGGTTTCGCGGCAATCTTGGCGATTGCGCTCGTAGCAATTACTGTCGATCGAGTGTTCTTCAGATCATTGGAGTCATGGACAAGGAAGTGGGCATAATGGAAAGTCACGTAGAATTAGACAATGTTACGAAATTCTATCAATCTCAAGAGAAACAGCTCCACGCACTGCACCAAGTAACCTTTGATGTCGATAGAGGAGAATTCGTTTGTATTGTTGGACCGAGCGGATGCGGTAAATCCACATTACTCAAAATTATTGCCGGACTCGACGAACCGAGCTCAGGAGAAGTACGTTTCAAAGGGAAAATCGTTCAAGAACCACAGTCAAAGATCAGCATGGTGTTCCAAGCATTCGGCCTCTTTCCTTGGAGAACCGTTCTTGAAAATGTTGAATACGGATTGGAAATGCAGAAAACACCAAAAGACGAACGCCGAGATGTTTCGAAGAGATACCTCGAAATGGTAGGGTTGTCCGGCTACGAACACATGTATCCAAAACAACTATCTGGAGGCATGAAGCAACGTGTCGGAATAGCGCGAGCGCTAGCAGTCGATCCGGAAGTTATACTGATGGATGAAGCGTTTAGTGCGATCGATGAGGTTACTGCTGAGGTTCTGCGAGAAGAAGTTACGACCCTCCACAGGGAGACTGGAAAAACATTCGTACTTGTCACACACAACCTCTCAGAAGCTCTAGAACTAGCGGACAAAGTCGTGGTATTGTCATCGCGGCCAGCGAAAGTTAAGAAAGTTCTCCCAATTGCATTGGAGCGCCCTAGAGATCGTGCGCACTCAAATTTCATTCATATGCATTCGGACATACTTCATCTTCTCAAGGAGGAACTTGAGAACACTCTGCTCCGCCATAAACTGCGAAACATGGACGAAGTCAAGGGTCTTCATAACATGGAGGCTGAGGATAAGCCTAAATGAGTAGCTGGACCAGCGGTTACTTCACACTGTGACCACATTTCGGACAGAAAGTTGCATGCCCAGGAGCTGAGGCACCGCAGTTTGGACAAATCAACAACGCTTGAGTTACCGCTGGCACCGTAGACGAAGTAGGTTTCGCAGTTGACAAATCCACTTCATTCTTCAGCAGGATGACGTCCTCAACGGATTGCACGTCGTCCCATGAGACATCCAATTCTGATCTGTTCTTGGTGGTCACGCGAAAAGCAAGACTTTTGTCTTGAAAACTTACGGAAACATCTTTGACGTTCCCCACCACGACGGCCTTATTGTCGATTACTTGCATCCCAACGAACCGTTGACTCGGCACATATTTGCGCTCGGACAATTCAACCACTAGGACATCAAACATGTTCGAATAAATCTCATTTGCGGTAGTTGATCATATTGAACGTGGGAGCGTACCCAAACTACATATCGTCAAAGTAAACGGGTATTCTTAGCGATTACAGAATGGTCCTACTCAAAACCGCAATCGCTGGCGTAGCGGTGCTGATCATTGGAATTTTGCTGCTGACCGTCATTGGTCCATATGTGACCGTAACTGTCCAGAATATACAAAACCGAGAAGTCGATCCACATGTCGAATTTCTGGTTGGAGACATGGTGGACCGATCATACACCCTGCCGAGTAGCGTCCCTGTATTTGGCTCGGTATATGTCTCACAGGCGCCCACGAATCAAACGAGCGACATCCAATTCTCGATTTTCGACGCCGACAATTACCAGATATGGAACTCAGGAGGCCAAGCAAATTCCCTTTTCTCAACAGACGGCCAAGGACAATTCAACTACACCTTCACAACCCCAAAGAGCGGCCTCTACTATTTCGTCTTCGACAATCGAGCCTCACTTTACAAAAAATACGTCGTTTTCTCATTATCCTATAGCGAAGTCATTACGAGCCAAGAACCTGACACTAGGGTTCCATACTTGGCGTGGGCGTTCATAATAGTCGGCGGCTTAGTTGCAGCTGTCGGCCTAATTCGCAAGCCAGCTATATCCTGGGCTTAGAAGTTACGTAAAATCTAATAGTCCTTCTCACCACCTAATCTTAACCATGAGCGGACTAACAAAACGAATGATCTACGCGGATAGATACCTATCAGTTATCCTTGGAGTTAACGAGGGTTCTCTTGTAAGTTACGCTGAGATCTCTAAAGGAATCCACGCATACATCAAAAAGAACGACCTCAAGAACCCTAAATTCGTAAAGACTCCGGAACCGTCTCAAATTGAAGAAGTGGCTGTGATCGCTCAGGATTCACAAACGCCGGAAGCCTCTGCACAAAGGAGAGAGTGTAGAGACTGTGGCGAACCGATCCCACTAGACGCGATATACTGCGACATGTGTGGGATAGAGCAATAATGTTGCACTCGAAGTTGACGGTCAGTATCGCTGTTTAAATACGCACCTGTTACCCCTAGCATACTTTTATCCTTCGCAGAAAGTGACGACCTATGCCGTCGAGCAAAATCGGGATCTTAGGGTACGGAGTTTACGTACCCATCAAGCGGATTAAGAGCGAGCTGATCGTCCGTGCTAGGGAGAGACGGCGAAAGGATCTACAGCAATTTCTAGACAAGGTTCGAAACGGGCTACTCCTTCGTGACAAATCCTTAGCTTCCCTTAGCGAGGATTCTATCACAATTGCCACTGAAGCCGCACTGAATGCAGTTACAATGTCCGGAATCAGCCCACTGAAAATTCAGACGGTTGCAGTTGGTTCAGAATCAAAACCATACGCTGTAGGCACGATCTCTAGGCACGTAGCCTCATTTTTGGGTATAGGAAACCAGGTGTACATAGCTGATCTTGAAGGCGCCTGTAATTCGGGAATGCAATCAACTGCATTCGTAGAAAGTCAAATCCTTAGCGGAAGAATCGAATACGGTTTAGCAGTTGGAACTGATGTGGCTCAAGGTCCAGTTGGCGATCCGTTAGAATACGCTTGCGGCGCTGGGTCCGGCGCATTCTTATTGGGTGTAGGAGATCCAGTTGCCACTATCGTGGACACGGCAGCCTACTCCACCCTTACCCTTGATTTCTGGAGGAGAGATGGCGTAACCGTGCCTAGCCATTTCGGGAGGACAACCGTGGAAGCCTACATTAAACATGTTATAGGAGCGATCGAAGGTCTCTTGACCAAACATCCCGACCTATCCCTCACCGATTTTGATTACATAACCTTCCACCAACCCTCGGGCTACATGCCCATGAAAACCTGCAAGACCTTGTGCCAAGAGCAGATAGATGTCCTAGACAATCCCGAACTTGCACGGCGGATCAGATTAACTCCCGCGTTCATCGAAGAAAAAATCAGGCCCTGGCTCCGGGTACTCGACACAGGAAATACCTATGCTGCATCAACGCTAATTGCTACGTGCGACATATTGGATAATGCAAAGCCAGGAGAGAATATACTAGCTGTCTCGTACGGATCAGGCGCATACACCATAGCTACGTGGTTTCAGGTTGAAGACGCAATCCGCACGCGAAGGGGAAGAGCCCCAACAGTCCGCGACTACTTGATCCGGAGACAGGACCTCGATATGGCCGCCTATACCCGATTGATGCAACTCCGGTACGGGTCGATGAGGAAGAGACTCGCAGCACCAAGGATCATAGGTGAAATTGAACCCTACAATGGCCAGATGTTGACATTCACTCTCTGCAATGGTTGCGAACGAGTATTCTACCCGGCTCGCGACCGTTGCCTCGAATTCGATTGCGAAGGACCCGTAGAACAGCGGACACTGCCAATCAATGCCAGACTCCTGATCGCCAAGAAGCTCACCCTCAAGGACCGACTGGTCTCAAACTTTCAGCTAATGAAGCAAGGTAAAGTCGTCCTAGTGGATGCACCAATAACCGAACTAATCCCTGGAATGGAGCTAGAAAGCTCACTTAGAAGGATTGACGATGAAGGAAAGGCAGGTCTCATACTATATGGGCCGGCCTATCGCCCGGCATTTAGAAGCAAATTACAAACCGAACATAAGGAACCTCAGGTCTTAGCAAGTTAACTGCCAAGATTTTTCGGAGCGAGCGCGGTTCCAACGCTTTTCGAATTAATATGCCAAGTGATCTACGGTGTGGGCCCTATTCCGAACATATGTTCGAGATCATAGTTGCTAAAACAGGCGAAGGCGATCTGCGTCTTTGTTTTAGATATACCTGGAACCTTAGAGAATTGACGTGTTACTATATTTGCGAGTTCATCCGCTTCCTTAGCTCGCACTATAGCGATCAAATCGTAATCTCCCGCCACAGAATACACTTCTGTTACGCTCCCGATCTTAAGCAGTTCATCCGGAACCTCTGCGATGTGCCCTCTTTCCACGTTCATCATAACGAACGCAGTTATCAAGAAAAGATCCCGAGATCTCTTCTGACCGCGTAACCTTAAAGATTATTATCGAAACCCGCCCCATAACACGTAGAATTGAGACTTAACCAACTTATTTTCTCGATTCCTGCAATCACACTCTAGACTGTTCGCAGGCAGTCTAGAGGCAGCCTATATTGTCAGGTCCAGACGTTTCTAAGGTTTTCACACGATAGATCGAATATTTTGGTAATGTCTAATTGCCTCACAGCTCTCGATATCTAAACTGAAAGGTCGGGAGGGGAATGTCTTGTGCGGAATAGCAGGTTATGTCGGAGCCGGCAATGAGTCCCTCATAAAGAACATGATAGCCGTCCTAAAGCATCGAGGTCCAGACGACACAGGTTTCTATGTAGATGTCGGTATTGGCCTCGCTAACGCCAGGCTAAGCATCATAGATATCCAAGGTGGTCATCAGCCGCAGCACAACGACGATGGGACAGTTCATGTGACATTCAACGGAGAAATTTACAATTTCCAATCATTTCGCGAAGAACTGGAGAAATTAGGACATAAATTCGCCACGAGATCCGACACTGAGGTTATCGTCCACGGATACGAACAATACGGAGATGAATTCGTGCAACGACTTAACGGGATGTTTGCAATCGCTCTATGGGACTCGCGAGAAGCAAAACTTCTGTTAACGCGCGACAGAATGGGAATCAAACCGTTATACTACACGATTCAAGGACAACAACTGTTATTCGCGTCGGAAATCAAAGCGCTGCTGCAATCAAATATCAAACGCGTCGTCGACCGACAGGCATTATATGAAATACTTAACCTCGGATATATTCCGGGTAATCGCACTCTAATTCAAAATATCTACAAACTCCCACCTTCGGGAATACTAACCTTCAAAAATGCGCGAACGCAAATTTCAAAATACTGGGAGATACCGGCACAACAACTCAACGCGGACAAAGACCGACTAATATCCAGGCTTAAAACGGCGCTCCAGGAAAGCGTCGAAGACCAGCTGGTCGCTGACGTGCCCGTTGGATGCTTTCTTTCAGGAGGACTCGACACCGCAACGATAACCGCGTTCGCGTCGAAAGCCCTAACGCAGCCTCTAAAGACTTTCTGTATGGGTTTCGGGGAGGAATCGGATGAACTAAGAGACGCGCGAATCATCGCAGAGCACTTCGGGACGGACCATCACGAGCTGACCGTAGACAGCTCTCAAGCCATGAAGCTCTACCCAAAGATGATCTGGCACATGGAAGCGCCGAAATACAATCTCTATCCATGGTTCGTTTGCGAACTTGTTCGCAAATATGTTACTGTCTGCTTGAGCGGGAACGGAGGAGATGAAGTCTTTGGAGGATATATCGCCAGGTACCAAAAAGCACTGCGCATATCCTCACTATCACACAACATTTTCTCACCAGTACTGAGGGCTGTAGGGCACTTAGTTCCCACACTCGACGACCTAAGAACCGAGAACAAGCTGAGAGTACTTCGATTATTGGGAGACGATGTACGCGAATACCTCGTACTGGCAGGAGTATTACCCGAAGCGATTAATCGTAGCTTATTCCTAGACTATAATTTCGACCACGCACTTATCGAACAATACGCGCACTTCTTTTCGAACGGATCCAATTTTCTTGACAACCTTCTCCGAGCAGAACTGAGAACTAAACTCGTTGATGATCTGCTATCTGTCGATGATTCGATGAGCATGGCCCATTCACTTGAACTTAGGGTTCCGATGCTGGACAACAGGGTCGTAGATTTGATGGTTACCGCTCCATGGCAAGATAAGTTTCTTCCAGGCGCCTACGGAAAACTTGCTCTAAGGAAAGCAATGAAAGACATTCTTCCAGAAGAGAGCTTAAGGAAACCAAAGTGGGGATTTAGCGTCGATGTATCCAGTTGGTACAAAGGTGAATTGGGCGAATTAGTGCGTCAGATCATCCCAAGCTCAGATGTAATTGATCGATACTTCTCGAAAAATACTGTCGAACGACTAATTGATCGACCTTCGACACCCGAAAACAGACGATATCAAGTGTTGTTATGGCAACTTCTGGGATTCCATTTTTGGCACAAGATTTTCATCGACAGCGATCACCCTGAAAAAACGCGGCTCGAGATTGGTGCTCTGGTGCCTTAAATGCCGCCGAGGTACTGGGTCATCGTAGTCGCTAGAAACGCCGCGAAGACCATCACAAATACTATCGAATCTCTGATCCATCAAACCATTCAGCCAATAAAGATCGTAGTAGTCGATGATGGTTCTACTGATGAAACTCACGAAATTCTATCAGCATATTCGCAGAACCAACAGATCACAGTCATAGATAGGCCAAACGAAGGATATGATATCAGGCGTGTCCCAAAAAACATCAATCTCTCCCTACAATCCAGCATAGAACTGGAGAGCGATTACACAATGATAAGCGGAGACGACTGTGAATATCCGACTGACTACTGTGAATCTGTGATAGGTATGATGGCCCAAAATTCGAGACTGGTAGTGGCGAGTGGACATCCATCTCAATTCGGACTCCATACTTACGAACATACCCCATCCGGAAGCGGGCGGATCATCAAGACAAGGTTTCTGAAGGAAATCGGATTCAAATTTCCCGTGAAAGCAGGATGGGAGGCATGGCTGCTGTACGAGGCTTCGCAATGTGAATATGAAACAAAATTACTGAACGGAGTATCGTACACACACGTTCGACCTAGAGGGGCAAAGCACGCGTTCACGTACTGGGGAGCGGCAATGTACACCCTCGGATACCATCCTCTCTACGCCATGGGAAGAATAACCAAAAACCTGGCCAAAGACCATTCTTTCAGGTCTGCCATTGGGTTGTTGCGAGGATATTTGACTGCAAAAATAGGCTCTCCGGATCCATTTCTAAGTCCATTCGGACCTTCCTTCAGGCAATTCGTCTACAAGCAACAGAGTCGTGAAATTTCCCGTGTCATCTCTACGCGACTAAAAATCAACTATTGATAACAGACAGCGCTCTAGGCACCGCCAGCATATAATGATAAGTACTTCAAGCGTTCGAAAAAGGTAAGACAATTAATGCAGAGCCACTCGAGAGTCATTCTACTCACTACCATGAATGAGATCACAGGTCTCCGTGCAATCTGGAATAACATCCCCTTCAATCTCTTCACGCGTACTATGGTCGTTGATGCACACTCGACAGATGGGACTCTGGACTTTCTTAAGGACAAACGCTGTGAGGTAATCTTTCAAGATTCCCCGGGAAGAGGAAATGCCATTCGAGAAGCAATGAGCCAAATAACTGAGGAGGTGGTTATATTGATGGCTTCGGATGGCAACGACGATCCAAAGTATATCCACGCTCTGTTGACGAAGATTGATGAAGGATATGACGTAGTCTCTGGTTCGAGATTTGCTCCAGGAGGCATGACCGATGACAGCGATGACCCATACCGAATAAGAAGGCTCGGAAACAGGCTTTTCACACTTCTCGTGAACGTTCTATGGAATGCGCACTACAGCGACGCAGCTTACGGGTTGAGAGCTTTCAGGACTGCCGCTTGGAATAGAATGAAAATGAATTCAAAGTGGAACGAGACTGAGTTTCTCATGAGTATTAGATCCGCCAAACTTGGATTGAGAGTGCTCCAAATTCCAGTTATCGAAGGAAAACGAGCCGGGGGAGAAGTAAAGGCTAAGACGGTTTCAACAGGTTGGAGTTTATTGAAAGTAGTAATGCGCGAACTAGTCACCTAGGAGAATTGTCGAGGTAACCTTCTTGGTAGAATCGTCATTCTGGCAAGGGAAGAGAATTCTGATAACCGGAGGTAGCGGATTCCTTGGCTCACACTTAGTGAAGAATCTCATCGAAAAAAGACGTTTATCTGCTGATCAGATCGTTGTCACAAACAGCAGCAAGGATCTCAGGTCGTTAGAAAATTGTAGAGCGATCGCCAAGGGAACCGATGTCATAATACACTTGGCGGCTAACGTAGGCGGAATAGGGTATAATCAAAGAAGCCCCGGTCCTCTATTCTTCGACAACCTACAAATGGGGTTGAACATGATTGAGGCTGCACGTGAAGCGAAAACTGGGAAATTTGTTCAAGCTGGAACTGTATGTTCCTACCCCAAGTTTGCGCCAGTACCGTTCAGGGAGGATTCGTTATGGGATGGGTATCCAGAGGAAACTAACGCTCCATACGGAATCGCAAAAAAAGCGCTCTTGGTAATGGCGCAAGCCTATCGGCAGCAATATTTGATGAACATCATTTACCTGCTGCCAGTCAATCTCTATGGGCCCGGAGATAATTTTGATTTAGAAAGTTCGCACGTGATACCCGCTCTGATAAGGAAATTCGTCGACGCGGTGCAAATGAATCGTTCGAACGTAAGTGTCTGGGGAACGGGCAAGGTTTCTCGTGAGTTTCTTTACGTCGAAGACGCGGCAGAGGCAATTGCTCTGGCTATTGAACGCTATAACAAATCTGAACCCGTAAACTTGGGCAGCGGGAACGAGATAACCATAAGCGCCCTTACGGAGCTAATTGCGAAATTGGTGGGCTTCAAGGGAAAGATTGTCTGGGATACATCAAGACCTGATGGACAACCACGCAGATGCCTGGATACTACGCGAGCATTGCGCGAGTTCGGGTTCAAGGCAACAACTACTCTCACGGAGGGACTTGAGAAGACGATCTCATGGTATAAGGACAAATATGTTGCAAATTCGACGGCCTAATTCTAATAACGAAATTTGTTCACGAGCGGCATCTTCCATCCGAGGCCGAAAGCTTTCTTTGTTATCTTAATGGCTGGTGGTGCCTGGCGCCGTTTGTACTCTGCTCCTCGAATGCGGCGCAACGTGTCGTCAACTATCTGTGTCGGATATCCCTTGTCGAGCAATTCTTCCCTAGACAGGCGGTTCTCGATCACATCATCTACAAGCGGTGAAACGGTTGGATAATCAAATGGGTCAAAC
>Ga0326728_10006142_pt1 | contig 32770 bp, 22 predicted proteins | sample MB3enrmetagenome_FD_207602 | JGI IMG/M metagenome (GOLD analysis project Ga0326728, IMG submission 207602) | Lab enriched peat soil microbial communities from McLean, Ithaca, NY, United States - MB31MN | ecosystem: Environmental > Terrestrial > Soil > Wetlands > Peat | place: USA: New York... | reverse complement strand
CCCGACTCTGCAGGATTAAGCGGGAGCAACACCGAAAACTTGGCGCCGCGATCGACTTGGCTCTCGACCCAGATCTTTCCCTGCTGCGCCTGCATCAGGCGGCGGGCGATAGCCAGCCCTAAGCCGCTGCCTTGGGCGTCGGGATGATGGCGCAAACTGACGAAGTCCTCAAAAATCTCCTGGTGAAATTCCGGCGCGATACCCGGGCCGGTATCACACACATTGATGCGTGCGGCGTTGGGCGCAGCGACTAGAACCTGCCGGCGCTCGCCGATGAACCGGCCATGTTGATGGACGCGCCGGTCCCATAAATATGGCTCCAGGCTCAGCCATACCGTTCCTCTGGACGGCACGCAGGTATAAGCATTTTCCAGCAGGTGCGACACCACCCGCTGGATTTTGTGATAGTCGAAAGGAAAGGCCGGTACGGTTTGCTCCTGCGCCATGAAGTAGAACGCGATTCCCTTGTCCTGGAAGCGTGGCAGCCATATCTCATACAGCTCCCGGAGACAAGCCCGCAAGTCTCCCAGTTCCCATTGCACGGCCGGGGTCGTCGTTTCCAAGGCCGTGTAGGTAAGGAAATCCTGGATAAACTGTTGCAGCCGCAGGCTGCTGCCGTGCATCGCCTTCAGCACCTGCGACTGCCGCTCGGTGAGCGTGCCCAGTTTGCCGTTGAGCAGGATTTCGAGATATCCGGACAAGATGGAAAGCGGGGTCTTTAGCTCGTGCGCGGCCGATGCCAGGGCCAGGGTGCGCCTTCGCATCCGGCCCTGCAGCCGGGAGTAGTTGCGCAACAGCTCCTCATAGCCAGGATGGGATTCGTGGCTCCCGGGAGTGGCCGGTCCGTCCGATCGTTCTAATGATTGAGCCGCAGGTAACGTCATGGCGCAGGAGGAACATACGCCTAGGTTCCTCCTGCCGTTGGAGACCGGTTCCCCAGGCGAGGTTGCCAATTAGTTATTTGCAAAGTGCAAATTTATTCTCCTTTGGTCACATTTCGTTTCCTGCCGTTTTCTGCGCTTGACACCCATTGTTGGCATCGCGAGGGAAACTTGGTTTCCTCGTATGAAAACTTTTGCTTACTGCAACCGGCGAGGAATTACCGTTAGACAACCCTCTATTCTGCTGCTTTCTTCGGTAGAGACACGGCTTAATTGCTTGAAATCATGACAGCTACCCCCGCATCGCAGCCAACCTGTATGGCTGCCGGGAAGAGCTGGCAGGTGATTTGGCTGCTAGAGTGCACTGCAGCCCGGCGGAGAAGAGTATGGGATCTATCGCCAGTGCGAACTTGCCCCTCCGCCTTCCACCCGAGGGCGTGATCTTCGGCCAGACGGAGTTCATGCGCACCGTGCGCAGCAAGCTTGAGAGGGTTGCCCACACCAACGTCCCGGTATTGATTCAAGGCGAGAGCGGAACCGGCAAAGAGGTTATTGCCCGGATGATTCACTTCTGCTCGCCCTGGCAAACCGGCCCATTCGTCAAGGTGAATTGCCCGGCCATTCCGGGAACACTGTTGGAGAGCGAGCTGTTTGGTTACGAGAAGGGCGCTTTTACCGGAGCCTACGGGACCAAGCCCGGCCGGGTGGAACTGGCGCATCGAGGTACGCTGTTCCTCGATGAGATTGCCGAACTCGATCCCGCCTTGCAGGCCAAACTGCTGCAGCTGCTCCAGGACGGCCAATTCTGCCGTGTCGGCGCGCAAGAAGATAAGAAGGTAGAAGTGCGGATGGTCTGCGCCACCAACCGCAATTTACAGAGTGAAATCGATGCCGGTAATTTCCGCCAGGACTTGTTCTATCGTATTAATGTTCTCACGCTGCAATTGCCGCCGTTGCGCGAAAGACGTTCCGATCTTCCTGGCCTGGTCGACTATCTTCTGGAATTTTACAACGAAAAGTTCAACTGCCGGGCCAAGCCTCCCTCCGCCCAGGTAATGCGCATAGTTCAGGAGTATCACTGGCCGGGAAACATACGCGAGCTGGAAAATCTGATGAAGCGCTACGTCATTCTCGGCACGGAGGACGCGATCACCAGCGAACTGTTTGCGCGCGAGCCGCAAGACGGGACGCCGATGATTCCGCTGGACGGTTCCGTGTCGCTGAAAAAGGTGACGCGGCACGCGGTGCGCGAACTGGAGCGTGAGGTCATCTTGCGCTCCCTGCAGGCTAATAATTGGAACCGCAAGCGCGTAGCCCGGGCGTTGAGCATCAGTTACCGTGCCCTGCTGTACAAGATCCGCAATGCCGGGATCGGGTCGCGCCGGGAGAACAGCACGCCGCCCGTCGCTTCGAGCCCAAAGGTCCCGGTACCGGTGGACGCTGATCAGGCCGCATAGCTAGCGGAAACTGGCGAATCCTGGGGCGCCGCATGGCGCCCCTTCTTCTTGTCCTGGTGGTTGCTTTCCAAACGCTGATCCCTGGCGCACGCCAGAGTGGAAAAAGAAAACCATATGAGGAAAAAATTTGCGCACCGGCTAAGGACAGGGGTAGGAGACAACGGCGCCGAACCGCCGCAAATTACGGCAACCATTGTCCCTGGCGGACTCGGGTATTGCTGGCGACTAGGGCAAACATGGTAAGTCCCGTGCACTTCCAGGGCGCGTGTTCGTGGGGATCGTAATGACGGTTAAGCCCGCCAAGGCAATGCTGCGGAACGAAGTGCGTAACACGTCGTTGCAGGTCTGTCTGGCCAGCCCAAACCAACCCGCAAGAAACACGAAATAGCTGCAACTCTATTTTTTTAAGTAAGTTACCGGCAAGAAGAGCTGGGACTCACAGTGGCGAAGCCCTGTTTGAACACTAGACCAGCTCAGCCCGTTTCGGGGTGAGCCGGATTGGAAAAGATCAAGCGCTCATGTTCCTAACTTATTACGGCTTGCGTGAACAACCGTTCGGGGTAACTCCGGACCCCCGCTACCTGTATCAGAGTCTGGTGCATCGGGAAACCCTCGCTTCTTTGGTATATGGGATTGAATCCGACCTCGGCTTTACCTCTTTGATCGCCGAGCCGGGCATGGGAAAAACCACGCTGTTGTACTACCTGCTGAGCCGCTATCGGGACAAGGCGCGGACGGCGTTCCTGTTCGAAACCCAGTGCAACTCTCGCGAATTACTGCAAAATTTATTCTCCGACCTGGAGCTGGACGCTGACACCATCGATCAGGTCTTGTTGCGCAGCCGCTTCAAAACTTTTCTTATCGCGCAGGCGCGGGCGCGGCGGCGTGTGCTGGTCATCATCGACGAAGCCCAGAACTTGAGCAACCCGGCGCTGGAAACCGTGCGCCTGTTGTCGAATTTCGAAACTTCTCAGGCCAAACTGCTGCACATCATCCTCGCCGGCCAGCCCCAATTGGCGAATAAGCTGGCGCGGCCGGAGCTGAAGCAACTGCGGCAGCGCATCGCCATGTTTACCCGGCTGACGCCGTTCTCGGCGCAGGACACCAAGGCCTATATTGAGCACCGGCTTCAAGTTGCGGGCTATCGCGGCGGCGCGCTCTTCACCGCGGAGGCCTGCGAATTCATCACGGCGGAAACCGGCGGTATCCCGCGCGAGATCAACCGCTTGTGCTTCAGCGCCCTCTCCTTGGGCTGTGCCCTGGAAAGCAAACTCCTCGACGCGCAGCTGGTGCGCGAAGCTAGCAAGGACCTGCAGCTCCTTACCGACGGTACGCCGGACGGCGAGGAAGCGGACAACGAGTCCGCCGGTGGCGACGACGACGCAAACCGCGTGAACGAGGATGCGGCGCCACGGCAGAGCCGGGCAGAGCGGATAGAAGTCTTAGGCGAGGACAGCGTTTCTAGCCGCCTCGCTGGTCCCGAGGCCGGGGCTATCCTGTCCCAACCCGCGCAAAACTCGGGGGTCGTGGGGACCGCGTCTCCGGACCGGCCTGGACCACAGATTGACGTTTGTGTCGCGGAAGGCCGTACCGTGGACGTGGGCGTTTCCGCCACCGCCGGTCTGGCCGCCCAGCCCGCCAAGACTGGGTTTGCTGCGGGCGCGAGCCTCCCAGCCAAGCAAGTCAGAACCGGACTTGCTGCGGTCTCCGGTCTTTCCGTCCAGCAAGCTAAAACCGGGCCTGCCGGGGACCCGGGCCAGGAGGCCAGCGCCATGGTTCGCGCCCGGCCCCCAATGGCCGGTGCGGTCAGCACACGCATCTTCCACCAGCCGGAGGCGGCTGCCTATCCGGCGCCTCCGTGTTTCCTCTCGGGGCCTTCGCAGGACATGATGCAGAAAGGCGCGGCCGCCCAGGTCGATCCCTGCGCGCGGGTTACAACCGCTGGCGGAAACGGATTCACCCTCTACCCCGCGCTGAAATCCGCTCCCAAGGACACGTCACCGGCCAAGGCCGGAGTTGTCGGCGGTCTGCGGCCGATCGGCGCCGTGGCAGCACCACCCGGCACGGCCGCACCGGCCTCGGGCGCCAGGCCGGTTGCAGGCGTGCGGGATAGTTCGCAACTTCCTGCCCCACGTCCCGCAAGCAAGCCGATGGCGACCGGGGAAACTACGGGCGGAAATCGAGCGGCCGCCGGCAGCGTCGGCGGGGCCTGCCCCGATATCAACCTCAGCTCGGATGTGCTCACTCCAACGCGATTCAACATCGGCGAATTCGCCACCATCGGAGTGTTGTGTCCCCTGCTGGTCTGGCTGCTGGCCTATGCGATCGTGCGCTACGGTCCGCTGGCGGAGGCGATGATTGCCAGCCACTGACACCGCAAGCACAGCGCCGCCAAGGCACTCAGAGTTTCCCGTGAACCATCAATCGAACAAGTCGCGATTAATGTGGGTCCCCAAAATGCCGAGTTCGAAGAGCCAAGAGGTGTCTGCCGGACGTAAGCGAAAATTGGTGTCGGTGGTACGTGATTTTCTGAACCGCCGGATGTGGTTGATTCTGCCCTCCCAGGCTTTTCTGGTGGCGGTGACCTATTACTGGGCGTTTCTGCTGGTAACGAATTTCAACTTGGACGGGCCGGTGCGCGCTGTCTTCCTGCGTACCCTGCCGCTGGTGCTGGGACTGAAGCTGCTGCTGTTCTATCGTTTTGGGCTGTTGCGCGGGTGGTGGCGTTATGTCGGGGTCAGCGATCTCGTCGATATTACGCGGGCGGCCGTTGCCAGTTCGGGATTGCTATATCTGATTGTCAGTTCCGCTCTCACCTTCAATTCGTATCCACTATCGGCCCTGGTGGTCGACCTGCTGTTGACCATCGTAACTGTGGGGGGAGCGCGCTTCCTGGTTCGTGCCTATAGCGAGTACGCCGCGCACAGCTATTCCGGCCACAAGCGGATTGTCATTGTGGGCGCCGGCCAGGCCGGGAGCGCCATTTTGCGCGAGCTGCAGAACAACCCCAAACTGGATTACAACCCGGTCGGCTTCGTGGATGACAATCCCAGCAAGCGGGGAATCAGGATCAACGGGGTCGAGGTACTGGGCACCACGGATGAACTGGAACGCATCATCCGGGAGAACCAGGTGAGCTGCGTGCTGATCGCGATTCCCTCGGCGAAAGGCAGCCTGGTGGAGCGCATTGTCGGCAAATGCCACGAGTGCAACGTGGACTTCAAGATCCTTCCGGCGGTGAGCGACCGCATCCACGGCTCGGCCTGTTTCAGCCGGGTGCGCAAGGTGAGCGTCGAAGACCTTTTGGGCCGCGAGCCGGTGCAACTGGAACTGGCGAGCATTCGCGAACGTCTGCAAGGGAAGCTGCTCCTGATTACCGGCGCCGGCGGCTCTATCGGGTCCGAACTGGCGCGCCAGGTAGCCCGATTCAATCCCTGCAAATTGGTGCTGTTCGAGCGTTCGGAAAACGATTTGTTCAAGCTGGGCAACGAGCTGGCATACAAGTTTCCGCAACTGGATTACGTACCGGTCGTGGGCGACATCCTGGACGTGGGTGCGCTGCGCGAAGTGTTTTCCCTGTACCACCCACAATCGGTATTTCATGCCGCGGCTTACAAGCACGTGCCGATGATGGAAAACAACTGCTTCCAGGCGGTGGTGAACAACATTTTCGGCACTTACAACGTTGCCCTCGTTTCCAACCAGTACGGGGTGGAAGATTTCGTGATGATTTCTTCCGACAAAGCGGTGAATCCTACCAATGTGATGGGGTGCACGAAGCGGATCGCAGAGCTGATCCTGCTGGGCTTGCAGCAACAGCGAACCCGGTTTATTGCCGTGCGTTTCGGCAACGTGCTGGGCAGCAACGGCAGCGTGCTACCGACCTTTCAGGAACAGATTGGGCACGGCGGGCCGGTGACGGTGACGCATCCGGAGGTTCGGCGCTACTTCATGACGATTCCCGAGGCCGTGCAACTGGTATTGCAGGCCTCCAGCATGGGCAACGGCGGGGAAATCTTCGTCCTGGACATGGGCGAGCCCGTGCGGATTCTGGACCTGGCGCAAAACCTGATCCGGCTTTCCGGGCTACGGCCTGACAAGGACATCAAGATCGTCTTCACCGGCCTCCGCCCGGGCGAAAAGCTGTTCGAGGAGTTGATGCTCGACGGGGAAGGGATCAAACCCACCGCCCACGGCCAGATTCGGGTGCTGGATGGGGGCAAGACAAACTTCCTGCAGGTTCAGGCCTGGCTGAACGAGCTGTCGGCGTTGGTCGAGTCGAAAAATATGCACGGATTGATCGAATGCATGATGCAGATCGTCCCCGAGTACACGCCCAGCAAGGAAATCCTAGCGCGTTGCCAGGTTGACCGCCATGACCAGGCGTTCCGGTATACGCGTGCGCGGGCCGGGTTGAGCATTGCCCCCGAGCCCGCTCTGATGGCGCGCGACGCCGCCTGAAACGGAATCCCAGGTCTGCCGTACGAGCCGCACCCGGAGTATGGAATGAGCAGAAATTTCGAATTGCTACGGCAAGCGCAACCTAACGCCGATCCCCTGGAACCGATCTCGGTTCCGGGCGAAGTTACTCCGGCGCCGCCGGTGCGATACCAGGCGCCCCCACGGCGCGTCGTCGCGGCCGTTCCCGCCGTCAGGGAGACGGACTGGCTGCGCGCGATCAAGGTATTGAAGAAACATTGGCGGCCGGGGGCTCTGTTCGCGGCGGTGGTCTTCAGTGCCGTAGCGCTGCTTACCTTGCTAACCCAGCCCACCTACGAGCCTACCGCCACCGTACAGATTGATCCGCCAGGCTCAGAAGCATTTTCCATGCAGGGCAACAACACCTCCTCCAGTCCTACCGAATACATCGCGACACAAGCCAAGAATCTGCAAAGCGACCAGCTCGCGTTGCACGTGATTCGGGCTTTGAACCTGGCCCAGAACCCGGACTTTGCCGGCAAATCCGCGGCGGCGGCGCCGGGAGAAGCTGGCGCAGTTTCGTCCGATAGCCCGCAATTGACCGCGGCAGAAACCCAGGCTTTGAAGACCTTCCAGAAGCGGCTCGTCGTAAACCGGGACGTTACCAGCCACCTGGTTTATGTCAGTGTGAGCGCCCACGATCCCGCATTGGCGGCCGCGGCCACCAATACCCTGGTGAACCAGTTTATCGAGCGCGATTACCGGTTGCGGCATGAAGCCATCCTGCAATCTTCCGAATGGCTGCAAAAGCAACTGGATGACATACGCCAGCGCATGGAGACCTCAAACCAGATGCTGGCCGAATTCCAGAAGAGCAGCGGGATCGCTGCCATCGGCGACAATCAGAACACCTTTGCCGAGCAGATGACGGAGCTGAGCCGCCAACTGATGCAGGCCCAGGCGGATCGTATCCAGTTGCAGTCCTACCTGAGCAAATTCAGCGGGCAAGCCTCCAGTTCGCTGCCCCAGATCAGCGGAAACCCCGTGGTGCAGGTGCTGACGCAAAAACTGGCCGAAGTCCGGGCGGAGCTCGCGGAGAATCTGGCCGTCTACGGCAAAAACCATCCCATCGTTAAGAAGCTGCAGAACCAGGCCGACGAACTGCAAGCCCAGTTGGAGGCGCAGCGGACGGCCATTGTCAAAGATCTGAACACCAGCTACACGGCGGCCCAGGCCCGCGAACAGATGATGGAATCTCAGATGAAGGGAACCACCAAGCAGCTCGCGCTGATGGCGCAATACACCGCTTTGAAGAAGGAAGCGGACGCCAATACGCAGCTCTATAACAATCTGTTCGCCAAGATCAAGGAAGCGGGCATCAACGCCGAATCGAAATCCAGCCCGATCCACGTAGTGGATACCGCCCGCGTTTTAGACCACCCCACGCGTCCCCACCGGATGGCCAACCTGGCACTGGGATTGGTTGCCGGGCTCTTCGGCGGCGTACTGCTGGCGTTCATTCGCGAAGGTTTCGACACCACGGTGCGCACCGCCGAGGACGTTCGGAAGTGCCTCGGCATGGGATCGGTTTCCATTATGCCCGTCATTGGCGCGGGCCCGGCGCCAGCTTCGGGCGTCAAGCTCCTTGCCTCCCGGGACGGAGCGGAAGGCGCATCGAGCATGTTCCTCCTGGAACGGCCCAATTCTCCGGAGGCCGAAGCCCTGCGCGGCTTGTACACGTCGGTACGGCTGTCCTCCCAGCACGGCCGGCCACCGCAAGCGATTCTGGTTGCTTCCCCCTACCCCGGGGAAGGCAAAACGACCTTATCGGTCAATCTGTCTATTGCCTTGGCACAGACTGGGAGCACCTGCATCGTGGATGCCGACTTGCGCAAAGAGGGCGTCGCCGGCCTCTTGGGAATCAAGCCTGCACACGGATTAAGCGACGTGCTCGCCAACCAGATGAACCTGGATGAGGTTCTGGTGCCGGCCGGAAATATACCCAACCTGACGTTGTTGAGCACGGGGCCAGCGGTGGCCGATCCGGCGCAACTGGTTACCTCCGGGGCAATGACTGAGGTGATCCGGCAGTTGCGCATGCGGTTCGACTTTGTGCTGGTCGATTCCCCGCCAATCGTGCCTTTCGCCGACGGCCGCGCGCTTTCGACGCTGGTGGATGGCGTGGTGCTGGTGGGCCGGTCGGGGGTAACCAAACGCGAAGGACTGGCTCGGGCGCTGGAATTGCTGCAGGAAGTTCAATGCGCGCCGATCCTGGATGTTGTCTTGAACGCGGCTGAATCCTCCTCCCTCAATTACGGCCACTACCGGTACGGTTACGGTCGTGATCCAGGTAAAGACAACAAAGGCAAAAGCAACGGCAACGGACATTCGAGGGTCGCTTAGAGTCCAGCTAAACCAACTTCACAACTTCAGTGAGCTTTTCAGCAAAGGATAAAAAATTGGCAATCAATACCACTGTTTCTCCCCAGGTGACGGCACCGGTCGCGGCGCCGCCGCAAAAGATGCAGTTTCCCTTTCTGGATCTGAAAGCCCAGTTTGCACGGATCCGTGGAGAAGTTATGGGCGTCGTGGAAAAAGTGCTGGACGACCAGCATTTCATCCTCGGCCCGGAAGTGGACAAATTTGAAAAGGAGATCGCGCAGCTAGCCAATACGCGATTTGCAGTCAGTTGTGCCTCCGGCTCAGATGCGCTGCTGCTGGCCTTGATGGCGCTGAATCTGGAGATCGGTGACGAAGTGATCACCACGCCGTTCACGTTTGGGGCTACCGCGGGCGCCATTGCCCGCTTAAAGGCGCGGCCGGTGTTCGTGGATATCGATCCGGAGACTTACAACCTCGATCCGCGCAAGCTGGCCGAGGCCATCACTTCGCGGACCCGCGCTATCATCCCCGTCCACTTGTTCGGACTGATGGCGGAGATGAAGCCGATTCGCGAGCTGGCGCGTGACTACAACCTTCCCATCATTGAAGACGCGGCGCAGTCGATTGGCGCGTGGTATGAGGGCAAGCCGTGCGGCACGCTGGGCACGATGGGCTGCTTCAGCTTCTTCCCCTCCAAGAACCTGGGTTGCGCCGGCGATGGCGGAATGATTACGACCAACGACCCGGAACTGGCCGAGCGGTTGAAGATGCTGCGCCAGCACGGCTGCCGGCAGAAGTACCAGTACGACATCGTGGGCGTGAACAGCCGGCTGGACGCGCTGCAGGCGGCAATTCTGCGGGTCAAGCTACGCTATCTCGGCACCTGGACCGACGAGCGGCAGCGCAATGCGGCGCGCTATCGTTCCCTGTTTGCCGAGTACGGCATCAACCAGTGGGTACAACCGCCGGTGGAACCCGCGAACCGGGTCCATGTCTACAACCAGTTCGTGATCCGTATGCCCGAGCGCGATGCATTGCGCGATCATCTGCGCCGCGCCGGCATACCTACCGAGATCTACTATCCTTCGCCGCTGCACCTGGAAAAGGCGTACGCCGATCTGGAGCATCGCGCCGGGGATTTCCCCGAAGCGGAAGCCGCCAGCCGTCAGGTGCTGGCTTTGCCGATCTTCAGCGAACTTACGGAAGAGCAGCAGCGGTCCGTGGTGGAAGCGATAGCCGGCTTCTACCAACACCTTCAGCAATAGGAGTACGGAGACAAAATGGAAAACGCAAAGTGCAAAGTCGCGGTGCTGGGCTCCGGTTATTGGGGCAAGAATCTGGTGCGCAACTTCCACCAATTGGGAGCGCTGGAGTGGGTGTGCGATCCGCGCGAGCAGGCGCGGACCGAGGCGCAGCAGAAGTACGGGGTCAAGACGGCCGAGGACCTGAGCACGATTCTTGCCGACCCGGAAACTCAGGCAGTGGCGATTGCCGCCCCTGCGGCCCAGCATTTCGAGCTGGCGCGGAAGTGTCTGCTGGCGGGCAAAGATGTCTATTCGGAAAAGCCTCTGGCGTTGCACGCCAAGGAAGGGCGGCAGTTGGTGGAACTGGCGGCCAAACGGCAGCGGCTGCTGATGGTTGGCCATATCCTCGAGTACCATCCGGCCATCCTGGAGCTGAAACGGCTGATCCGCGCCGGGGAACTGGGCAAGATCCAGTACATCTATTCTTCGCGGCTGAATCTGGGCAAGCTGCGCACGGAAGAGAATATCCTGTGGAGCTTCGCTCCGCACGATATCTCCGCCATTCTCTACCTGCTGGGTGAAGCTCCGACCCGCATTTCCACCCACGGCGGCAGCTATCTGAACCACAACGTCGATACCACCCTGACTACCTGCGAGTTTCCCAGCGGGGTCAAGGCGCATATCTTCGTGAGCTGGCTGCACCCATTCAAAGAGCAGAAGCTGGCCATCGTCGGCTCGCAGAGAATGGCGGTGTTCGACGATGTCGAGAAGGAACGGAAGCTGATGCTGTATTCGCACCGGATCGATTGGGTGGACCGGATCCCGGTGGCACAGAAGCACGAAGGCGAAGCGGTTCCGCTGCCCCCGGATGAACCGCTACGCCTGGAGTGCGAGCACTTCCTGGAATGCGTGCGCACCCGGCAGAAACCACGCACCTGCGGCGAATCCGCGCTGCGGGTCCTGCAGGTACTGGAAGGCTGCGAACAGTCACTGCAGGCTCACGGCCGGCCCGTAGAAATCGGGTATAAGGCGCCGGAGTACTTTGCCCATCCTACGGCTGTAATCGACGAAGGTTGCGAGATCGGTCCCGGAACGAAAGTCTGGCACTTCTCGCACATCATGAACGGAGCCAAGCTGGGCGCTAATTGCAACCTCGGCCAGAACGTCGTGGTTAGCCCTGGGGTAACCATCGGCAACAACGTGAAGATCCAGAACAATGTTTCGGTCTACACCGGCGTGCAACTGGAAGACGATGTGTTCTGCGGTCCCTCGATGGTATTTACCAACGTAATCAACCCGCGCAGCCATGTAACGCGCAAACACGAATATCGCCACACCCTGATCAGGCAGGGCGCGTCGATGGGAGCAAATTCCACGGTCGTCTGCGGCATCACGATGGGCAAATATGCCTTTATCGGCGCCGGAGCCGTCGTCACCAAAGACGTGCCCGACTACGCGCTCATGGTTGGCGTGCCGGCGGAACGCATCGGCTGGATGTGTTACTGCGGCATCCGGCTGCCCGACCGCGGGCCGGCCGTCACTTGTTCCGAATGCGGCCGGCATTACTGGATCGAAGGCGAAAGCTGCCAGGAAGTGAGCGTGCCTGCGGTGGCGAACGGCGGTCTGGAACTTATCAAGGCTGCCTAGGCAGCAGGGAAGGGATCCATGAACGAGAACTCCTTCATCCCGTTTCACCGGCCCTCGCTCGGCCCCGCGGAAGCCGAAGCGGTAACGCGGGTACTGGCGTCCAAGTGGCTGACTACGGGCCCGGAAACCCACCGGTTCGAACGTGAATTTGCCGCCTATGTCGGGTGCAAGCATGCCCTCGCCGTCAACTCGGCCACCGCTGCCCTCCAACTCGCTTTAGAGGCCCTCGGTCTGCGCCAGGGGGAAGAAGTGCTGGTCCCGACGTACACCTTCACCGCCACCGCCGAGGTAGTCACCTATTTCAGAGGCCGGCCGGTGCTTTGCGACAGCCAGGCGGGCCGGTTCAACATCGATCCGCAAGATGCGCAACGGCGCATCACGGAAAGAACCCGGGCCATTATCCCGGTCCACATTGCCGGCGAGCCCTGCGATCTGAACGCTATTCACCGGATTGCCGCCGATCATAATCTGCACGTGATTGAAGACGCGGCGCATGCGCTGCCCGCCAGCTATCGCGGACGGCGGATCGGCACCATTTCCGAGATGACGGCCTTCAGTTTCTATGCCACCAAGACCATCACCACGGGGGAAGGCGGTATGCTGGTCACCGACAATGACGAGGTTGCCAGGCGCATTGCCCTCATGCGGCTCCATGGCATCAGCGGCGATGCCTGGAAACGGTACTCGAAAGAAGGCGCCTGGTACTACGAAGTGGAACAGGCGGGCTACAAGCTCAACCTGTGCGATTTGCTGGGGGCGCTTGGCTCGGCCCAGTTGGCCCAGTGCGATCAGTTTTTCGCGCGGCGGCGGGAAATTGCCGAATACTATCGCCAGGCTTTTGCCGCCATCGACGAACTGGAAAATCCTCCGGCCGGAGAAGAGGAACCCGGGCACTCGTGGCACCTGTTCATCCTTCGTCTTCGTCCGGGCTCGCTTGCCCTGAACCGAAATCAGTTCATAGAGGAACTGAAGAAGAGCGGCGTCGGCGCCAGCGTGCATTTCATTCCGCTGCATCTGCATCCGTTCTACGCGCGCGAGTACGGTTATCGCCGCGGGGACTTCCCCGAGGCGGAAGACGCGTATTCCCGCTGCCTCTCGCTTCCGATCTTTCCGGACCTGTCTCTGGGAGAGATGGAGCGCGTGGTGAAGGCGGTCACGCGAATTGTGGAAAAGAACCGCAAGCCGATGTTGGCGGCGGCATGAGCGACGCACAAATCATCGCCGGTGTTTCCCGGGAGTATCCGCAACTCAGGGTGGAGGCCAGTCTCTGGTGCCACTCGGCGGCCAAACGCGCGTTCGATCTGTTTTGTGCCGCTCCCGTCGTGGTTGCGGCCCTGCCCGTGATGCTGGTGATTGGTGTAGTCGTGAAACTCACCTCAGCCGGGCCGGTCTTGTTCCGTCATCGGCGGGTCGGGATAAACGGAAGAGAGTTTTTCTTACTGAAATTCCGCACCATGACGCACCAACGGGGCGGGACGGGGCCGGCGGTTACCCGGGCAGGGGATCCGCGGGTCACTTCCGCCGGACGCTTGCTGCGGAAATGGAAACTGGACGAGTTGCCGCAGTTAATCAACGTCGTTCGCGGCGACATGAGTCTGGTCGGCCCGCGGCCCGATGCCGCCGAGTATCTCAATGCCTTGCCGCTCGAATACCGCCGTGTACTCCGCCTGCGGCCGGGAATCACTGGCGCCGCCACCATACAATTGCGCCACGAAGAAGAGCTGCTGGCTGCCGTTCCCGCCGAGCAACTGCAGGAGTTCTACGTCACCACGCTCCTGCCCCGTAAAGTGCAACTCGATCTGGAATACGCCACCCGGGCCAGTTTTTTGACCGATGTGGCCCTCCTGTTCCGGACATTTGCGGCGATTGCCGCGCCAGCCTCCTCTCACCACCCAGGATAAGGACTTGAATACTACCCAACAGGTGCAAGAAGAACTGTCTGCCCGTCCCCCTGGCGGCGAAGCGGGCATGGTCTCGGTGATCATGCCGGTACGCAACGAAGGCAACGCGATTCGGCGCAGCTTGCAGGCTGTGTTAGCCCAGGATTATCCGCCGGAGAAACTGGAAGTATTGGTTGCCGACGGCATGTCCGACGACGGGACCCGCGAGATTCTGCAGGCGATTGCCGCCGAGGATGGGCGGGTCCGCATCATCGACAATCCGGCGGGGATCATGGCCAGCGGTTTCAATAAGGCCCTGGGCCATGCCCGGGGAGAATTCATCGTCATGATGGGCGGACACACGGAAGCCTCGCCCAATTATGTCTCAACCTGTGTCCATGCGCTGCAGCAGGGCTTGGCCGAGTGCGCCGGCGGCATGACCGAAAGCCGGGCGGAAGGCAATTGGGCCAAAGCCATCGCCTTGGCCCTGAGCTCCCGTTTCGGGGTTGGTCCGGTTGCCTTTCGTCTTGATTGTGCGGAACAGAAGTATGTCGATACGGTGGCTTACGGAGTCTATTCGCGCCGGGCCATCGACCGGATTGGCATCCTGGACGAAGAACTGGTCCGCAACCAGGACGACGAGTTCAATTACCGGCTGCGCAAACAGGGCGGCAGAATCCTGCTGCTTCCCGGTATTTCCGCCCGCTACTCCAACCGTGCGACCTTGAAATCGCTCTGGCGCCAGTACTACCAATACGGCTACTGGAAGGTGCGTGTGCTGCAAAAACATCCGCGGCAGATGCAACCGCGGCAGTTTGTTCCCGCTTTGTTCGTCTCCGCCCTGGCGCTTTCCCTTCCGGCCTGGTTTCTGGCTCCAGGTACGAAATGGCTGGCGCTCACGCTGGGCAGCCTGTATGCCAGCGCCAGCCTGGCGGCGTCTTTCGGGGTAGCTCTGAGCGGCCGAAAATGGCGGCTTACAGCATTGCTGCCGGCGGTGTTTGCCACCCTCCACTTCGGCTACGGCTTCGGTTTCCTTACCGGGTTAGCGCACTTCTGGAACCGCTGGCAGATTTTTGGGCCCGTGTCGGTTCCCAAACGAAGCGCTGGAATTGAGCCCGGAGGTGCGGGATGATTAGCCGGTTAAAGCCGCTTTGGCACAGAATTTACTCGGACTTTCTCATGCCGAGCCGGCTGGACGTCTACCATGACCTCCTGAAGTCGGCGCGCGATCAGGGCTATGAGACCCACTCGATCTATTCCTTCTGGCAGGCAGTCAAGGAAGCAAGACAGGTCGACGCGAGCCGGCGGTATCTCATCTTGCGGCACGACGTGGACACCGATCCCCATACCGCCGAAAAGATGTGGAACCTGGAAACCGCTCTCGGGTGCATCTCTTCTTACTATTTCCGCCTGTGCACCGTCACACCTTCGCTGATGAAGCAAATGCATGCTGCTGGATTTGAAGCCAGCTACCACTATGAAGAGGTTGCGGCGGTGGCGAAGCGGCGGGGCCTTTCCAGTTGGCCGGAGATCCAGAAGGCGATGCCGGAAATTCGCGCGCTGTTCCGCGACAATCTGACGCGCCTGCGCGAAATTACCGGACTGCCCATGCGGGGAGTGGCGTCTCACGGAGATTTCGTAAACCGCAAACTGAACGTCATCAATACCGTCATCCTGGAGGACGCGCGTTTCCGCGAGGAACTGGGCATCGATGTGGAAGCCTATGATGCGGTGATTGAAGACCAGATCCGCTTTCGTGCTTCCGACTGCCCTTATCCCAGATTCTGGCAACCCGGGGATCCCGCAACCGCCATACGTGAACGGCAACCGGTGGTCTATGTTCTGACTCACCCGCGCCACTGGCGTACCTGTGTTTCGGCAAACGCCATGGACAATGTCTTCCGCCTCTGGGAAGGCGCGGTCTACTGGTATAAAACCGCGGCAGGCGCGGGAAGCGGCGAACGGGCAATCGCCAAGCAGTGAATAAGGACCAACCTATGTCTTTTTCCCGGCCGGTCAAAGTTGTTCATCTGAGCTCCGCGCATCCGGCGCGCGACATCCGCATTTTCTATAAGGAATGCTCCACCTTGGCGCAGGCGGGATTCAAGGTGACGCTGGTTGCCGATCATCCTCAGGATGAACAAGCGCAGGGGGTCGCTATCAAGGCTGTGGCCAAACCGCGGCGACGGCTGGAACGGATGACCAAAGGAACCTGGAGAGTCTACCGCGAGGCCTTAAGGCAAAACGGCGGTATCTACCATTTTCATGATCCGGAATTGATTCCCATCGGGTTGTTGTTGCGGCTGCGTGGTAAGAAGGTAATCTACGACATCCACGAGGACATGCCGCGGGATGTGCTTTCTAAAAGCTATCTGCCACGCTGGGTGCGCAAGCCGTTAGCCGGGCTGGTGGAAATGGTGGAGAACGCCAGCGCCCGCAGGTTCTCCGCTTTAGCGGCGGCCACGCCCACAATCGCGGCACGGTTCCAAACTCTGAATCCCAACACGGTGACGATTCACAACTACGCGATTCTGCCGGCACGCCGGAACAAACCGCTGCCGTGGAGCGAGCGGCCATGGTCGGTGGTTTACGCCGGTCTGATCAGCCGGGAGCGCGGCATCGTGGAGATAATTCGGGCGCTTGAACTTCTCGCTGAGCGGCGGCCCATCCGCCTGACGCTGGCGGGCCGCTTTACCAACGAGAGTCTTCGGGATGAAGTATCCCGCTTGCCAGGGTGGCAGCATGTTGACTACCTCGGAGTTCTGGACCCCCTGCAAGTTCCCGAAATCCTGGAGCGGTCGCGAGCCGGCCTGGTCACATTGCATCCCGAGCCTCAATACTTGGAGTCGCTCCCTATAAAGCTGTTTGAGTACATGTCGGCGGCCATCCCGGTGGTGGTTTCCGATTTCCCCCTCTGGCGGCAAATTGTAGAGACTGCCAGCTGCGGCCTGCTGGTCGACCCACTGAACGGGCAACAAATCGCGCAGGCGTTGGAGTATCTGGCCGGCCACGAAGACGTCAGCGAAGCCATGGGCTCCAGGGGACGAACGGCGGTTGAGAAGCAGTACAGTTGGAACAGTGAAGCACGTAAGCTGGTGGATTTATACGCGAACCTCGCGGGCCGCACCGCTGAAGAAACCAGCCGGAATTATTGCCTGGCAAGCTTTCGCTGACCGTACTGCCCGCGTGGCGTCAATGCCGCCCCGGCCGTAATTGAATTGCGAACTTTTATGACCTATTCAGAACTGCAGATGTCGATTGAGAACGTCGCTACACCCGCCTTGGTGTTGCATTGTCCCGCACACGGGAGTCTGGGAGTTATCCGTAGTCTGGGGCGTCTGGGAATACCGGTGTATGCCGTGCACCAGACCGCCCGCGTTCCCGCTCTGGCCTCCCGCTATTGCCGGGGAAGTTTCCTCTGGGATGCCCATGCGGCTCCGCCCAAACAAACCGTGGAATACCTGCTGGAAATCGGGCGGACGATCGGCCGGCGTTCCATCCTGATTCCCACCAGCACCGACGACATGGCGATCTTCGTTGCCGAACATGCCGCAGCCCTTCGCGAGTGGTATATCTTTCCCGATCAATCGCCCGCCCTGGCGCGCGCCCTGGCCAGCAAGAAAGAAATGTTTCATCTGGTGAAGAAGGTCGGCATTCCCACGGCCGAGACTCTTTTCCCCCGGTCGCGCGAAGAGGTCTGTAAGTTCTTGAAGAGCGCTACCTTTCCCATCATGCTGAAAGGGATCGACGGCATGCTCCTGTATCAGAAGACGGGGAAGAAGATGGTGATCGTGCACGACCAGCAGGAGCTGCTGCGGAGTTACGATGCCATGGAAGATCCGCAACAGCCTAACCTCATGTTGCAGGAATACATTCCCGGGGGCGATGACACCATTTGGATGTTCAATGGATACTTCAACGCGTCTTCGGAATGCCTGGTGGGGTTCACCGGAAAAAAGCTTCGCCAGGTCCCGATCCATGTGGGCTCGACCAGCCTCGGAATCTGTCTGGCCAACCCGGCCGTGGACAAGCTCACCCGCGAGTTCATGAAAGCCATCGGTTACAAGGGGACGCTCGACATCGGTTATCGCTACGACACCCGAGACGGCACGTACAAAGTGCTGGATGTGAATCCGCGCGTGGGCGGTACCTTTCGGCTGTTCGTAGGCCAGAACGGTCTGGATGTAATTCGGGCCCTGTACCTGGATTTGACGGGACAGCGGGTTCCCGCCAGCGGCCTGCGCGAAGGGCGCAAGTGGATGGTGGAAGACTCCGACCTGGGTTCTTCCTTCCGCTACTACCGCGAGGGCCAACTTACGCTCAGCGAATGGCTGCGTTCTTTTCGCGGGGTGGAAGAAGCCGCCTTTTTCGCCTCTGATGATCTCCGCCCTTTCCTCCGGGCCTGCGCCCAGGGCGTTCGGCTGATCTCGTCGCGTCTATTTCGGGCAGCGCAAAGGTTGGCCAGCGGCCAGCCCGTCCCCGGAAAAGCCGCAGGTTCCGGTTTTGATTTTCCGGTTACCCAACGGCCTGTGGCAATGGCGCCGCAAACGAAAGTGGCAAGGTCTTAAATCCGGCTTGTGACTTCCAATTTACGGAGCGCTTGGTTGGCATAGACGCTGGCCAAACCAGGCCAAAATCACAATTCAAAATTCAATACTGTTCTCAAAGAGAACCCTTGCCCATCCCTGCGGAATTTCCCGCGAACAGTCCAAAGACAGGCCCTGGTGCCAAAGGCCGCTTTGCTGCGGATGTGCTGACCCTCGCCTCGGGCACGCTGTCCGCCCAAGTGATCGGCCTGCTGGCCGCACCCTTGATTGCGCGCTTGTTCTCCCCCGGGGCATTCGGCATCTATGCGGTGTTCGTTTCGCTTACCGGCTTGATCTGTACGGTTGCGTGCCTGCGCTATGAAAGGGCTATCGTGTTGCCGGATTCGGACGAAGAGGCGGTCAATGCGGTTGGCGTGAGCGTCTTGTGCACCGTGCTGACCTGCGGCCTGACGCTGATCCTCACCGCGATTGGGCACAAAGCCGTGGTTCGCTGGCTGCACGGGCCGGAACTGGAACCGTTCCTGTGGATGGTTCCACCGTTTGTGCTCTTTTGTGGTGTGCTGACCAGCCTGAAGATGTGGAACATGCGGAAGCGGCGCTTCCTGCGCCTGACCAGCGTGGAGTTCATCAGCACGTTCTGCTCGATCGCCATTAAAATTGCCGCCGGCTTTTCAGGGTGGGTGAGCGGCGGAGCGATGATCCTGGCCGTGACCGTGGGTTTGCTGATCTCCACCACATTTCTTTTCGTGCAGACCTGGCGGGAATGCTCGCAACTTTTCTGGCGCGGCCTGCGGTTCTCGCGCATGAAGCAACTCGTCCAGCGCTACCACCGCTTTCCCAAATTCGGTACTGCCGGTACGTTGTTGAATCAGCTTTCGGGGCAGTTGCCAACGTTCTTGCTGTCGGCCTTCTTCAACCCTGCCGTGGTGGGCCAATATGCGCTGGGCGACCGTCTGCTGGGCGTCCCCATGAGTCTGATTGGCAACAATGTTGGTAACGTGTTTTTCCAACGGGCCGCAGAGGGAAGACACAATGGCGCCCTGGCCAGCTACGTTGAGCAGACGTTCCGTTATCTTGTCCGGTTGAGTCTTTTCCCCTGCCTCGTGCTGTCTCTGGTGGGAAGAGATCTGTTTGTGGTGGTGTTTGGGGCGCGGTGGGCGGAAGCGGGTGTTTACACGCAGATTCTCAGCGTGTGGACCTGCTTCTGGTTCCTTTCTTCACCCCTGAACGGGATCTTCGACGTACTCGAGCAGCAGGCCTTTGCTTTGCGCTTCAACCTCATAAACCTGAGTACGCGTTTTCTATCGCTTCTAATCGGCGGCCTGTGGGGAGGTCCGCGGCTTGCCCTCATTCTGTTCGCGGCCTCGGGCGTCCTGGTGCAGGGCTATATAGCGCTGGCGATTCTGCATCGGGGTTCGGTTTCGACCATGCAGATGCTAAAGATCACGGCCCGCGCCGCCCTTGGCTTTGGGCCTGCGGGAGCGATCATTGTGGCCGCGAAAATCGCCGCCGTTCCACCGCTCGGGATAGTGGCGATCTCGGCAGTTCTGCTCCTGCTTTATTACGTGAATCTGCTTCGCGTGGACCCATTGGCCCGCGAACTCTATAAAAGTGCCATCCGAAAACTGCGTCCGGTACAGCCGGCAGCGGCCTGAAGAAAGGCCTACCCGGGTTCCTCCCGCTTAGCGGGATCCACCCGGGGCGATCTTCGGCCGCGCCTTCGGTGCTCTGTTTTTCCGGCTCCTATGTTTCCGCTCATGGAAACTGCCGGCTGCCCGCTGTGGTCTCTGTGGCGCTGACGAACCACGCCAAGATCGAAAGTGAAAATTCAATACTGTTCGCAAGGAGAGCCTTTGGCGACCGTTGTGGAAATTTCGGCTAACAGTCCGAAGACCGGCTCTGCTCCCAAGGGCCGCTTCGCTGCGGATGTGCTGACCCTGGCTTCGGGTACGATGTCTGCCCAGGTGATCAGCATCCTGGCCGCACCCCTGATTGCGCGTTTGTTCTCTCCGGCGGCATTCGGCATTTACGCCCTGTTCGTTTCGGTTACCGGCTTACTCTCCACGGTTGTGTGCTTGCGCTATGAGAACGCCATCGTGCTGCCGGATTCGGACGAAGACGCCAGCAATGCGGTTGGCGTAAGCGTCCTGTGTGCCGTGCTGACCTGCGGCCTGACCCTGGTCCTCACCGCAGTCGGACACAAGGCCATGGTTAGCTGGCTGCATGGGCCGGAGCTGGAACCGTTCCTGTGGATGGTGCCGCCGTTTGTGCTTTTTTGGGGTGTGCTGGCCAGCTTGAAGATGTGGAATACGCGGAAGCGGCGCTTCCTGCGCGTGACCAGCGTGGAACTGATCAGTACCTTCTGCTCGATTGCCTTTCAGATCACCGCTGGCTTCTTAGGGAGGGTGGGTGGCGGGACGATGATCATTGCCGCGATGCTGGGATTGCTGATCTCAACCGTATTCTTGTTTCTGCAGACCTGGCGGGAGTGCTCGCAGCTTTTCCGGCGCAGCCTGCGGCTGTCGCGCATGAAGCAACTCGCCCAGCGCTACCATCGCTTTCCGAAATTCAGCACGGCCGGCATGTTGCTGAACCAGTTGTCGTGGCAGTTACCCACGTTCTTGCTGTCGGCCTTCTTCAACCCTGCCGTGGTCGGCCAGTACGCGCTGGGTAACCGCCTGATGCGCGTCCCCATGAGTCTGATCGGCAACAACGTTGGCAATGTGTTTTTCCAGCGGGCGGCCGAAGGAAAACACAACGGCGCCCTGGCCGGTTACGTAGAACAGACGTTCCGTTATCTTGTCCGGTTGAGTCTTTTCCCCTGTCTGGTTCTCTCTCTGGCGGGAAGAGATCTTTTTGTGGTGGCGTTTGGCGCGCGCTGGGCGGAGGCGGGCGTATACACCCAGATTCTGAGCGTGTGGACCTGCTTCTGGTTCATTTCTTCACCCCTGAGCGGAATTTTCGACGTACTCGACCAGCAGGCCTTCGCTCTGCGCTTCAACCTCATTAACCTGGCCACGCGTCTTATCTCGCTCCTGATCGGCGGCCTTTGGGGCGGACCGCGGCTGGCGCTGATCCTGTTCGCCACTTCCGGCGTGCTGGTCTACGGCTATATGTCGCTGGCGATCCTGCATCGCTGCTCGGTTTCGACCGCAAAGATGCTGAAGATCACCGCCCGCACCGCGCTTGGTTTTGCGCCTGCGGGAGCGGTCATCCTGGCCGCGCAAATCGCCGGTGTTCGACCGCTCGGAGTGGTAGCCATAGCGGTAGTTCTACTGCTGGTCTATTACGCCAATCTGCTTCGTGTGGATCCATTGGCCCGCGAGCTATACAAGAACATCATCCGCAAACTGCGTCCGGCACAGCCGGCAGCAGCGTGAGAGGAAGTTCTCAGTTCCCAGTTCTCGGTGGCGTAGCGTTCTAGTGGAAACGGGAAACTGGAAACCGGGAGTCGAAAACTGAGAACCGAGAACTCACAAATGTTTTCTGCAGATTTGGTGCCGACGCCCGCGGCCAGGGTCTACGCGCTTGGCGAACTTGCCAAGCGCGCCGGTGTGTCGCCGGATTTTTTCCGGACTTGGACGGTGGAAGTCACCTCCGAGTGCACGCGCATCAGCTTTCCGTCGCGGCCTGGCAAGACTATTGTTTTCCGGCATGCCCCGGCGGACTGGTGGGCGCGGATGAATGCTCCGGTTCCGGTGGCCCGCGCCCGATGGATGTTTGCGCCGGCCCAGGCCCTTGCCGCCGCCATACCGAACTTCTTTGTGCCGTTCGCGCCGGCGGATTTTTCCGGCCCGCTATTCCGGGCGTACGGGGCAAATCAAGTCACCTGCGACATCGACCTGCTGGCCTCAATTCTGCTGAATCTGAGCCGGGCAGAAGAGCTCCTTAGTCCCGAGCGCGACACCCATGGACGTTTTCCGGCACACGTTAGCGCGGCTTTCCGCCACAAATATTGTGATCGTCCGGTTGTTGACGAATACGGTTTCGCCTTCGAACAGGCGCTGAGCTATCTACTACCGGGATGGAAGCCTGCGGCAAAGCGCTTGCAGGTAAAACTGACGCACGACATCGATGTAGTGGGTCTGCCGTTTGATGGGCGGGCGATGGTGGGCCACATCCTGCGCCGCGGAGCCCTGCTGGCCGGGGTTAGAGATGCCTTGGCGCCCTTTACCGGGGTACTCCCGGCTTATCTGCAATGCACACTGTGGCTGGCGAAGTTGGCGCGCGAATACGATTTGCCTTCCGCCATGTATTGGAAGGCGTCTCCCCGAACTCAATACGACAGGGGCTATGACATTCACGGAGCCAAGCTGGCCAGGGTGATCCAGAGCTTGCGGGCGGACGGAGTGGAACATGGAGTTCACCCCGGATACGACACCTTCCAAAACCTCGATCTGCTGGCACGGGAGGTTTCGGTCTTGCGACAAGCCCTGCGAGAAAGCGCGCCCGGCGGGCGGCAGCATTATCTCAGGTGGTCGCCCGCGACCTGGGCCCACTGGGAAGCCTGCGGACTTACCTATGACAGCAGTGTAGGTTATTCGGAAACGGTGGGATTCCGTTCCGGCACTTGCCACCCTTACCGTCCATGGCTGTTCGACCGGAACCGCGCGGCTAATTTGCTGGAAATTCCACTTATCGCCATGGACGTTTCCCTCACGGAGGGCATGGGGCTCAGGGGCCTCCAATGTCTGCCTCCGGTTCTTAACTGCATCGAGCGTTGCCAGATGGTGGGCGGCGTCTTCACGCTGCTCTGGCACAATAACAGCCTGCTTGAGCCCTGGTGTGGCAGCGTATATCCCATGATTTTACAGAAACTTACGGGGAGCGCTCATTTCGCTCCGGCCACCGCCGACCTGCCTTGCCCCATTGCTGAAGTAGCCTGAGTTGCATCCAACTCTAAGCCAGAGTTGCAGGATGACTGAGCGCACTTCCAATTTCTTTCTCTACGCGTTCGCGATCAGCTTTGCCGCTCTGGTAATTGCGGTGATCTCCGTCTGGGATGGACACAGCCTCTGGCTGGCGGCCTTGCCTTTTGCCGCTCCGTTTGCCTGGATCGTGGTGGTCCGCTATCCCATGGCCCTGCTGGCTTCGGTGCCATTTATCGGCATGTTCAAGGTGCAAGCGGCCACCGGTTTCAGCGTGACCGATCCGACGTTTCTCATAATCCTGCTGTGCGGATTGCTGGCCGGAGTTCAAGTTCTACTGGCGGTAACCGGGGTCGCCAAGCTTTCCCTTCGGGAACGGTTGGCGGGTCAGGGGCGTCCCCTGCTGGCCTACTTCGGTTTTGCGGCCGTCGCCAGCGCCAGTTATTTCTATGCTGCCGCTCCCGTCCTGGCGCAAGCTAAGCTGCAACTCCTGGCGGTAATCAGCACACTGCTGTTTGTTGCTCCGCTGATCTTCACCAAGCGCGAAGAAGATTTCCGGCAGTTCCTGAAAGCCTTTGTCGTGCTCAGCCTGATCGTGTCGGTGCGGACAATTTTCCGCGTCTTCCATCCGGATCCAAACATAACGGATATCACACAGATCGACGAAGGCCAGGCAGCCGGGATTGCCATCCTGATCATGCTGTTCTACGACTGGGGCGGGGGCAGCCGTAACCGCACACGCCTGCTGCGCATGTGCCTGCCGGTGCTGGGCGCGGGTTTGCTGGCCAGCGTGGCTCGCGGACCTATGCTGGCCACCTGCGTGGGCATGCTGATCGGTTTCACCCGGGTGCGCGGCTTCCGCGGGGGCTTCAAGAAGATTGTGATCGCTATTCCGATAATACTGGTCGTGGCCGCAGCCACCATTTTCTGGTTTCACCGGCTGGCGGGCGCCAACGAGCGATTCCGCGACAAAAAAGCGGAGCTCCAGCAATTCTTCTCCGGCGGTGCGGCGGACCCGCACGCCAGCGGCGGCGAGCGTATTTACCTGTATCGCGACGCGATTCGCGCCTTTTCGCAGCGGCCCCTGCTGGGGTGGGGTATCGGTGGCTGGTCAGTTGCCCGCTATGGATTCAGCATCGGGGGCGAAAACGGTGCCTTTTTTACCAATTATCCGCACAACATCATCCTCGAAGTGGCAGTGGAGGAGGGCCTGCCCGGGCTGCTTGCCTTTGGCACGCTGCTGCTGCTGCTATGGAAGATCCTCTGCCGGTTTCTGCACGTGGCGGATAAGAAGTACGGTTTTCTGCTTCCCATCGGTGTCTATTCCGTTCTGGTGTGCATGTTCAGCAACGACATCAACAACCGCTTGTTGTGGGCGTGGTTTGGCGTGATTTTGGCGGCATCCCGGCTGGCCGGCACGGAACAGACCCCGGTCTCACGGCTGGCGCCGGCTCGGGCGGTGGGGCCGCTCGCAACGGAGTACCTGTGATGGCAAGGCCTGTCGCCAAAAAGCGGAGTCGCTGGAAGTGGACCTCGCTGGTCGGCTCTCTCGCGGTGATCACCGGCTCCTGGGTGTTTCTACCTTGGATCGTCCCTGCGGACCGGTATCGCGCTTTGCTTTCAGTCTTGGCGGTCAAACATGGAATGTCCCTTCCATTCAACCTCAGCACGGGAACGGAACGCGGCTATGGATCGGGAATTAACGCGGACGGCCTTGCCAACACCCAAGTGGGCGGCTCCGACTGCGGTTGTGCCCCCCCGGGCGCCCGCACCAGCTACCGTTTTCGCGCCTCCGGATCGGTTCTCAAAAGCATTCGGATTTTTATTCAAGACGGCCCAGGATACGGATCCGGCTCGGGCGGCTCGATGCGCGTGGACCTGGAAGCCGACGATACGCCGGATCACATTCCTTCCGGCAAGAGTCTGGCGTCTGTCAGTCTGAAGCCCGGCAACCCGGTTTCGGATCATTTTCCGTTGCTCGAGTTTGCCCATCCGGTGGCGTTGACTGCCGGCCAGCTCTACCATCTGGTCTTCACCAATACCGACCTAGCGCCCATGGTGAATTTCCAGTCGGTGAATGCGCTTTACACGAAAATTCCCTTAACGCCACGCCAGCCAAGATACTCCGACCTGGATTGGGCGCAGTTGCTCAACACCGGGAAGGGATGGTCAGTCCGCCCCGAATACACTCCGGTCTTGCAGCTCAACTACGCAGACGCAGTGCCGGAGGGTATCGGCTACATCGAAGCCTGGCCGAATACGCCGAAAAGAATTTCGGCCACTGCGGCGGTGCGAGAAACGCTCACCATATCGGGTGGAGACGAGTTGGTTGGCGGCTTCGCGATCCGTTTGAAGCGCCTGGGGGGCGATGGCACCCTTAAGGCGACGCTGCAAGAAGGGGACGTGGTCTTGACCCAAGCCGCGATTGCCGCAAGTTCGGTCCCCAGGGATCTTGGGTGGGTACGCCTCAATTTCCCGGCCCAGGCCACGCTGCATTCCGGGAAGCAGTACAGCATCGTACTGAGCGGCTCGGACAGCGCATCGTTTGCCACCTTCCCCATTCGCCAAGGCACGTCGTACGGATTCAGCCCCGCCACCGTTTTCGGCGACGGATTCGCGGAGTTCAGCGAAGGCTCCAGTTGGAAACTCTGGGGCGGGGAAGGACACCGGGCATGGAAGGAAGCCAATTTGCAATTCTATTTCGTGGTGCAGCCATCAACCCAAGCAGTGGTCAGTGGCCAGTAAGCAAAAATAAGCAGGGTAAAGAATTACTGGCCACTACCCACTGACCACCGGTGTTGGAGGTTTTTATGGGTAGTTCTCGCATACATCTTCTCAGTAAACTGCTGGCGATCGTCCTCATATTGGAAGCGGTTGGCGGCATCGAGGCCCAGACGCAAACGGCGGTAAAGAATGTGCCGCCAGCGCCTGCGGCCGTCACTAATGCGCCGGCAGGATCGACCAGCCCGGATCTGCTGGTCGGCGCCGGAGATTTGCTGGAAATCAGTGTCTACGGCGCGCCCGATTTCGACAAGAAAGAGGTTCGGGTCAGCGGCACGGGGGATATTGGACTTCCACTGATTGGCTCTGTTCACGTCGCCGGCAAGACCATTCAGGAGGTCCAAACCCTGATCGCCAAAAAGTTAGTGCAAGGCGAGTTCTTCGTCGATCCGCAAGTTTCGGTGTTTGAGAAGGAATATGCGACCCAAGGTGTAACCGTTGTGGGCGAGGTGCTGAAACCCGGAGTTTACCCCGTGCTAGGTTCACGGCGGCTGTTTGACGCCATCTCAATGGCCGGCGGACTGACTCCCAAGGCCGGTAATGTCGTTACCGTTACTCGCCGCAATGATCCCGACCATCCCGAGAAGGTGACTCTGGCCAATTCGACTCAGGCATCCACGCAGGGTAACGTGGAAGTGTTACCGGGCGATACCGTCGTGGTTTCGAAAGCAGGTCTCGTATACGTTGTTGGGGACGTCAAGTTACCAGGCGGTTTCGTCATGGAAAATGGCAGAATGACGATTCTCCAGGCGATGGCCATGGCGCAAGGGGCGAATCCTACGGCCTCGCTGAACAAAGCTAAACTGATTCGCACGACCCCCACCGGCCAAACGGAGACTCCACTAGAGCTGAAGAGCATCTTGGCCTCGAAGGCTCCTGATATGCCCCTTCAGGCCGAAGATGTCCTTTTCGTACCCAACAGCACGGGCAAGACCGCGGGACGAAGCGGGTTGACCACGGTGCTGGAAACACTTTCGGGCATAGCTATCTATCATCCGTGAGAGTGCAAGGCGAAAGGCACAGCACAAAGCTAAAACGCCCATGAAATTTGCTGAGGCCGTTTCCGACCTTCTCAAAGTGAAACCGCCCCTGAAGAAACCAAAAAAACAAGCCGCAGAGAAAAAGTGACCCGCCGAAAGGCGGGGTTTTTGTTGAAGAAAAATGTACAAAGAGACTCACGTAATGTTTATTAGGTCCAGAGAAGGGTTCGTCTCCTGTCAGTTCTGTGGTCACTGGCCATTTTTGCGTCAGCTTATTTCCCAGACCAAAAGGCAAAACCATTGCGCCTTCGGCGCACATCCCTTCCGTACTCAGTACGATCGATCTTCAGTAATCCATTCGAAATTTCTGGTAAGGATCAAAAATTCCCGAAAACAGGGTAGCTGATTCTCTCAATGATGAAAAATTTTGCAACCCCCGCGGGCGCCCATCTACCTACGCCGCACCGGGGCTACGCCTAGCTATTGGCCCGACTGGTCTTTTTGATCTGCCGGAGCCCCCTTAAAGGTAAGCGTCTGGCAGATCACTTGCTTCAACTCAGATCGAGAGGCAGTCTAGTCTTGCCTCCCCAAGACTGGATGGGAAAGACGATGCCAATTTCGCATGTGGCCCAAAGTTCTTCCAAGCCAGTCGGCCCGGTTTCTTCTGCCCTCCAGCCAGAGGTAGATCGCTATTTTCATGAACGGGCGGGCGTTTGGAAGCAATACTACGAAGCCAGCAATCTGAAGTCGCACATTTACCAGGCGCGCAAGGATCGGGTGTTGGCCTGGATCGACGAATTGGGGCTGCCGCCGGGGAGTCCGGTGCTGGAAGTGGGCTGCGGCGCAGGCTTCACCACGCTCTGTTTGGCCCAGCGGGGTTATGACGTAACCGCGTTCGACAGCGTCAGCACCATGCTCGATTTGACCCGGCAAGCGGCGGCCGACTTCGGCTTGCAAAATCAGGTCCGGACGGCCTTGGGCGATGTACACCAGCTCCAATTCCGCGATGGCGAATTCCAGTTAGTCATTGCCCTGGGCGTGTTGCCTTGGCTGCATTCGCCGCAGGTGGCGATCCGGGAAATCAAACGTGTACTGAAACCTGGCGGCTATGCGGTGATGACCGTAGACAATGCCTGGCGGCTCAGCTACGTGCTCGAGCCCACGCAGTGTCCCCCGTTGCGGGGCTTACGAGGTGCGGTGTCGCGCAGCTTGCGGGCCCTTCGCTTAAGGAGCTCCCCGCCGGATGCCAAACTGTCCCGCCGCCACAGTCCGCAACAACTGGACCACGCCCTGAAGGCAACTGGCTTTACCAAGCTTCAAGGGGCAACTGTGGGTTTTGGCCCTTTCACTTTTCTGGATCGTCCGTTGTTGTCTGAGGCCAACGGAACGAAACTGCACCAGAAATTGCAGGCCTGGGCTGACCAGGGCGTTCCGCTCCTGAAGTCGATGGGCTCGCATTACGTGGTGCTCGCCAAAGTGCAGCAACAGCAGCGTTAAGGAGTACCGCCATGAAACTTGAATACGAGACTGTTCCCCTGGGGAAAGTGCACACCTGGGATTATCTGAAGCAGATTGGTGTTCCCGACATACCGCCCCGCACCAGCCCCTTCGATCCGGGCTACGACCCGGTCACCTTCGAATCGCACCTGGAGCAGAGCGGCCACCTGATATCCATCATGAAGATCTCCATGGCCTGTTGGCAGGTGGCCAACGAGCGGGCGACCCGGCGCAAGATCATGGCGGCCCACCGTTATCGCGTAGCTACCGTCACCGGCGGAGGCCCCTTCGAAGTGGCCGTGCAGCAGGGGCAATTGCCCCTGTATCTCGACCTGGTCGCCGATATCGGGATCACACGGGTCGAGGCGGGCGAGGGCTTTACCGACATGCCACTGCCTCCACGCGAAGTGGTCCGCATGGCCCACCAGCGCGGTCTCCAGGTTCAGTTCGAACTGGGCAAGAAGCATGACGGGGCATTCAGTGAGGACGTGGTGACCGGCCTGATCGAACAGGGAAAACGGTGGCTTGACGCCGGCGCCCGGCAGTTAGTGGTTGAGGCGCGGGAAAGCGCCCAAGGGGTCGGCCTTTTCGACGACCGGGGCCATTTCAATGGGGCCTTTGCCGATCGCTTTGCCAACGCCTTTGGCCACAATACGGTTATCTTTGAGGCCCCGAACAAGCCTAGCCAGTTTGCGCTGCTCAACCACTTCGGCCGGGAAGTCCATCTATGCAATGTCCGGCTAGAGGAACTCTTACGCGTGGAAATCTACCGGCGCGGGCTGCATTCCGACGCCTTTGCCCAAGACCATCTCCGGCCGCGGGTTGCGGCGGCCCTGCAGGTTGCCTGAAAACATATGCGCGAGTCAGTGATTATCGATTGTTTCCCTTCCAGCGTGGCCCGCTATCGGCAGGAGTATGCCATCGTGGCTATCGACGTCATTCGCGCCACTACCATGGCCATAACCTCGGCGGCCAGCGGACGCCGGACGTTCTGCGCGGACTCGCTGGAAGCGGTCCGGCGGATTACCCAACGGCTGGAAGATCCCCTGGTGGCCGGCGAACTGAGCGGCGATACGCCTGCGGGCTTCGACATGAACAACAGTCCCGCCGAATTGCTGGAGCGCACCGACTTGCACCGGCCGCTGATCCTGCTTTCCTCTTCCGGAACCAAACTGGTGTGGGAAGCCAGCCGGGGTGCGGAGCCGGCGTATCTGGCGTGCTTCCGCAATTACTCCGCGGTGAGTGAATACTTGGCCGGACGGCACCGCAAGATTGCCATCATTGGCGCCGGCAGCCGGGAGGAGTTTCGCGAAGAAGATCAGATGTGCTGTGCCTGGATTGCGGAACAGCTCATTCAGGCCGGGTATGCTGCCGAGAACCGGGCTACCCTGGACATAGTGGCACGCTGGACCGGCGCCCCGCCAGCCGCCTGTTGGGGCAGCAACAGCGTAGGCTATCTACGCCGCTCCGGCCAGCTTCGAGATCTAACCTTCATCCTTAGCCACATAGACGATCTCGACTGTGTTTTCACGGTCACCTTTGACGAGATTGTGATGCCCACGGGGGTCTTAACGGAGATGATAGAAGCCGCATAACCGGAAGTTCGAGCAGTTGCTACCACGGCCTGAGACTCTAGGTGGGTCTCGGGCCTTTTTTATGTCGTACGTTCGGGACTGCCGGGGTCACCCGTTTCCCATTTCCCGTTGAAAAAGAAACCGGCAAACGAGAAACGAACTTTGCGTTCCCACAAGGCATCCCCGCTGACAGCATGCCTATGCGCGGGCGCGGACGCCCGCACGACGGTTGGCGAGACGCCGGCGCTACGGGCACAGTTGCAAGCGTTTCCTGGAGAGTGCCCACCAATTTCCTTCCATGTGCAAGATCTTTCCTCTCCAGCAGCATTCCATTTTGGGCAGGGGCTTCTCTGTCAATGGGTTAAGGCGTCTGCCATGGTAGGTAACTTGCGGTTGACAACTGTCCTGCCGGCAGGCGCCGCAGGGTTTGGATAAGGACTGTTTACCTAAGGACACTTTTTCGAAAGACAAAGAACGAAGGGCTCAAAGATGAATCCCATTTTCGCCGCTACCAAGACCGAAACCCTCCACCCTGTACTTGACGCCATTAAGTCCCGGACTGCCCGTATCGGGATCATAGGGATGGGCTATGTCGGGCTGCCGCTTGCCCTGCTATTTTCGGAAGAAGGTTTTCGCGTCACCGGTTTCGACGTAGATCAGAAGAAAGTCGACACGCTCTCGGCCGGCGGCTCCTACATCTATCGCATCGTTCCCACCGAGATCCAGTCCGCCCAGCGGCACGGATTCTCCGCCACCAGCGATTACTCGCGGATTGCGGATATGGATGCGGTGGTCATCTGCGTTCCGACTCCGCTGAACGAATACCGGGAACCCGATCTCAGCTACATCGTCGGCAGCACGGAAGCTATTGCACCCCACCTGCGCCCCGGCCAGTTTATTATTTTGGAGAGCACCACCTATCCCGGCACTACCGAGGAAGTTGTCCTGCCCATCCTGGAAAAGAACAACCGTCTTGGCCTGAAAGCCGCGCGCCGCGACCACTCGGACACCGACAAGTGTTTTTATCTGGCTTTCTCGCCGGAGCGAGAAGATCCAGGCAACGATTCCGTTGCGCGCCGTGACATTCCCAAAGTCGTGGGCGGACTCGAACCCATGGCCGGCGAACTTGCGGTAGCCCTCTACGGTTCGATCTTCAATCGGACCGTGCCGGTTTCCACTCCGGCGGCAGCCGAGATGACCAAGCTGTTGGAAAACATCTACCGCTGCGTGAATATCGCGCTGGTGAACGAGCTGAAGCTGTTGAGCCTGCGGATGGGAATCGATATCTGGGAAGTGATCAATGCGGCGGCGACCAAGCCGTTCGGCTTCCAGCCGTTCTATCCCGGCCCGGGCCTTGGCGGACACTGCATTCCGGTGGATCCGTACTATCTCTCCTGGAAAGCGAAGGAATTCGACTTTCACACCCGGTTTATTGAGCTGGCGGGAGAGGTCAATACCAACATGCCCTACCACGTAGTCACCTCGGTAGCCACCGCGCTGAACCAGCAGAAGAAGGCGCTGAACGGTTCGCGGGTGCTGGTGCTGGGCGTGGCCTACAAGAAAGATATCGATGACCTGCGCGAGTCGCCCGCTCTGACCATTATTGAACTACTGCAGAAAGAAGGAGCGGAGGTCAGCTATCACGATCCTTATTTCCCGCGTATCGGGAAGGGCCGCAAGTACGACCTGCAGATGGAACGCGCGTCCCTGGAGAATATCGGACAGTACGACTGTGTCCTGATTGTGACCGACCACAGCGATTACGATTACCCGCAGATCGTGCGCGATGCCCAACTCGTGGTAGACAGCCGTAACGCCACCCGCGGTATCCGGGCGAAGAACCTGGTGCGCTGTTAGCAGCTAGCATTCAGCAATCAGCATTCAGCCTTCAGCCAAACCCAGCGTGATTACGCAATAACACGCTTTTTGGCTGAGTACTGAATGCTGATTGCTGAATACTTACTGGGTGGTGAAGACGAACTGCAAATCGCCGTCGTGGGTAGCGCCGGCGTCCCAGTCCGACCATGCGCCGCCGCTTTGATATTCCGCCCAGCCGTCGCCGAACCCGGCGCTGGCCGGGAAGCCGTACTGCACGCTCCCGTCACGCAGAATCCAGGTCGTAAACGAGCCGCTGGCCGAAAATTGAAGGTAGTATTGCTGGCCCGCCGTCAGCGTTTGCGGAGTGGCAAAGTTCGCGCTCACTACATGCGAACTGCTGCCGCCGGAACCGTTCAGGGTCACGCTTTCCACCAGTGAGCTGCCCGCATACAGGCTCGCCGTAACCGTCCCGCTGCCCGTGCCGCGGAACTGGACGCCGGTGACCGTCACCGTGGCCGAAGGCGTGAAGTTTTCCCGCACCGCCGTCGAACTGATGTTTTTCGGCGAGGTGTCGATCTCGGACTCCATGTAGTCGAAGCCGAAGCTCTGGCCGTTGGCAAAATTCAGGGCCACCACCGGGGTCGCATAGAAGCCGAAATCGGATTGCGTCCAGGTGCAGGTTCCGCCGCTCGACATGGCCGAGGTGCCGACGCGGCCTTGCCAGTCGGCGACGTTGCTGCTGAACCGCGGTTGCCCGGGAGCGTCGGAGCGGCCGATCCAATCGATCGAGGTGAA
>Ga0326728_10006141_pt1 | contig 32771 bp, 24 predicted proteins | sample MB3enrmetagenome_FD_207602 | JGI IMG/M metagenome (GOLD analysis project Ga0326728, IMG submission 207602) | Lab enriched peat soil microbial communities from McLean, Ithaca, NY, United States - MB31MN | ecosystem: Environmental > Terrestrial > Soil > Wetlands > Peat | place: USA: New York... | reverse complement strand
CTGATGTAACTCCACCTCGGATTCCTTCGTGCACAGCACGAAAAGCCGGTGCGAGTCAATCTCCGCCGAAAGCGCCGTAGGCGCGCTTGCCCGCCGAAGCCTTGGGCCTTTGCGACGAGCGGTTTCTGCGAGTCCCGATTCGATCGGGAAGGCGGGGCACATGTCTTCGCGGAAAAATCGGCGCCAAAAAGGGGGAAGGGCCGACGCCGGGTGTCGTCGGCCCTGTGGTGGGTTCCCGAATCAGCCTCTCTCCTGTGGTCTTTCAGCCGGAGAGCGAGTGCTTCAGGCGGGTCGAGGATAAATCGCGAAGGTGAACGGCAAATAACAGGGCTGTGAATTCTCGGTCAGAGATTCACACAGCGTCAGGGGCTGATCGGCAGCGAAAAACTGAAGCGCGAGCCCATTCCGACTTCGCTTTCCACCCAGATCAGCCCGCCGTGGGATTCCACAAGATGCTTCGTAATCGAGAGGCCCAGCCCTGTTCCGCCCGCCTCGCGCGATCGCGCCGCGTCCACGCGATAGAACCGCTCGAAGATCCGCCGCTGCTCGGCCTGCGGAATGCCGATTCCCGTGTCGCCCACGGTGACGATGACCTGCCGCGAATCCGCGGCCTCGCCGGTTGTCTCCGCTTCGACCCAGATTTCGCCGCCTTCGGGCGTGTATTGCACGGCGTTGTCGAGCAGGTTCTGCAGGATTTCGCGCAGCCGCCGCGGGTCGGCCTTCACTTCGGGCAAGTCCGCGGGCAATCGCATCTCGAGTTTGAGGCGCTTCAGCTCCAGCCGCGGGCGCATGGTTTCGACGCACGCCGCGGCGACGCTCCGAATATTGACGGCCCTGCGCTCGAGTTCCGTGCGTCCCGCTTCGATGCGGGAAAGCTCCAGCAGGTCGTCGGTGAGCCGCGCCAGCCGCGCCGAGTGGTTGCGGATGATCTCGACGAAGCGCCGGTTGTTCTGCTCGTCTTCGAGCGCCCCGCCGAGCAGCGTTTCCGCGAATCCCTGAATCGCCGTCAGCGGCGTCTTGAACTCGTGCGAAACGTTCGCCACGAAATCCCGCCGCACGCGCTCGAGGTGGCGCAAGTCGCTGATGTCGTGCAGCACCAGCGCCGCGCCGGCCGGACCGCCACCCTTGCCCGCGCCGCCGGGTTCCAGCCGGGAGACTGTCGCGCGGAAATTCTGCCGCGTCACGGTGCCGCGCTCGATTTCTCCTGTTTCGACTTCCACGCCGGAGAGAACTCGGCGAACGATGTTCAACAACTCCGGCTCGCGCACCAACTCGATCATCGGACGCCCATCGGTGGGCGTCGAGCCCAGCGCAAAGATGCGCCGGAACGCCTTGTTGCAGAAAACCAGGCGCTCGCTATCGTCAATCACGGCAACGCCCTCGGCCATGCTGGCGAGGATGGCGGCGGAACGATTGCGCTCCTCGGCGAGGGAGCGGATCGTGCGATCGAGCTGCTGCGCCATGTCGTTCAGCGTGCCGCCGAGTTCCGCCAGCGCGCCGCCGGCCGGATCGGTGGGCAGCAGGCGGTAGTCGCCGGAGGCGATGCGGCGCGAAAATGCGGTGAGCCGATCGACGCGTGCCGCGAAGCGGCGCGACGCCAGCAGTCCCAGCAGCCCGCCGATTCCCAAGACGATCAAGGCCGCGATCAGCGCCGCCGGTGTCCAGGAAAGAAGAATCGCCATCATCCCGTGCGGGTCTCGAAGATGTAGCCCGCGCCCCGCACCGTCTTCACGTAAACGGGCCGGTCCGGATCGGGCTCGATCTTCTCCCGAATCCTTCGGATGTAAACGTCCACGCTGCGCGGCGTCACGAATCGCTCCGAGCCCCACACCGCGTCCAGCAACTGGTCGCGCGAGAAGACGCGGTCCGGGCGCGCCGCCAGATAGTAGAGCAGGCGAAATTCGAGCGTGCTCATCGGCACCGTTTTGCCGTCGCGCGTCACGCGATACGATGCGGGATCGATCGCGATCTCGCCGCGTGAAATCGGTTTCTCCGACGACGCCGGCGCGTCAATTCGGCGCAGCAGCGCCTTCACGCGCGCCACCAGTTCGCGCGGGCTGAACGGCTTCGTCACGTAATCGTCCGCGCCGAGTTCCAGCCCGAGAACGCGATCCGCTTCTTCGCCGCGCGCGCTCAGGATCAGGATCGGCAAACGGTTGAGCGCCTGATCGCGGCGAATCTCCTTGCACACTTCGATGCCGGAAAGCTTCGGCAGCATCAGATCGAGCAGCAACAGATCCGGCGGCGTCTTGCGGAGTTGCGCAAGCCCGCTCGATCCGTCGCCGACGGCGGTAACTTCAAAACCGTCGCGCGAAAGGTTGTAACGCACCAGTTCGACGATGTCGCGGTCGTCTTCAATCAGCAGGATTTTCTTCATGGCAATCAGAGGGTCCTTTTCACAATAGCCTGAGACCGCGCGCGAACGCAAGGGGCGCGGGCTGTGGTACGTGGTCCGCGACCCGTGTGGGGGAAGGTGGTAAGGGGGGGTACCCCCCCTCCCCCCATGTTTTCATGTAAGTGCTGATTCCAAAGGACTTGCGACGCAAAAACCCGTAAGTGCTGATTCTAAAGGACTTGAAGTGGCTTATTTTGAATGAGATGTGAAAATCGCGTGAATTTCTTGTAAGTGCTGATTCTAAAGGGTTTACGGTGAGACCTAAGTCCTTTGCTGTGTATGAGTTTTGGATGGTGCCCCCAATTGGTGCAGTTTCGGGGATTCCCAACGGGGCAGGGAGGGCCCTTCCCGCCTTTCCGACCGGGCCGGAACTCGCCCCTCGCGGGGCTCGCTCCCCGGCAAGGCCGGGGCAGGCAGGACTCGCCCCGAGAAAGCATCCGGGATGCAATAGACGCAGATCCTTGGCCGGATGGGAGGAATTTGGGAGAAGGGAGGCGGATTGTAATTCAGCGTACACGGCATAGGGTAGCCGATGTGTATTCAGATGTCAAGTCTAAAGTGAGTATTCGAAATGATTTCCACGGTTCGAATGCGAGGGGTGGCGAGGAGCGGAGAGTTCGGTGAGAATGCGCAAGCCCCCCCCGCGCGAGACGAGCGTGTTGGGCACCCCCGAACATCGCTCCGAATTTCGCCCGGGCCACCCACCCAAGTTGGTTGCGTCGAGGACTGAGGCAGCGTATCATCGGCGAATAAGTAATCTAGACCAGCAGTCGTAAACTATGATTTCACTATCTTGACCAGTTTACTCTAGATGGTGCACATATAAACTCGGGTGACAAGACGCTAGTGACGAATTCGCAGGCGGATGCCAGTGCATTTGAATCGAGGTGGAATCATGTCTGATGAAACTGTGGTTCCCGTTTCAAAGCCCAATTTGCCGTTGTGGGCGGTTCTCCGATTGGAGCATGGGTACGCAGGTGAGGAGGAGAAGAGGCAATTAGTTCAAGGAGGGAATGCCGCCTCGGCGGCAGACGCGGACCACGAACGCACTCCCATACTGTCTGCGTGCTCCCAGAACTGCCGCGCCGTCCGACGATAGGTTGGCCGTTAGCTAGCCCCCCGCGACTCCTCTTGTGATGCGCGAGGTTACGCAAGTCGACCGCGCTCCGGAGCGGAACGGAATGCTGCAATCCGGTGCGGCAGGAGACTGCGCAGATAGGAACATGAAGTCTGTCCATTTCTTGATATCGCCAAATTGCAACCTCCGCTGTAAGTACTGCTACCAGTTGGAGGGCATCCCGCAGGAACCGTCCGCACTCGACTATCATTCTCAGTCGCGAACCAAGGCGACTGCCGCCGTCATCGATAGCTTCGCTGAATTCTGTCACAAGAACAGCGTGGAAGAGGTGGTTGTTTTTGGAGGGGAACCGCTGTTCTACCCCGACCTTTTTCAGCATCTTGTTGAGAGCCTGTATGCAAGGGTAACGGGGATTGAGGTTGGGGCTTTTACGAACGGGACTCTAATCACAGAAGAAATTATGAGGCTGTTCGAGAGGTTGCCGATTTCGGTTCTCCTTAGCCTTGACGGGGGACGAGAGCGGCACGATCGGATGCGGGGCGGATTCGACAGGATCAGCAGATGGTTTGACCGTTTGGCCGGCCTCCAGCGGGTGAGGGTGGCAGTGCAGGCAGGGGAAGTTGTCGGCCTATACGACAACGTTTCTTTCATTTGGTCGCTCGGCCTACGAGACGTTTACGTCAACGTTCTTGAAAGCTACGGTTGGTATGCCCCGTCAGATGTTCTGCAGTTCGAGCAGGAGTACGAACGAATAATACAGGGAATGCTCTCAGGACAAGGCGAGATTCGTTGTGCTTTGGCACTCCATGAGATGCTAAAGCAATCTGTTCAGCGACATGAGTGCGGCATCACTGGTGAAGGCTTGGCTTGCGACTGGCACGGGCTCCTCTACCCCTGCCACAAGGCCATGGAAATTGGCCCGCAGTTGGCAATCGGAGATATATACAAGGGACTGGATGAGGATCTTAGCCGCAAGATCCGGGCGTTGATAAGCGAGAAAGCTTATGGATCGCCTGATGCGGCAAAATTCCCGTTGGTCAGCTTCTGTCCTATATCGACTTACCAAAAGCATGGACATTTCGGTGGAGAGTGGAACAAGGAATTCTGTGAACTCATCAATCGAAAAGCAAAGCTGGTGAGCAAATACCACTACGAAATAGAGGAATACCAAGGACGAAAGAACAAACGCGCCTCGCCGGTCCTAGAACTGGGCGCTAAGGCGGTCCACCCCAGATTTGCTTCTTGATCGCTTCGCTAAGGACGTCCACAAGAATGCTACGCACACCGTCAGCGACCCATTGCCCGCCTTTCTTCATGAGCTTCTTCAATCTGTTGATAGCAACGGGAGAGTTTGGTGTTTGCCTCACGATATCATCGACGCTCTCTCGCAACTCCACGCGATCCTCTGGGCTGAATTCGGGCACCTCATCAGCGAGCTGCTTAATTGCCGCAAAGCGTTTCTCAGTCCACGGATATGGACTCCCACATTCGTGACAAAACGCGGGCGGTTCCCTGCTCGCCAAAGCGTGTACGCGCCCGCCGTGCCGGTAGCCCTGTATCGGTTTCGAGCACCCGGGACAGGAAGAAATTGTGGCGGCACCGCAATCAGGGCAAAATCGCTTGGTGTTCTCCGGTCGCGTTTGGGCAAACTGAGTGATCACATGCCCGTTCGCGCAGACTTGGGCTATGTCATAACCACGCCATAGCCTATCCACTCGATGCGCTGACATGGGACGATTCTACCCACGAACCCTCCCGTTGTGAAGCCAGGGCGAGTGGCCCGGCCTTTGACTTGAGGCTGACCCATCTTTGCGCGCAACGCAAAGGTGGGGTTTTTGACATGCAACAGGAAATCTTACAGACGGGGTTTTCTGCCTACGCCACAGATCCGACCCCCGCGATCTTCCACGAACACCTGAACGCCTGAATAGCCTGCCGCAGCGAAGAGTCCCCCGAGTTCATCGCGGCTTTGGCAGGCGACGTTTATCAGCCGCGCGAATCTGTCGTTTCGTGTACTGTGTCTCCCGCGGGATTTGATCCCAGATCTGTCTTTGGGTGGGTGCCGCACCTACGGCGCTCATCATCGTTCTTTGCCCGAGTTCCCAGCCCTTCCCGCCTTCGTCCCGTGAGGGGGCTTCGGCGCGGCAAGCCGGGCTGGGCTAACTTCTTTCGCGCCTACGGCGCTTGGGGCACATGGCCGAGCGAGATCGGCAGAGAGATTCCTCACTGCGTTCGGAGTGACAATCGTTGGGGATGGCGGAGGGGCAAAGTCAAGAACCGCACCCTTAAGTGCGAAGCGTGCAGCACCCGCGGAATTTGATCCCAGATCTGTCTTTGGGTGAGTGCCGCACCTACGGCGCTCACTATTCTCTTTGCTTGGATACCCAGCCCTTCCCGCCTTCGTCCGCCTGCGGCGGACTACGGCGCGGCAAGCCGGGCTGGGCTAAGTTCTTTCGCGCCTGCGGCGCTTGCGGCACCCGCGCGAAGGACAGTCAAAGCGGCGTCGAGTTCCGGTTTCGGGAGTCCGATGGACTCCACCGGGGTCCAGAAATCGGACCGCCGCACTCCAAGACGGCGGAGACGAGCGCGTCCCCGCGGGCAGGCTCTGGGCTGCGGCGGACGGGGGGGTGCCTGCGCTAATGGGCGGTTTCGACGGTGAGCCTAAGGCCGATTGCCTTGGTTACGGCGACGAGCGTGGAGAGGCGAGGGTTGCCGTGGATGGATAGGGCGCGGTAGAGACTTTCTCTCTCAATGCCGGCGGCCTTGGCGACTTTGGCGATGCCTTGGGCTTGGGCGAGGTGGCGCAGGGCAATGAGGAGGACGCGGGGATCGTCCTCATCCTCCAATGAGGCTTTGAGGTACTCGGCGGCAAAGTCCGGGTCTTTCCGGAGCCGGCGGATGACAGTCTCGTCGTGGGAGGTGCTGGCTTTGCGTTTCATGGGGTTTCGGTCTCTTCCTCATTGTAACCTATAAATTACAGAAGGGCAAGACCAGGCGCGAAGCTGGCGCCTGGGGCACCCGCGAGAGTTCCAGAATGCAGACCGCAGAAACCACTAGATTCCTCACTCCGCTGCGGAGCGGAAGGCGCCCCGCAAGGCGCTTCGTTCAGAATGACAATCGTTAGGGGAAGGCGGAGAGACAAAGCCGAAAACCGCACCCTTAGAAGCGAAGGGTGCGGCATGCGCGGTGGAAGGACCTGTGCCGCACCTACGGCGCTCACGATTCTCTTTGCCTGGATACCCAGCCCTTCCGGGCTGGGCTAAGTTGTGTCGCGCCGCTGGCGCTGGAGAAACGAGAGAGAGTCCGCGGAGAGATTCCTCCCGCCACGGTCCACCACGAGGGTTCACGCCGAGCGTTCTCCGCGAGCGGCGGGCAGGCACTGCGTTCGGAATGACAATCGTTAGGGGAGGGCGGAGTGGCAAAGTCAAAATCCGCACCCTTAAAGGCGAAGGGTGCGGCACCTGCGGCGGCGGGTGAGCCCACAGCGGGGGCCGAACGATGGGAGGTGATGGGGTGGAGAGGCGACAGCAGGTCCCTCACTGCGTTCGGGATGACAACTCAGGGAGAAGGGCGAGAGGATGGCGAGCCAGCCACGGTTCACTACGAGCGGCGGGCGAGCAGGGACGCTCAGAGGAGAGGTTTGTTCAGGAGGTCGCGGACTTCGTCTTCGCCGAGGACTCCCTTGGCGGCGAGAAGGTGAATGAGCTTTAGGAGCAGTCTGCCGTCGGCGGTGGCCCTGGAAGGCTGGTTCGGCATGGTGTCCATGGCCACGGGAGCCGTGCGAATTTGATCGAGTTCGGCAACCCACTGATCGATCTCGAATCGTTGCTGCGGCGTGGCGTCGCTGAACGAGACTCCCATGCCTAGGCCAGGATGGGAGTAAATGATCCTGCCGTTCACCTCGATCACCTTCTTGTCCTTCAGCAATCCGAGGCGGACTTCGGCGCCGACCGGCAGAGGCGTCATCGTGTCCAAGTAGCAGCCGCCAAGCCCCAGGTCGGAGACGCGCGTGTTCACGCTCGCGCCCGAGCCGAGCTCCACGACCTGCGCCACGGTCGAGATCATGTGGCGGCCGGAGTGTCTGCGGTCCTCCTGGACGGCGACACTCGGCCCTTGACTTGGCCCGGATTTGACTCTGTCATCTTTCCGCATCTGCTTGGTCTGGCTCCCCACGGAGGGAGCCCCTTTCGTCAACTGCCGTCTGATCTCTTTCGAGAGCGACACAGGCGCGCGTCCCGCAGAGGCACGAGAATTGTGGCGGCGTCCCCGCAGAACATGGAGTTGCGGACGCGCACAGCATGAAAGGAAGAGCCGGACTGAAAAGCAACGGCAGACATGGGACTCCTTGGCATCGTCCGCAAAAACGGGCGGTGCGCACGGTCCCGCAAGCGCGGGACCAGAACCCCACGGTCTTTATTGTCGCGCGGCACGGGGAGCGGAGCAACCGGAAAGACAGAGGCTATGTTCAAAGGGCCACAGCAGGCTGCGCGAGCCCGCGAAGCGCGGTGGACGGGGCGCGCAGGCATTCCCTGGTTGGGGTTGATGGGCCGGCGTGACCGGCCATCGGGAGCGGGCTTGCCCGCGTCGAGAGGCGCGGCTAAGATGGCTGGCTTGTTGCGTGGGCGGATCGGCTGAAGCGCTTCTCGGGGGACAACATCGTGTACCCATATATCCACATCGGCCCGGTGACGCTGGGCACATACGGCATTCTGGTGGCGACGGCGCTGCTCGTCGCGTATTTCGTGTTGCGCGCGGATTTCCGGCGGCGGGAAATGGCCGTGGAAGCGGAGACGATCATCGGCGTCACGGGCCTGGCGGGCCTGGTCGGTGCGCGGCTCTATCACCTGCTCGAGACCCCGAAAGTGTTCTTTGCGGACCCGTGGCCGCTGCTGTTCAGCAAGATGGGATTCGCGTGGTTCGGGTCGGTGATCGCGGGATTCATCGCCCTGGCGCTGCTGGCGCGGCATTACCGCGTGCCGATGCTCCTGATGCTGGACTGCGCTTCGCCCGCGGCGGCGATCGGCTACGGAGTGGGCCGCATCGGCTGCCTCATTTCCGGCGACGGCGACTACGGCACGCCGACCTCGCTGCCGTGGGGGATGAGTTTTCCGAACGGGATCGTTCCGACGCTCCAGCGCGTGCATCCCACGCCGATCTACGAATTTCTTGTCGCGATCGTGATCTTCTGGGTTCTTTGGCAAATCGGCGAAGGCGCGATCGCGGGACGCCGCGCGCCGGGACTTGTTTTTGGTTTCTATCTAGTGCTGACCGGAATCGCGCGATTCCTCGTGGAATTCATCCGCATCAATCCGCGCTCGTTCTTCGGACTCACGAATGCGCAGGCGGCCAGCGTCGGATCGGTCGTCGCAGGCGTGGCGCTATTGATGATTTTGCGATCCGCGCCTCCGGTGCCGCCGAAGGGAAATGCGCGGGCGAAGGCCTGACGCCAAACCTTGACGCGAGTGCGCGTCTGGCGTAGTTTCCGCCCAGTGCCCGGGCTCTTCGTGTCTGTTCGTGGGCGCCCAGTCGGGGCGGGGAATCACCCCGCTCGAGAAAAGTTCATCCTGGAGGTGAATTCATGCAGCGGCCCTCGGGTGTGACGGTAATTGCGATTTTTCAAATCGCGATCGCAGTATTTGCGATTCTTTTGGGTCTGATGGCGTTTGGTCTCGGTTCGGTCGTGGCGATGCACCGCGCTGCGTTCGGCGGGCCGTTCGGGGCCGTGGCGGGAGCGCTCGGTGCGGTAGTGGGGATCATCGCGCTGGTGTTCGGTGTGCTGTGCATCGTGCTCGGAGTGGGTTTGCTGAAGCTGGCCAACTGGGCGCGGCTCGTGACGCTGGTGCTCGCGGCGCTCGGGGCGTTGCTGCACGTGCTTCGCTTGTTCCATTCCATGCTGCACCCGCACCTCTTTATGTTTCACGCTTTCTGGAGCGTGATGGTGACTGCGATTTGCGTGGTGATCATCTGGTATTTGCTCCAGCCGAACGTCAAGCAGGCGTTTGGAGAGACATAGTGTGCTGCGGAAAACTCAAGAGGTTGTCATTCCGAGGCACGCTTCGTGCCGAGGAATCTGCTTTTCGCGAAGAACCCAAGGAATATGCAGATTCCTCGTCGCTCCGCTCCTCGGAATGACACCGCTAATGAGTTGTTCAGCATCCTTCTACCCCCAAGGTGTTAACGGACGGGCGTGGCCGGATTCTTAGGCGCGGCTGCCGGAGGCAGGCCGTCTTTGAACTGCACGAGGGCGCGCGCAGTTTGCTGCTGGTATTTCGCGATGCGGTCGAGGGCGGCGGGCGATTTCGCATCCGTGCCGACGACTTCCAAGATATGTTTTTGCAAGGCTTCGTCCATCGGCTTCGCCAGATCCTGAAGTGCGGCGAGAGCCTGGGGTAGAACTGCGTGCAGATGATCCAATTCGGCGGCGGCGTTCTGCGGGTGATAGCTGAGGCGATCGCCGGTCTGCATGGCGTCGATGAGCGCGTCGGGCGACCAGCCGAGCGGCCATGTCTGGTTGAGCGTGTCGTAGGCTTCGTGGAGGCGAGTCATCAGGCCGGCGAAGCCGTCGAGTTCGGAGTCGCGTGCGGCGAGCGGGGCGTTGCGATGCACGACGACCTTCACGTGAACCGTTATCGGCAGGCTTGGCACTGTGATGACGGTCGTCAGCGTGTTTCCTCCGTAACGCCAGCCGGCCGTCCCTTGCTTCATCGCCGGAGCGAGCATGTCCAGCGGCTGGCCATTCACTTCGACGGATTCGGGCGGCCAATCGCCGGGCAAGCGGATTTCGTAGCCGCGCGAGCGGGGCATGTCGGGGTAGCCGCCGCGCACGGGCGCGATTTCCACGGTGACGTCGTTTCCGCTGCGTGACGCGCGCAGATCGGTCCACGAAGCTTCGCCTTGCTGGTAGGCGCGCGTGCCGGCGGCATCGTCGTAGAGCGTGTAGCTCGTGGACTGGCCGTCGGCGAGGGGGAACACGCTGACGATGAGCGGGTCCACCGGCTTCTCGCCGGTATACTCCATCTCTGGTTGCATCGGCACAATCGTGCCCGCGCGCACGTATACGGGAATCTGGCGGATCGAGAATTTGCGATCGAGCTTTACGGGGCCCGTGAAATGGCGCCCCGTGGGCCACTCGATCCAATCGCCTTTCGGGAGCCAGATCGCTTCGCCCGCGAGTTGCGACGCGGAATCCACCGGCGATGCGACGGGCGCAACGATCATGTTCTCGCCGAACAGGTATTCGTTCTTCGAGGTGTAGGCCTCATCGGATTCGGGCCAGTCGTAGTAGAGGGGACGCAGAAACGCGACGCCCGTGTCGTAGGTGCGGCGCGCCTCGGTGTAAATGTACGGCTGCAAGGCGTAGCGCAGATGGTAGGCGTCGCGCAGGATGTCTGAATACGGCTCCGGATAGGCCCAGAGGCGGCGCTCGGATTCGGGATTTTTCGTCGTGTGCGTGCGGAGAATCGGGCTGAACGCGCCGAACTGCACCCAGCGCGTGAAGAGTTCCGGGTCAACGGCGCCGGGCATGTGGCCGCCGATGTCGTGGCTCCAATAGGCGTAGCCGACGTTCGCGGCGGTGGCGGTGAACCACGGCTGAAAGGCCAGCGACTCCCAGACGGAAACCGTGTCGCCCGAGAAGCCGATCTCGTAGCGATGATTTCCCAACCCGCCCCAGCGATGGAAAAGCACCGGGCGCTTTCCTTCGCGCTCCTGATCGGTGAAGTGAACGTAGTTGAGCCACCACGTGGGGCTCACGCCGGGCGTTTTCGTGTTGGGCTCCGCCTGCCAATCGAGCCACCAGAAATCCACGCCCTGACGCTCGAGCGGATGGTGGATGAGGTCCATATAGTTCTGCGCGAATTTTTGATTCGTGATGTCGAAGGGAACGTACTGCTTCGTCGCGGGATCGATTCCCATCGCGCGCGCCATTTCCGGATAGTGATCTTCCCAGGGCTGAATGCCGGAGGCGGGATGCACGTTCAGCGTGACCTTCAAGCCGTCATCGTGAATGCGCTGGAGAAAATCGGCGGGATCGGGGAATAGGAAATGATTCCAACTGTAGCCGGTCCAACCAAGCAAATGGCCGGAGGCGTCCTTCTGATCGTCCCACCACTTCACGCCGAAGGTCGGGTGCCAGTCCATATCGATGACGAGGACGTCGAGAGGAACATCGTTTTCGCGGAAGCCGCGAACGAGATCGTCCAGCTCCTGATCGGTGTACGACCAGTAGCGCGACCACCACGTGCCGAACGCGAATCGCGGCGGCAGTGGAATTGGCCCCGCGACGCGCACGAAATCGCCGAGCGCCTGCTTGTAATCGTGGCCGTAGCCGAAGAAGTACCAATCCTGGCGCTGGCCGGCGGGGCGCTGCAAGACCCACGGCCACGGACTGGATTCGCCCTGCGTAAACGAAAAATCGGCGGAATTGAAGAGCGGGCGTTCGGAATCGTCCACGACGACCCAGCCGTCGCGCGAAATGAGACCGGGGCCGATTGGTTCCTTCGTCTGATCGCCCTTCGCGCCATCGAGCGTGCGCGTGGTGCCCTGAAGATTGCCGGTCTCCTTCACGCCGGGATGCCAGACGACTTGCTTGCCGTTGAGCGTGAATTCGATTTGTAAATTGGCGGCGTCGAATTTTCCATTCGCGCGCGCGGCGGGTGAATACGTGAGCTTCAGCGCGTCCGTTTGGATCGTGAGCGTCTCGCGGCCACTTCTTTTCGTGAGCGTGTGCGTGAAGCTGGGGACGGGCAGCTTGCGATTCAGGAATACGAATGAGGCGTGATCCTCGAAACGGCCCGCGGCGTCCCACTCCATGCGAATCAGGCGCGAAGTCAGGACCGAGAAACGCGCGTTGCCGAGCGTGACCACGGCGCGCGAGTCGGCGACGGGATCGTACATGCCCGGCGGCGTGGTCTGCGCCCGCGCGGCGAGAGGCAGCATTGCGGCGAGTGCCGCCAGAAGCCATGCGATTGCGAATCGGCGCGCAGAGGCCGGAAGAATCCAAATGGACAGGACTCGCGAAAACCGTCTCGTCATGAGGTCACCATCGGCGTGCGTCACGAACGCCTCGGGCATGATAACCCGAGATACGGAAGAGATTGCGGGGCGGCTGCGGGGTGAGTTCCTGGAGGGCAGGAGGCGAGAGCAGCCGCGCCGGCTCGAGGACGGAACAATCCCGGCCTCGGCAGCGTATCTGCATGCAGGGAGCACGATCGCCGTGTGCCAACTCCTTGAAGAATCGCTCTCTCTCTGGCGCCGGGAGGCCGTCGGCCCCCCGCCGTTTGACCGGACGTTCACGGCCGCCGAGCAAGCCACCCGCGAGATTCATCTCGACGAGTTTCTGCGGACGGTCGAAGCGGAGTTGCGCGATCTGCCCCGCACCAGATCCGAACGGAGTTCCTCGCGCAGCCGGATCACTTCGGCCTTCATAGATTTCGCGAAGGCGTGTCTCGACCTTGACGACAGCCATCTCGAACTCCTGATGAACGACGGCTTCTCGGCTGTCGCCACGCAACTCGCCCGGCAAGCGCGCCAGTTCGATCCCGGCGTCAGCGCCGCCGATATTTTTCAGGCCAGCCGGAATGCCTGGACCGCGTGCGGCCTGCAAAGTCTCATGGGACAGGAGATGCGCCTCACGCCCGCGATTTTCGCGTACAGCATGCTCTACCCGTACACCGATAATTATCTCGACGATCCGGCGGCCTCCCGTGATGCAAAGCTCGCATTCAGCGACCGCTTCCGCCGGCGTCTCGACGGAGACGCGGTCGATCCATTCAACGATCGGGAAGCCGCAATCTGGCGCCTCGTCGAACTCATCGAAGAGCAGTACGCCCGCGCCGACTGGCCCGAGGTCTATGCCAGCCTGTTGACAATCCACCGCGCGCAGGAAAACAGCGTTCGCCTGCTTCGCTGCGGCCCGTCCTGTGCGGGCGCCGACGTCCTCGAACTTAGTTTCGAGAAGGGCGGCGCCTCCGTCGTGGCGGACGCTTACCTCGCCGCGGGATCGCTCTCGCCTGACGAGGCGCAGTTCGCTTTTGGTTGGGGAGCGCTGTTGCAGCTTGCCGACGATCTCCAGGACCTTCAGCAGGACCTTCGCCAAGGGATACTCACGGTCTTCACACAGGCGGCCGCGCGTGCGCCTCTCGGCATGCCTCTTGACGATCTCACAACGCGCACGTTGAATTTCGGCCAGCGAGTCATGCGCCAAGTCGACCGCGTGCCTTCAAATCATTCCGCAGTCAACGGCCACGCTGCGAAACGCAAACCACTTGGGGAATTGATTCGGATGAGTTGTTCGCTGCTGCTGATTTGGTCCGCCGGTGAGTCCGCCAAGCTGTATACGAGCGACTATCTCACCAACCTCGAAACGCATTCACCGTTCCGATTCGCCCATCTCGCGGAAAAACGCAAGAAGCTGGCCCGCTGGACCGGCCCCCTGGATCGACTGTTCGAGTCGTTCCTCGAGGACGAAGAGGACGAGCCCGCATCCCTCCTGCTCGCCAGCTCGCTCATGCCGCGATTCTGACGCGGCGACAAATTGTCTGCGCCTTGCTGACCGCGCGGGGTTTCCATGAAGCGTTGAAGATGGCGAGCTGAAGGAGAGAAAAATCCCCATACGTAGAGCCGACGTGTAGGGCAACCGCGCTAATAAGAGCAGAGAAGAAGGCGCGATTCGTGCGGAGTGGGCTTGGAACGCGGAGAAGTCATTCCGTGCCCTTCCGGAGCTGAGCAAGCCTCTGTTCAGCGGCCCAGCGGACGGGTGGTTCTTCAGCCTCGACGGCGACCTTCGCCAGCAAGGCCTGGTCGGTCAGTTTCGCGACGGCGGCTTCGCCGACATCCGGATCTTTGTCCTCGACGGCGACCTTCGCAAGTAACGCCTGATCGGTCAGTTTCGCGACGGCGGCTTCGCCGACTGTCCATTCCTCGTCCTCAATTGCGATCTTCGCCAGCAACGCTTGGTCGGTCAGTTTCTCGACGGCTGCCCGGCGGACGCCCGGGTCCTTGTCCCCGACGACGATCTTGGCCAACAACACCTGGTCGGTGAGGTTCCTGACAGCGGCGCAGCGAACTTCCGAAATCTCCGACGAGGAAAGCTCAGCCAAATCGTCCTGCGTGAATGCCGCGCGTTGCAACAGTTCCGCCAGCAGGTCCTCGCCATGGACCTCGGCGGGCAGGAACGTAAGGTCCGTCGTCCACTGTGGAAAGTCAGTGCTCCAGTGCTCCTTGGCCAAGGTCTCCTGGTCCTGGCTCAGCACGAATGAAACCGACTCGCCAGGCTTGCTCCCCGCCCAGCCGCCGCCAGGTCCGGAATAGCGCATGTAGACGTCGGAAACGCTTGCTGCGAACACGATTCGGGGAAATCGGTCGCGGATGCGTGGTTCCTGAATGGCCAGCTTTATGCGTGCCATGGACTCTACGGCGTCAGAGGTCAGCGCACTAAGATCGCCCGCCAGGCGTCTTAGCGCGGGGTTCGATCCATCCATGGCGGCGATGGCCTTGGCGCGGACAAACCGGTCTTCTGCCTCGACGGCGACCTTCGCCAGCAGCGCCTGGTCGGTCAGTTTCTCGACGGCAGTTTCGCGAACAAGCGCTTCCTTGTCCTCGACGGCAACCTTCGCCAGCAACACCTGGTCGGTTAGTTTCCCGACGGCGGCTTGGCGGACTCCCGGGTCCTTGTCCTCGACGGCGATCTTCGCCAGCAATGCTTGGTCGGTGAGGTTTCTGACGGCGGCGTACCGGAGTTGAAAGTCTGCGTCCTCGACAGCGATCTTCGCCAGAGCGGCTTGGTCGGTCAGTTTGTCGACGGCGGCTCTGCGGACATCCTGGACCTCGTCCTCGACGGCGATCTTCGCCAGCAGCGCCTGGTCGGTCAGTTTCCGGACGGCGGCTTCGCGGACATCCTGGTCCTTGTCCTCGACGGCGATCTTCGCCAGCAATGTCTGGTCGGTCAGTTTCGCGACGGCGGCTAGGCGGACATTGGGGTCCTTGTCCTCGACGGCGATCTTTCCCAGCCACGCTTGGACGGTGGGGTTCTCGAGGGCGGCTCGGCGGACCTCCGGGTCCTCGGCCTCGACGGCGACCTGCTCCAACGCAGCCCGATCGGTCAGTTTCCCGACGGCGGCCCTGCGGACATCCGCATCTTTGGCCTCGATGGCGACCTTCGCCAGCAGCGTCTGGTCGGTCAGTTTCTCGACAGCGACATTGAGCTCCCTGCATGCCTTTTGATCGCCGTTGTCACATTTGCCGATAAGTCCCTCTATGTCCTTTGCGCTTGCTGCAACCAGTATGTTCGTGAAAAACAAGGCGCAGCAAACCGAAACAATCACATTTCTCTTCACAGCCTTAATCCTCGTTTGAAAGTTCTAAACCGGAATTTCCTTTCTTGATCGCGAAAACGGCGCCATGGTGCGCGCAACTCGTTTGTGCGCGACATGGGAATCGGGATTTCCGAATTCAACTCCATTCCTGAGCGGAACCATACGTCCGCCGGGCGCTCGCGTCAATCTGGAAGCGCCGCGGCCGCGGTGGGCTGGCTGTCCGCTGCGCGGAGAAAAGCGCACAGTCACCCGCCTACGCCAAGACTCAGGGCTTCGGCGGGCAGGGGAGTGAGCGTGCCACCGAGACTGCCGGAGACAAACGGGCGGAGCAAGCCTCCTTCGACTTCGCTCAGGACAAGCCGCCCCTACACAAACCGAAAAGCGACGGGTGACGTCAGGCGAGCATTTGGCGGAGGACGTAGCGGAGGATGCCGCCGTGTTGGAAGTAGGCGACCTCCTCGGGGGTGTCGGCGCGGGCGACGGTTTGGAAAGTGGATTCTTTGCCGAGGTCGTCTTTGGCGCGAACGACGATAACTTTGCGCGGGGCGAGATCGCGCACGCCGGCGATGGAGAATGTTTCGCGGCCGGTGAGGCCGAGCGATTCGGCGGTTTGTCCGGCGAGATATTCGAGCGGCAGGACGCCCATGCCGACCAGATTGCTGCGGTGAATTCGCTCGTAGCTTTCAGCGATGACGGCGCGCACGCCCAGCAGAAGCGCGCCTTTCGCGGCCCAATCGCGCGAGGAGCCCGCGCCATATTCCTTGCCCGCGAGGACGAGCAGCGGCACGCCTTCCTTCTGGTAGCGCATGGCGGCGTCGTAGATGCTCATCTGCTCGCCATCGGGGAAGTGAAGCGTCCAGCCGCCTTCGGTGCCGGGGGCGAGTTGATTGCGCAGGCGGATGTTTGCGAATGTGCCGCGCATCATGACTTCGTGATTGCCGCGGCGCGCTCCGTAAGAATTGAAATCCACGGGCTTGACGCCGCGGGAAATCAGATAGCGGCCGGCGGGGCCGTCGGGTTGAATCGAGCCTGCGGGAGAAATGTGATCCGTGGTGACGCTTTGGCCGAGTTTGGCTAGGATGCGCGCGCCGGTGATGTCGGCGAGCGGCGCTGGCTGCTTCGGCATGCCATCGAAGAACGGCGGCAGCGCGATGTAGGTGGATTTCGCGTCCCAGGCGTAGAGATCGCCTTCGGGGACGGGGAGCCCGCGCCAGCGCGCATCGCCCTGAAACACTTCGCCGTATTCCTTGTTGAACATTTTCGTCGTGACGGCGGCGCGGACGTTGTCTTCGATTTCCTTCGGCGTGGGCCAGAGTTCGCTGAGGTAAACAGGTTTGCCGGCGCGATCCTGGCCGAGAGATTCGGTGGCGATGTCCACGTCCATGCGTCCCGCGAGGGCGTAGGCGACGACAAGCGGCGGCGAGGCGAGATAATTCGCGCGGACGAGCGGATGAACGCGTCCCTCGAAATTGCGATTGCCGCTGAGGACCGAGACGGCGACGAGGCCATTTTCCTTGATCGCCGCGCCGATGGCGTCGGACAGCGGGCCGCTATTGCCGATGCAGGTGGTGCAGCCGTAGCCGACAAGATTGAAGCCGAGCTTTTCGAGATAGGGCGTGAGGCCCGCGGCGTCGAGATAATCGGTCACAACTTTTGAGCCGGGTGCGAAGCTTGTCTTCACCCACGGCTTGCGGTTCAAACCGCGCTCGACGGCTTTTTTCGCGAGCAGGCCCGCGCCGATCATCAGCGACGGATTCGACGTGTTCGTGCAACTCGTAATCGCGGCGATGACGACCGAGCCGTTCGAAAGCTCAAAGCGATCGCCATTGTTTTTCACGGCGGCGTGTTTTTGCGGCACGCCTTCCATTGATTTCGCGAACGAAGATTTTGCCTGGCGTAGCGGCACGCGGTCCTGCGGGCGCTTTGGTCCGGCGAGAGACGGCTCGACGTTGCCGAGATCGAGTTCGATCGTTTGCGAGTAGACAGGATCGGGCGTTGCGTCGGTGCGGAAGAGGCCCTGGGCCTTCGTGTACTCCTCGACGAGGCGAATGTGATGCGCGTCGCGTCCGGTGAAGCGGAGATAGGCGAGCGATTCGGCGTCCACAGGGAAGAATCCCATCGTCGCGCCGTATTCGGGTGCCATGTTGGCGATGGTGGCGCGATCGGGGAGGCTCAGGCTCGAGAGGCCCGTGCCGTAAAATTCGACGAATTTTCCGACGACGCCGAGCTTGCGAAGCATTTCCGTCACGGTGAGGACGAGATCGGTGGCGGTTGAGCCGGGAGCGAGGCGGCCGTGGAGCTTGAAGCCGACGACTTCGGGAATCAGCATCGAGAGCGGCTGGCCGAGCATGGCGGCCTCCGCTTCGATTCCGCCGACGCCCCAGCCGAACACGCCGAGGCCGTTGACCATCGTGGTGTGCGAATCGGTGCCGACGAGCGAATCAGGATAAGCGAGCGTGCGGCCGTCTTCGGGAAGCTCGAAGACGACGCGCGCGAGATATTCGAGATTCACCTGGTGGACGATGCCGGTGTCCGGCGGAACGACTTTGAAATTTGCGAGGGCGCGCTGTCCCCAGCGGAGGAAGCCGTAGCGTTCGACGTTGCGCTGGAATTCGAGTTCGGCGTTGAACGCGAAGGCCATGTCAGAGCCGAATTTGTCCACTTGCACGGAATGGTCGATCACGAGTTCGACGGGGAGGAGCGGATTGATTCTTTTCGGGTCGCCGCCCATGCGGGCCATGGCGTCACGCATCGCGGCGAGATCGGCGACGCAGGGCACGCCGGTGAAATCCTGCAAGAGCACGCGCGCGGGCATGAAGGCGATTTCCTTGCGCGGGCCGCGCGGCTCCCAGCGGGCGAGAGCTTCGATGTCCGGGGCGTGGACGAAGCGGCCGTCTTCCTGGCGAAGAAGATTCTCGAGCAGCACGCGGAGCGAAACCGGCAAGCGGGAACTTGCGCCGACGCCCCTTCGTTCGAGCGCGGGCAGGGAGAAGATGTCGTAGGGGCGGGCGTCCACGGTGAGCGTGGTGCGCGTGCCGAAAGAATTCTTGCGAAGGGGCGCCATTGCGGCCGGTTTCCTCTCAGGATTTCTGCGAAAAGAACATGATAGCGCAATCGTTGAAGGTCGCCTCAACGAAAACATCGAGAGACCTTGCAGCGACAGTGCTGAGGCGCGGGGAGAACCTCGAAAGTCAGAACCCGCACCCTTAAACCCGAAGGGTGCGGCACCCGGCGAAAAAACTGGCGACCTGAAGGTCGCCGCTACGAAATCGCAGTAGCGCGTCGTTCTTCCGCAAACTGGGACGTCGTGCCCTGACGAAGACGACCTGCGAGACGACTGCTAGTCTTGGGTGCGGGGCGGCACGTGACTTTCGGGCAGCTTGGCTCCTTCGCCGAAAAAGAACTGCTCGAGTTGTTCTTCCATGATTTTCTGCGCTTGCGGGTCCAGAGGATTCAGCCGGTACTCGTTCATGATCATTTTGGAGTGCTCGATCCAAAGCTTCCAGGCGTCCTTGGAGACGTTCTCGTAGAGACGCTTGCCGAGCTCGCCTCTCCACGGCGGGCGATCGAGGCCGGGCATGTCTTTGCCGAATTTGACGCAGTGAACCATGCGTCCGCCGGGCGTGGGAGCCGCGCTTGGTGGCGGAGCCGGCGGTCCGCAACTATCGTCTGCCATGTGGGCCTCCAGGGGCGCTGGGCGCCCGAACAAATCTTACAATACTTCAAGCGGTGCGGAATTCAAAGCTGCGAGGCGCGACTGTGTCGGCTCCAATGTCACTGGCCCCGTCGGACGGGGGTTGGCTCGAACATGATATAAACTCTTGCTTCAGTAATTGATATAGGAGCCTCATGGACGCGAAAAAATTCTCGGAATTTCGGCATGAGGCGGTGCATGAGCTTAAGCACCTTAACGAGATTTGTGAGCAAGAGTTTCGCATCGGCACTTGGCCCCGCTGGGACTATGACCTGAATCGCGGCACGCTCACTTTTTCAAAAGATGGTGTGCCGAAGGTAGTTGCGTTAATTCAGGTTGTCGGCACGACTTCAATTGAGGTGGGCACCTGGCTTTGGGCCTGGGCGAACGCGAGTTTGCCCGCCGCAGTGACCATGGCCATGGAGAAAGTGCGGGCCTTCGGCGAGGCCGAGAATCTGGCCGAGCTCACACAGCCGAGATGCGCGGACGACGAATACCTTGGCTGGGAAATGACTGCGATTGCTGCAAAGCTTCTGGGCGCGAAGGGGGGATATCGATGCCCTGGCGAGAAGGGATTCTTGTACGTTGTCTTTTCATCGTTGCAGTTCGCCTCCGAACCCGCGGAGGACGGGACCACACCCACGTTAGTGCAATGCCCGACTCACGGGAGCGGGTTCGAGACATTCGTTTGCGAACATCTTGTTTCTGACCCCGCTCAACGGTGGTATTCGCAAGATCCCGAAGAGGGAGACAAATGGCCGGATGCATGGTGCGCCGTCTGTAATGCTTTCTTCCAGCAGGAGGGTGAATGGAATGACAAGAACGAACCAAATGTCAAAGTTAGACTTCTCTGCCATTATTGTTACGAGCGCCTGCGTGCGCAAGGCCAACCGGAAGCGGGTCGCAGCTAAGGTTACATTTCATCCCTGGTGAAATCTCGTTGCTCGGTAAACCCGCTCGCACAGGGGTGATTCACTTCGTCCATGCGTGGAGGCGTGGGATCCAGCGGCCTACGTTCCTGCAATATTCTTCGTAATCGGCGCCGAACATTTTGCGCAGCGTCGGTTCTTCGTACACCATTACAAATATGGCTGTGCCGAGCACAACGGCGCAGGCCCCCGCGATTGCGATCCAGTTTGCACGTCCGAACACTATCCACAAGCCGATCCAGCCGGTGAAGAACCCCACGTACATGGGATTGCGCACGTAACGGTAGAAACCCACCACAACCAGCTTCTTCGGCGGAGCAATCGGCGCGGGGGTTCCGTGCCCGGTTCTGCCGAAATCCCATACGCACCGCAGCGCGATCGCAAAACCGAGCGCGGAAGGAACCGCGGCAATCCACCGCCATCGCGCCGCGCCTGAAAGATCAACGCGAAAACCCAACAACGGCGGCAGCAACCAAAACCACAACGTGAGAAATGCAGCGCCCACGAGCAGCGACACGAGTGTTGCGAGCCAACTCGGGCCACGATCCTTATCGTTCGTAGCTCCAGCCTCTTCGATTGTCATGGACCCCTCCACCACCAGCGGAGTATGAGCGCATGGCTCAACCGCATGCAACTACAAGAAGGCACCCTTGCCAAGGCAACCGGCGCGAAGCCTAGACCGCCATCAGAGGTAACGCAGGCCGCGCCGAGTCAAAAAAGTCGGCTTGCGGGACAGCGCGGATTTTGAGACAAGAGAGGAGGGCCTAGCACCGCTCATCCTCACCGGATCGAGGTCAACGTGTCTCTGCCAGAACAGGCCGTATCATCTGGACGGTTCGAGAAATCGTACCAAGCCCAACTCAGCCAACTGAAGCAAGCGCAAGCTATTTCCAAAATCTGGGCGCACCAGCCGGGATTGTGGAAGCGCGAAGTGGAGCACGCGCGCGTCATCGGCAACCGGCTGGGGTGGATTTCCGTTCTCGACGAGATGCGAGCACAGGCGCAGGCGATCGAGGAGTTCGCGCGCGGGGTGATCGCCGCGGGTCTCCGACACATCGTGCTGCTCGGAATGGGCGGGTCGAGCCTGGCGCCGGAAGTTTTTTCGCTGATCTTTCCTCCGGTGGAGGAAGGGCGGAAGTTTTTCGTGCTCGACAGCACGGATCCCGGTGCAGTGCTCCAAATCGAGCGCTCCATCAACTTGCGGGAGTCGCTGTTCATCGCGGCCAGCAAGTCCGGCGCGACGATTGAGACGCTCTCGCAAACGCTCTACTTCCAGACGCGGCTGGAACGAGCCGGGGCCGGCCCGTCGGGCTCGCATTTCATCGCGATTACGGACTCGGGCTCGTACCTGGACCAGTTGGGCACCGAGTACACGTTCCGCCAGACGTTTCTCAATCCTGCGGACATTGGGGGCCGTTATTCGGCGCTTTCGCTATTCGGGCTCGTGCCGGCGGCGCTCTGGGGAGCGAACATTCGCGGCGTGCTGGATTCGGCCATCGAGATGCGCGACACGTGCGGGCCGCAAGGGCCGCCGGTTTCGAATCCGGCACTGGAACTCGGCGCACTGTTGGGCGCATCCGCGCTCGAGGGCGCGGACAAATTGATTCTGCTGACGACGCCGCGCCTCGCGCCGCTGGGCAATTGGATCGAGCAGCTCGTCGCGGAGAGCACGGGAAAAGAAGGGAAGGGGATCGTGCCCGTGGCGGCGGGCGAAGTCGCGCCCCCGATGGAGGTGATGACTGAAGGATGCGTTGTCGCGGCGCTGCGGCTGGATGGGGAGAATTCCGCGGCATTGGATGCGACGGTGGGCGCGCTGCGGGCGCGGGGCGTTCCGATGGCGGAGGTTCATCTGCGCCGGGAAACCGATCTGGGCGCGGAATTTTTCAAGTGGGAGCTGGCGACGGCGGTTGCGGGCGCGGTGCTGGAGATCGATCCGTTCGACGAGCCAAACGTCGCCGAGAGCAAGAGCAACACAAGCCGCATTCTGAAGGAATTTCAGTCCACGCAAGTCCTGCCGATCGGGCAGCCGCTGGTGACCGAGAGCGGGCTCGAAGTCTACTCCGACCGCACCAGGCGGCCCGGGCTCACGACGCCTCACCTGGCCGAGTTGCTGGGAGAGTTTCTCGGGGAAAGGGCGCCGGGAGAATACCTGGCCGTGCTCGCTTATTTGCCGCGCAACGCGGAAACGCAGGGGCGTCTCGACGCGCTGCGCGAATTGCTTGGCAGTAGTCTGAAGGTGCCGGTGCTTCTCGGCTATGGGCCGCGGTACATGCATTCGATCGGACAGCTTTACAAGGGCGGCCCGGCGACCGGCCGGTTCGTGTTTCTCACGTCCGCAAAGGCCAAGGACGTGCCGATTCCCGGCGCGAAATATACGTTCGGGCAGCTCGAGATGGCGCAGGCTCTCGGCGATCTGGAATCGCTCGGCAAGCGCGGTCGGCCGGTTTTGCGTTTGCACATGGCCGAAGGCGAGCAGCCCGGCCTGGAAGCGGTCGGGCGCGTGATGGAGGAGGCGCTTCGTAAGTAGCGTCCGGTGCTTGTTGGGGAAGCGCCGGGCGGGCGCGGAACGGCGGGGGAGAGCGCGTGGCCGAAATCAGCACAATGTTTTGGGACGTCGGCGGCGTGATTCTATCCAACGGCTGGGACCGGCCGGCGCGGGCGGAAGCGGCGCGGAAGTTTGGGATCGACTGGGATGAGTTTCAGGACCGGCACGAACTGGCCAGCCCGGGATTCGAGAGCGGCAAGGTGACGCTGACAACGTACCTGGACCGCACGGTCTTCTACCGGCCCAGAGCGTTCAGCCAGGAAGAGTTCCGCGACTTCATGTTTTCGCAGTCGAAGGAATTGCCCGGGGCGCGGGAGGTGCTCGACGAATTGGCGCAATCGGGGCGCTATTTCCTGGCAACGCTGAATAACGAAGCGCTCGAATTGAATTTATACCGCATCGCGCATTTCAATCTGCGGCGCGATTTCACGGCGTTCTTCAGCTCGTGCTTTGTCGGTGCGCGGAAGCCGGACCGCGAGATCTACGAAATCGCGCTGGAAGTGACGCAACGCGCGCCGGAGCGGTGTTTGGTCATTGACGACCGCTCCCTGAATCTGGAATGCCCGAGACAGCTCGGAATGCATACGATTCAGTATCGCGACGCGGCGCAACTGCGCCAGGAACTTGCGGCGCTGGGCGTGGCAGTTGCGCCCGCGTAACGGCGGGCGGTCTTCCGTAGGCGGCACCGCGAGGATTTGAAGCGCGGGCGATTTTCTGGCAACTTGGCAGGTATAGATGCGCGCAGTGAACCGAACGACCTAACGAGGAGAGACCCCGATGGCCTCGCAAACAGCCGAAGTCGTTGAGAATTCCGCGCAGCGGGCGGAGTCTTACGTTCTCGCCTCGGAACCTTGCACGATTGTGATTTTCGGGGCGTCAGGCGATCTGGCGCGCAGGAAATTAATCCCCGCACTGTACGGTCTGGCGGCGCAGCGCTGCCTCGCGCGGCGATTCGCGATCATCGGATTCGCGCGTTCGCCGATGACCGACGAGGCGTATCAGACGAAGGCGGAACAGGCCGTCCGGGAGAGCAGCGAGTCCGGTGAAATCAATAACGATGTTCTGCGGGAGTTCACGAAGAGTTTCGCGTACGTGACCGGCGAATACCACCAGCCCGATGCGTTTCAGAGACTAGTGGCGAAGCTGGAGGATCTCGACAAGTCGCACCAACTGGAAGGGAACCGGCTCTTCTACCTGGCGACGCCGCCCGAAGTCTACCCGCTGGTGATCGAGCAGATTCAGAAGGCGGGCCTGGCGAACAATCCGAACGGCAAGTCATGGACGCGCATCATTATCGAGAAACCGTACGGACGAGACCTTGCGTCGGCGCTGAAGCTGAACCAAACCGTGCTGAGCGTCTTCGATGAGTCGCAGGTCTACCGCATCGATCACTATCTCGGCAAGGACACGGTGCAGAACCTATTGGTGCTGCGATTCGGCAACGGCATTTTCGAGCCGCTGTGGAATCGCAACTACGTGGATCACGTGCAGATCACCGCGTCGGAGAGCCTGGGCGTGGAACAGCGCGCGTCGTTTTACGAGACGACGGGCGCCGTGCGGGACATGATCCAAAGCCACGTCCTGCAATTGACGGCGCTGGTGGCGCTCGAGCCGCCGGCCGTGTTCGACGCAACCGCGGTGCGGAACGAAAAAATCAAAGTGCTGCAGTCCATTCGTCCGTACACGCCCGATTCGGTGATGACCGACGTCGTTCGCGGCCAGTACGGCCCGGGCCGCGTCGCGGGCAAGGACGTGGCGGGGTACCGGCAAGAGGCGGGCGTAAAACCCGATTCGTGGACGGAAACGTTCGCCGCGCTCAAGGTGCAGATCGAAAACTGGCGCTGGGCGGGCGTGCCGTTCTATCTGCGGACGGGGAAGCGGCTGGGCAAGCGCATGACGGAGATCGTCATTCAATTCCGCCGCGCGCCGCATGTGGTTTTTCGCGGGCATAGCGTGGAAGGGAACCGGCTCGTGCTGAATATCCAGCCCGAAGAAGGCATCTCCATTTCGCTCGGGGCGAAATTGCCGGGGCAGGAAATGCGGCTCAAGACCGTGACCATGGATTTCAGCTATTTGAAGATGTTCGGCGCGGGAGAGGGCAGCGCGTACGCGACGCTCATCAACGACTGCATGCGAGGCGATGCCACACTGTTCGATCGCGCGGACGGCGTCGAAGCGGCGTGGTCGCTGGTGGACCCGATTCTGACGGCCTGGCAGTCGCGTCCCGCAATTCTGCCCACCTACGAATCGGGAAGTTGGGGCCCGCGCGAATCCGATCTTCTATTGGAACGAGATGGCCGACACTGGATCAACCCCTGACGCTTTGCCGCGCGAGATCCTTCCGGGCGTCCGCGTTTGCCGGGACGCCGCGGGGGTGGCGCGCGCGGCGGCGCGGCAATTTGTGGATTGGGCGTGGCAATCCATCGCGCGCGAGGGCAGTTTCATCGTCGCGCTCTCGGGCGGAAGCACGCCGCGCGAGCTGTATGGCCTGCTGGCGACGCCGGAATACCGCGCGCAGGTGGATTGGCCGCGCGTGCATTTGTTCTGGGGCGACGAGCGCGCTGTGCCTCCGGATGATCCGGACAGCAATTACGGAATGGCGCGGCGCGAGCTGCTGCTGAAGGTTCCCATCCCGCCGCAAAACGTTCACCGGATGGAAGCGGAGCGTCCAAACATCGGCCGCGCGGCGCACGATTACGAGGAAGTCCTTCGCCAGGTTCTCACGCTGGACGAGCGGGGCTTTCCGCGATTTCACCTCATCCTGCTAGGAATGGGCGCCGACGGGCATACGGCGTCCATCTTTCCCGGATCGCGCATCACGCCCCAGACCTCGCGTTGGGTCAGTACGCCGACGGTGACAAAGCTCGGTGGGAGGAGGATGACGCTGACGCTTCCTGTTTTGGACGCGGCCATGCGCGTCCTCTTCCTGATTACGGGCGCCGAGAAGGCCGATGTGTTGCTGCGCGTGTTGGAGGGCGACGCCGATCCGCCGTACCCCGCGCAGTTGGTTCAGCCGCGCGACGGCACGCGCTACTTTCTCTTGGACGAGGCGGCGGCGTCCAAGCTGGCGCGGCCGCGTGACGAGTCGCCCGCGCGGGGGAACGGCGGGACGCGGAGGCAGCTGTGATCCTGGCCGGCGACGTCGGCGGGACAAAATGTAATCTGGCGTTGTTTGAGCGGCGCGCCGGACGGCTGGAGGCGGCGGTCGTACGGCGATACCCCAGCCGCGGATTCGCGCAATTCGGAGAGATCGTCGGCAAATTTCTCGAAGACGCGCGCGCGGCGCTCGACCGCGATCCAGGAAGGCTCGAAGCGGCGGGATTTGGAGTCGCGGGGCCCGTCGTCGGCAAGCGCGTCCAGGCCACCAACCTGCCGTGGATCGTCGACGGCGAGGCGCTCGAACAGCAACTCGGCGCCAAGAAAATCGTTCTGCTGAATGACCTCGAAGCGACGGGTTACAGCCTTGGGCATCTGCGGCCGGACGAGTTGGAAACGCTGAACCCCGGCACGCCCGCGCCCCGGGCCGCCCAGGCGCTGATCGCGGCGGGCACGGGCCTCGGCGAAGCGATTCTTTACTGGGATGGGGAGCGGTACATCGTAGCCAGCTCGGAGGGCGGACACTCCGATTTCGCGCCGCGCACGGATCAAGAAATCGAGTTGCTGCGTTACATGAAACGGAACGACTCCAACGTCAGCAATGAATTGATTCTCTCCGGCCGAGGGTTCCGCACGCTGCACCAGTTCCTCGATTCGTCGGTCAAGCACCCGGGGCTCGACGATCCGGGAGCGGATCCGGCCCCCGTCATCACGCAGCACGGACTGGACGGCACGTGCCCCGTTTGCGTCGAGACGCTGCATCTATGGATCTCGATTTATGGTTCCGAGGCGGGGAATCTGGCACTGAAGGCTCTGGCACGAAATGCGGTTTACGTTGCAGGGGGCATTGCGGTGAAGGTTTTGCCGAAACTCAAAGACGGCACGTTCGTTCGATCGTTTTGCGAAAAGTCCAAACTCCAGACGCTTCTTTCTCAAATTCCCATCCACGTTGTGTTGAACGAACAAGCTCCGCTCCTCGGCGCGGCGTCGCAGGCGGCGGCCGCAGCCGGCATCTGACTCGCGGGGCAAGTCTCCGTCACATTTTTTCTTTGGGACGGCTCGCCCGCCGTGACCAGGAACTGTTTCCATCGGCCTTGGTGAAGGGCGCCGTGCGCGAGAGTTAGGCCTTGCAGAATCCGGATTTGCATGTAAGATACGGCTCTCTTCCAATAAGTACGAAACGTGAACTTAGAAACCCATTGCGAAACTCCCGGGTGTGACCAGCGTGCTGTCATCGCACTCGAAGCTCGTCCCTGTTGCCGCGAGCATTTCATCCACAGCGCCTACGGCCTGTTGGATCGAGCATCGGTGCAACTGGAGCGCGCCGCGTTTCACGGCCCCGAAGCCGAATCGGTGCTGCATGAATTGGACGAGTGCATGCGCGCCGCAACCAGCCTGGCAATCGCACCGGGGAACCCCGAAAACCTCGAGCGCGCGCAATTGATGGATATTCTGCTCTGGGCGAGTGAATTGTGCCGCCGGATGCGGCGCGGGCCGCGAAAGGGCGTCGCCATCCAGGTCGTGTTGCGGTCGGACGCTGCCGGCCGGGTGTGGAGAGAAGATGCCGAGACTTCCACGCTCTCGCGGTACGGCGCGTGCGTCGTCTGTCGGCACGAATCCGTGTATGGCGATATCCTCCACGTTCGGCGCAAAGACGTGGCGCAAGAAGCGCCCGCGCGAGTCGTGTGGGTCCGGCGACTGACAAGTGAAGCCTTCGAGATTGGCTTCGAATTTCTGGATCAGGACAATTTCTGGGGCCTGGATTGGAGCCGGGATGACCAGCAGGACAGATCCTAGCGCAGACCGAACCGGGGAATCAGGCGGGCGCCTGCTCGGCTTCGGCAACAGAGGAGTAAATCTGAAACACCTGGCTCAGATTCGTCATTTGCAGCAGGGCCGTTGTTTTTGACGTAGGCCCGGCCAACGCCAGACGTCCGCCGTGGCGCTGGCAGGATACTTTGATCTGCACCAGGGTTCCCAGGGCCGCGGAATCGATGTACGGAACCTGGCTCAAATCCAGGATCAGCCACTGGCTCTGTGCCTGGGTGGCCGCCTCGCGCAAACCAAAGAGCGTGACAATCGTGAGCGGCCCTTTGCAAACGAGAATGCGCTGACCCGCGCTGCCATCACGCCATTCGAGTTCCAGTTTACCTTCAGGCATAGGCCGGCATCCTATCGGGTCCGCGGCGGTCTATTATTACAGTTCTGTAAAAATGTCATTACGATTCGGCGATTGCTGTGGAAAAGGCCGTTTTTGTGGATAACCATGTCAAACAGGGCGCGGCCCAGGCCCCGATGGTACACTCTTCGTTCCGCGGGACGCGGAAAGAGGAATGAACCGGGCGCGCGGTCAGGCCGATGACTTTCCGCCGGAGGGCAGATAAGTCCAATGGCTTCTTCTGTTTCGGTGCGGGAACTTCAGGAGTTCCATTCCGGCCGATTTGCTCAAATTCAGAAAAAGTTTGAGGCGGATGGCGACGGCTCCGGGGCCATTGCCGAGGGCACCGCGATGGTGGACGAGCTGGTCCTCCGCCTCTACGGCAATTTCTTTTCCGAAGACGTCACCGGCCCGGCGGGCACGTGTGTCGTTGCGCTGGGAGGTTACGGGCGGCGGACCCTCTTCCCGTATTCCGACGTGGATTTGCTCTTCCTTCACGCAGACGCCGCCGCTGCCGGGCAAGCGAAAGAAGCGACCGCGCTGCTTTGCCGGACACTGTGGGATTTGCGCCTGCGGCTTGGCCAGAACACGCGCGTGCTGGCGGAAATCGGACAATTCGATCCGGACAACGCGGAGTTCTCGATCGCGCTGCTCGACGCGCGGCTCCTGGCGGGCGATCCCCGCCTTTACGCGAAGCTGCACGATGTGGTCGTGCCGAAGGCCGTCGCCCGGGAGCGGCGCGATTTGATCGCCGGCTTGGAGGATTTGACGGAAAAGCGCCACGAGAAATTCGGGCGCACGATTTTTCATCTCGAACCCAATATCAAGGAAGTTCCCGGCGGCATCCGCGACTACGACGTTTCGCGCTGGCTCGTGCTCATCTCGGAACTGGAGAAACGCAAAGAGTGGGTGCGGCCGGAAGCGGAGTGGCCGCCGGCCCTGGCGAGCAAAGCGATGGAGGCTTACCGCTTCCTGTGCGCCGTCCGCTGCTTCTTGCACTATCGCCGCGGCCGCGACGACAATTCGTTGTCTTACGAGTTTCAGGACGAAGCGGCGGGCATCGGCCTCGGCCTCGAACCGCGCGAGGCGGTCGCTCCGGCGGATTGGATGCGCTGTTATTTCCGCCACGTCCGCGCAATCCACCGGCTCTCCACCCAATTGCTCGACGAGATTCCGCCCGGCCCTTCCTATCTCTACGACTACTACGAGGATTGGAGGTCCCGCCGCTCGAACGCGGATTTCTGGGTCCGGCGCGAGCGCATCTATCTGCGCAATCCCGCCTTGCTCGAACAGCCGGAGGCGCTGCTCGCTCCGTTCGAGTTCATCGCAAAGCACGGCTTCCGGCTCGGCGGCCAAGCCGAAGAGCAGATCGAGCACGCGGTGGCGCGAACGGGAGACCGCGCGGGCGAACTCCCGGACCTGTGGGAGCGCCTGAAAAAAATTCTCACGCCGCCTCATGCGGCGGACGCACTACGCGCTATGCGCCGGACGGGATTGCTCAATCATCTCATCCCGGAATTTCGCGCCATTGATTCGCTCGTGATCCGCGACTTCTACCACCGTTACACCGTGGACGAGCACACCTTCATGACCATCGAGAACGTGCACCGTCTGCGGGAGCCGCAACAGGATTGGGAACGCGGCTTCCGAGACATTCTGGTGACGCTGGAGCGGCCGGAGCTGCTTTTTCTCTCACTGCTCCTGCACGATGTCGGCAAAGGCTTGCCGGAGGATGACCATGTAATCGGCAGCCTGCAAGTGGTCGAATCGGCCGCGGCGCGCCTGAAGCTGGATTCCGAAGAGGCGGCGACCGTGCGTTTCCTCGTCGGCGGCCATCTGGAAATGTCCGCGACAATGCAGCGCCGCGACGTCTTCGATCCCGCGACCATCCGGATTTTCGCCGACAAAATGGGCACGACCGAACGGCTCAAGATGCTTTGCCTTCTGACCTATACCGATATCCGCAGCGTGAACCCCGAGGCGCTCACGCCCTGGAAAGCAGGAACGCTCTGGCAGCTTTACATGAGCGCTTCCAATTATCTGGTGGACAGCGTGGACGATACGCGCATCCACGCGGCGGGGGAACAACAAGCTCAGATGGAGCGCATCCTGCCGTTTCTCGGCGCCGCGGCGGACGCCAAAGCGCTCGCGGCGTTTCTGGAAGGATTTCCGCTGCGGTATCTCGCCAGCCACTCGCCCGAGCAGGTTGCCGAAGATTACCGCATGGCCCGGCGACTGGATGGCGGAGGCGTCGAGATACGGCTCACGCGGCGCCTGCCTGCGCAGGCAGGCAACCAGCTCTTCGAGATGACGCTGCTCACCGGCGACCGGCCGATGCTCTTTGCCACGATTGCCGGCACGCTGTTTGCGTGGGGAATGAACGTTGTGAAGGCCGACGCGTTCGCCAGCCAGGCGGGAATCGTGCTCGATACGTTTGAGTTCGTGGATCTGCACGGAACGCTTGAGCTGAATCCTACCGAGGAGGACCGGTTCAAGGAATCGCTCCGCGATATCCTGGGCGCCCGCGCAAACTTGGAAACGATTTTGTCGAGGCGCGCGCAGCCGTCCGCGGGCGCGGGAACCAAGGTGGCCGTCCCCACGCAATTGCGCTTCGATGACGAGGCGTCCACGCACAGCACGCTGCTGGAACTCGTCGCGCAGGATCGCCCCGGCCTGCTCTATCGCATCAGCAAGATCCTGGCGGAATCGGGATGCAACATTGAAGTGGCATTGGTGGACACCGAAGGCCCGAAGGCGATCGACGTGTTCTACCTGACCGTCGGCGGGAGGAAGCTCGACGCCGCGCGCCAGGAGGCGCTGCGCTCCGCGCTCGCCGCCGCGTTGTAAGCCTGGTTCACACTAGCCCCGCTTGCGGGGCGGCACAATCTAGCCCAGGGTGGAAACCCTGGGTACGGTAAGGTAAACAGCGGAAGCCCTGGAGGGGCGACACAAACCAGGAGAACGTCATGAAATTCATTTCCGCCGGGGAGTTCAAGGCTCGCTGCCTCCGCGTGATGGACGAAGTGCAGGCCACAAGCGAATCCGTGGTCGTCACGAAAAACGGCAAGCCCGTTGTCAAGCTCATCCCGGCAGTCGCACAAGCGAGGGACGTCTTCGGTTGTTTGGCCGGAGTCGTCGAGATCGTGGGAGACATCGAGGCGCCCGTCGCTGATCCGAAGGAATGGAACGCGCTGCGATGATCCTGCTCGATAGTTATGGAGTCGCCTTGATTGCGCAGAGCTAGTGGGCGCTCGTTCGCGTCGGAGGCGTTCCCGTTGCAGAGATCCTTTGCCCATCCCAGGTGTATATCACCTTGGTGGGGGGAGGCATTCGATTCGGGTCGGAGAGATCTTCGTAAACAGCGCTGAAGCTTCCCACGTGCTCCTGCGCTATGTCGTGTACTGCCCATGATGGCAGGTATGTGTCTGTTCCAAGAAAGCGATCATTGAGCGCGATGAAGAGTTTTTGGCAGTGTCCATCGGGAACATTCTTGCAAGCAGCGCGTTGAATCAAAAGTTCGTTGCCGTCGGAATCTGCCTCTACGACCAATACATTACCGACCGGCTGAAAGCCACGACTCGCGACGATGGATTGCAACTGTGCGACGAACGCGGAATTTAAGGTCTGCGAGCCACTAGTCTGTGTCCCCCGGGCCATCGTCGAGTGCTCACTCTCCGACGCCTGATTCGGCACTGCATCTGTCGTTGCAGGATGATTCGGTTCTTGGAGATTCGGCGGCGTTGCATCGGGCACATTTTCGCCTCTTTGTTGTTGGCCGACAGGCGACCCTAGGTCGATGAGTGCTGTTTCACTCGAGTGGAATCCTCCGGATACGACCACCTCGTATTGCCCTACCGGTACGTCGAAGGCGACCCTGCCGCGACTTGTCACACCAGGATTCAAGCTCTTTAGCGGATCAAAATAGGCATCGGAAAGGCCGCCTTTTGAGGTCTCCTCGTACTCTCGGCCCTGCGCGTCAACAAGTTTGATAGGTGGAAGCGTGCTGGCTGATTGGTCATCGTTTTCGATTATCATGTCAAGGATCAAGAACTTCGCATCTGGCGTCTCAACAAAAGGGTAGGAGCCAATGGCATTCGCCCACCCCCAACCGAGAATCGTGTACGACCAATAGCCGACATGCACCTTCTCGTTCACATGGTGTGCAGTGTCCTTGGCGGTTTGATTCTGGTCGTGCGCGAAGAGATAAATCAACAGTATTCCAGCCAAGCAGACCCATAGAAACTTCCAAAATCTACTCATCTCGACCCCCGAATTGGCGGGAGGCCAACTCTTTCGCCTCTTTCTTGTTTACGAGCGTTCGCGCTGCAATCATAACACTCCGGTACGTCGCCGCCAGGGACCGGCTTACCGCGCGGGGCTCGGCCGGGGTCTCGCCGCCTTGACTCCCCGCGCGAATGCTATACAATGGGGCTGAAATGATTCTGTCCACTCACACGGCCACGACGACGATTAAGACTAAGGGAGGCATGACCTCCATTAAGAGCGCCGCGGACCGTGCGGGGGAGGCAAGGTAGCAAGCAAGAAGCAAACCTAAGCTCCTC
>Ga0326728_10006140_pt1 | contig 32787 bp, 31 predicted proteins | sample MB3enrmetagenome_FD_207602 | JGI IMG/M metagenome (GOLD analysis project Ga0326728, IMG submission 207602) | Lab enriched peat soil microbial communities from McLean, Ithaca, NY, United States - MB31MN | ecosystem: Environmental > Terrestrial > Soil > Wetlands > Peat | place: USA: New York... | reverse complement strand
CTCGAAGTACTGGCGGAGCCGGACCTGGTGTCGCTCGATCCGCCTGGGCGAAGGCGAGGGATCGAAAAACTGGAAAAATCCGTCGCGCTCGACCCCTCTTTCAGCCCCGCGTGGCGAATCCTGGCTGGCGCCTATTCCGGTCTGTTTTGGTACGGAAACGGCGGCCAGGAAGCGGCGCGGAAATCGAGCGCCGCACAGGCAAAAGCGGTGCAGCTCGATCCCGGCGATATCGTGTATAAAGCGGATGTCCTCATAGACCTCAAACAACGCCCACCTTCCGAAGGGGGAATTACGCCTGCCGCGGCTTATCGTGGCGTCCGGGATCTGCTGCGCCAAAGGCCGGATCGCGCGCGGCTTCACTTTCTGCTGAGCTGGATCCTGCGGGACGCTGGATTGCTGGACGAATCGGCGCGCGAGTGCGAGGCATCCATGGTCATCGATGCCAAAGACGGCGGCTCGCGGTCGTGCGGGGTCACCTTCCTGCTGCGCGGGGACTATTCACGGGCTAACGATTTCTTGCGGCTGGACCCGGAAGCCGAAATCTCGCAAGGCATCGCCATTGACGTTCTGCTGCGGGAAGGCAAGGAAAAAGAAGCGCTCAAAACGTTCCCGAGGGTGCCGCAGTGGAGCGGTTACCCGATGGTGTTCGCTTTTTTGCAGCACCATCCGCGGCAGGAGATCGCGGCGATGGCGGATCGGTTGGGGCCGGCCTCCGATCCGGAAGTGAACTACCTGGCCGCGGCACACCTTGCCTATGTGGGCCAATCCGAGCGGGCACTTCCGCTACTGAAGCGCGCGGTTGAAGGCGGCTATTGCTCGTATCCGGCAATGGACAACGATCCGATGCTAGCCAGTGCGCGCACGCGGCAGGGGTTCGCCGAGATCCGGACGGAGGGAATGGCTTGCCAGCAGAAATTCCTGAAGGACCGGGACGGCGCGCCGGTTTCCAGTCGGCAATGAATACAGACCGGCGGCGCTGCCGTTCGCGCCGGAAAACCAAGGGAAGACCGCCGCCGGAATAGGCGCTGCGCCGCGATTTCGCGGAGGTCGGGATGCAGCACTGCCACGCGAATCAATGTCTTGGCCGCTCCACTCGGGGTGCGGCGTCCTTGCTCGAATGCTCCAACGTGCGCTGCGACACGCCCAGCATCGCAGCGAACTGTGCTTGCGTCAGCCCAGCCTTGAGACGCGCCTGCGCGATGGGCGAACGGGGCTCAACGGAAGTCCGCTTGCCACGGCCGGCTTTGAGTTCACGAACGCCGTCCAGTACTTCCTGCCAGATATCCCGCTTGGCTTCCGTCCTGGCGAGGGCGCGTCCTGTCAGTTTCTTAGTCATTTTCGAATAGTTCCTTCAGACTACGCTTCTGGCGTACATGCGTCAAACCGTCTGGCAGGACAACGAAAAGCGAAAATCTCACCCAGCGCCGCAGAACCCACCGAGAAACAACCCGGATGCAAGGCTACCGGCCGTAGGGGTTCAGCGTACCCTGAAGAAAGGGGAGCCACACCTCAATGACCGAAGAACGAATCGCCGCCATTGAAGACATCCTGCACAAGGTCGCCTCCGCGCAGCAGCGCACCCAGGAACGCCACGAGGCCCTCACACAAGCCGTCGAACTGCTCACTAACGACGTCCGGCAGGACACCGAGAACATACGCGCGCTGGCCCGTAACTCCCAAATCCTCCACGACTCCATCAAGGCCCTGGAGAACATCGCTGCCGCACACTAGCTAGCAGCGAATCGACCGGCTCGAAGATCAGCAAGACCAGGCGGAGGGCGTCGCGGACCTCACCGCGGAGATCGACGCCGAGCCGTTGCCCCGCACTGATACACTAAATTCACGGCATGGCGGCGAACGCGACGGCTGGGTTCAATATCGGCGAATTGGCTGACGACCGAGGTGTGCGCGAATGCCTCCAGTGGTTCACGCGCGAAAAACAGTGGATCAACGAGACGCACCTGGCGCTCTGCCGCGTCCCCGCGCCCACCTTCCTCGAACAGGAGCGCGCCGCCTGGTTCCAGGAGCAGTTCAAGTCGCTCGGATGGACTACTTCCATCGACCGCGCCGGAAACGTCATCGCCGCTCTCGGCGAGGGACCGTATGTGGCCCTCACCGCGCATCTCGATACCGTAATCGCACCGCGCAGTAAGGAAGATATCTCGGTGGACACCGACGGCCGGTTTTGCGGACCGGGAGTTTCCGACAACGGCGCTGGTCTGGCGGCGCTGCTGGCCATGGCGCGGGTCTGGAAGAATGGCGGCAAACTTCCCGAGTCGCCACTGGGATTGCTTCTGGTGGCCAATGTCGGCGAGGAGGGCGAGGGCAATCTGCTGGGCATGCGGCACCTCTGCAAGCAGCTGCCGCTGGCACGCAAAATCGATTCCATGTTGGTGATCGATGGCGCCAATACCGACCACATCACCAATCGCGCGCTCGGCAGCCGCCGCTTCGAGGTGGCGTTTTCCGGCTCCGGCGGCCACAGTTGGAGCGACTACGGGGTCGGCAATCCGCTGCATGCGCTGTGCCGCGCGGTGGCGCTGTTCGCCGAGACGCGCATCGAGGGCACGCCTAAATCGGCCATCAACGTGGGCCTGATCGAAGGCGGCTCGAGCGTCAACGCGATCGCGCAATCGGCACGCGCCAAGGTGGATATCCGCTCGGAAAACAACGGCCGCATGGACGAACTGGTGGAACTGCTCTCCGCCGCCGTGGACCGCGCCCGCGAAACGGAAAACCAGCGTGCCACCGGCGGGAAGGTGACCGCCAAGCTGAAGGAGATCGGCTCGCGCCCGGCCGCCTCCCTGCCGGAAAGCGCGCCGATCCTGCAGTGTGTGCGCGCCGTCGACGCCCACCTGGGCATTCGCTCGCACCTCGATTGCTCGTCGACCGACGCGAATATTCCACTCTCGCTGGGAATTCCGGCGCTGGCCATCGGCGCCGGCGGAATGGGCGGCGGCGCCCACACCAGTCAGGAATGGTTCCGGCCGGAAGGCCGCGATCTGGGTTTGAAGCGCATTTTCCTGATCCTGCTTCATCTGATGCGGGGAGCACGGGCAAGTGAACCGCCGCCGCGCGGCGGAGGCGGCGCTGGTATTCAACGTCATCCTCTGGGGGGCGACATTCGTTCTCGTCAAAGCGGCGCTGGCCGACGTTTCGCCCATCCTGTTTCTGGCGTTGCGATTCACCCTGGCCACCGGGGCGCTGCTCCTCGCGTTCCGCGGCGCGGCTTTGCCGTGGCGGTCGTGGAAAACCGCTCGCGCCGGCGCTCTCGCGGGAACATTTCTGTTTTCCGGCTACGCTTTTCAGACCATGGGCCTGCGTCTCACCACCGCGCCGCGGTCGGCATTCATTACCGGATTGACGTCGGTTGCGGTACCTTTGCTGGCGGCCCTCGTCTATCGGGTGAGGCCGCAGGCTTCCGAGGTGATGGGAGTGCTGATCGCCACCGGCGGGCTGGCTTTGATGACTCTTCCTGGTGTTTTAGGATCGGTCGGGATGGGCGATCTGCTGACCGTGTGCTGTGCGGCGGCATTTGCGGCCCACATCGTGACGTTGGGCCACTTCAGGGAAAAAATGGACTACCAACTGCTGGCAGCCAGCCAGATCGGGACTTCCGCAATTTTGGGCTGGGCGCTGTTATGGTTCGTGGAGGCGCCGCGGGTCGCATGGCGTCCGGCCGTTGTCTGGGCGATACTGATAACGGGACTGTTGTGCACCGCCCTGGCGTTCTCGATAATGGCCTGGGCGCAACGGTACACGTCCCCCGCCAGGACGGCGCTGATTTTCATGCTCGAACCGGTAGTTGCGTGGATGACCTCGTATTTCGTAGTGGGCGAGGGTCTGTCCGGGCGCGCGGCGGCGGGTGCGGCGCTGATTTTGGGAGGCGTGGCGATGGTGGAATTGAAACCGTTGAACCCCCGCCCCCATCCAATCCAACAGGTCGAGGAGTAACCGGTTCCATGAGTTTCATCGATCGAGTACGCACCCAGAAGTTGCTTTCCTTCACGTTGCTGCTGTTCACACTGTGCCTCGGGATCGTCATCGGCACGTTGATCAGCTCGGAAGTGAAGGCCGCGCGGGACAACGGCCAGGCGCCCGGCGCCACGCCGCTCAAGATTCCCAACCCGGTGGAATTGTCCAACGCCTTTACGCAGATCGCCAAACAAGTGGAACCGTCGGTGGTGAACGTTTCCGTCACCTACGCCGCCAGGACCTCCCGCCGCTCCTCGCGGCGGCAGATCGCTCCCGACGAGGGCGGGAACGGCGGCGGCATGGACGATTTCTTCCGCCGCTTCATGAATCCGTTCGGCGGGGAAGGGCCCGAAATGCCGGGCGGCGAGGGAAAAGCGCTCGGTTCCGGCGTAGTGGTGGATGCCGCCGGGTACATTCTCACCAACAATCACGTGGTGGATAAAGCTGCCCGCTTGCAGGTGAAATTCCCTGGGGACACCAACGAGTACGAAGCCAAAGTGGTGGGCACCGACCTCGCCACCGACTTGGCGGTGATTCGCGTGCAGGGCAAGCACAACCTGACGCCCGCCAAAATCGGCAATTCCGACGCCGTACAAGTGGGCGATTGGGCTATGGCGATCGGCTCGCCGTTCGGCTTCGACGCCACCGTGACGGCCGGCATCATCAGCGCCAAAGAGCGCACCATGAATGACGACACCACCATGCAGTTCCAGCACTTCCTGCAGACCGACGCGGCCATCAATCCGGGAAACAGCGGCGGACCGCTGCTTAATATGCGCGGCGAAGTGGTGGGGATCAACACCGCCATCGCCTCGCGCACCGGCGGATATCAGGGCATCGGATTCGCTCTGCCGATCAATACGGCGGCCGCCGTTTATAACGAGATCATCAAGAACGGCAAGGTGACTCGCGGATCGATCGGTATCCGGTTCGCGATTTCAGACCTGCCAGACACGGTGGCGGCCATCAAGGCCAGTGGCGCGAGCGAGGGCGTGTTCGTGGACGAAGTGACGCCGGGCGGGCCATCGGAAAAGGCCGGGCTGAAGGAAGGCGACGTGATTGTGGGGATCAACGGAAAACCGGTTCACGGGGGCGATTCGTTGGTCGATACGGTGACCGCGACTCCGGTGGGCAACACCGTGAACATCACGGTCCTGCGCGAGGGCAAGCGCAATAACTATAAAGTCGTGGTCGGCAATATGGCGCAGATCTTCCCCGATACTTTCGGGGGAAGCGAGCAGAACGACACCAATAAGCCGGAAGCCACCAGCGTGAGTTTCGGGATGACCATCGTCCCGCTTTCGGATCGGCTGCGCGAAAGCATGGAACTCAAGGAGAAGGGCGGAGTGCGCGTGCAGGAAGTGGAGCCTAACTCCTTCGCGGACGACCTCAAGCTGGCGCCGGGAGACGTCATCCTGTCGATCGGCTTCGTGGAGAAAGGCGTACCGGTGACAATGCCGATCACATCGGTGGAGGATGTGAAGCGCGTGCAAGCGCAGTTGAAGCCGGGCGACTCGGTGAAGCTCCACACCATGCACCGCGATGGTCCGCGGGGCGCATGGTCTTCCATCTACCGGGCCGGCGTGGTGCCGGTTCCGGCGCGGTAAGAAACAGAAACTTATCGCGCAAATCTCCGCGTATTTGCAGTCGTGGGGCATGCTTTAGCTTGCCCGCCGGGCGGCAGCCCGGCCAGTCCGCAATTTCAGACGCGCCCGATCGAGTGGACAAGCTGAAGAGGGAACTTGCAAAATTCCGAAGACCGCTTGCTTGCGCGCGCGGCTCATTATTCCAGCGTTGAAACAGGAGCTCTTACTGAGCCGGACCCGGAGGGCGCGAGCCGTGCTTTTCGCCGATTCAGTTCAGTGGAATTTTGCAAATCCCTCTGACGCATGTCCTCCTTGCTACCATGGAATTTCAGCCCCCAATTCCAAGAGCCTTATGCCGGAAAAGCCCTACGACCATAACCAGATCGAGCTGAAGTGGCACGACCGCTGGGAGAATGCCGATTTCTATAAAGCCGAGGAGCATTCCTCCAAGCCCAAGTTCTACGTGCTGGAGATGCTTCCTTACCCCAGCGGCACGCTGCATATCGGCCACATCCGCAACTACTCGATCGGCGACGCGCTGGCGCGCTATAAGTGGATGCGCGGGTTCAACGTGCTTCATCCCATGGGCTGGGACGCCTTCGGGCTGCCGGCGGAGAATGCCGCCATCGCCAACCAAGTGCCGCCGCGCGAGTGGACCCTGCGCAATATCGCGGCCATGAAGAAGACCCATCGCCGCTTCGGCTTCAGCTACGATTGGGACCGCGAAGTCTCCACCTGCGAGCCGGAATACTACCGTTGGAACCAGTGGTTCTTTCTCGAAATGCTGAAGCGCGGCCTGGCTTACCGCAAGCGCGCGCTGGTGAACTGGTGTCCGCAATGCTTCACCGTCCTGGCCAATGAACAGGTTGTTGACGGCTGCTGCTGGCGCCACGACGATACTCCCGTGGAGCAGCGCGCGCTGGAGCAATGGTTCCTGAGAATCACCGCCTACGCCGACCAGCTGCTGGCCGACATGGCGCAGCTGGAAGAAGGCTGGCCGGAGCGCGTGCTCACCATGCAGCGCAACTGGATCGGCCGCTCGGAAGGCGCGGAGATCGATTTTCGACTGGCCGATACGGACCAGCCGATCCGCGTTTTCACCACGCGCGTGGACACGATTTACGGCGCCACCTGCATCATCCTCGCGCCCGAGCATCCGCTCAACCAACAACTGCTGAATGCCGAAGGGAAAGCGCGCGCCAAGGCGATGGTGGACGCACGCGCCAATCGCGACCCAGGCGATATCGAAAAGGAAGGCTTTTTCTCCGGCCACTACGCCGTCAATCCGTTCAGCGGCGAGAAGGCGCCCATCTGGATCGCCAACTTCGTCCTCATGGGCTACGGCACGGGCGCCATCATGGCCGTGCCGGCGCACGACGAGCGCGATTTCGAGTTCTGCCGGAAGTACGGCATCGCGGTGCGCCCGGTGATCCGGCCGGTGGATGGCAAACTGGCGGCCGAGCCCGGCATGCAAGAGGCCTTCAGCGAATACGGCATCGTGGAGAATAGCGGCCAATGGTCGGGGCTCTTGAGCGAGGAAGCGCGGCGCCGGATGGCCGCCTGCGCCAAGGAGCACGGATTCGGCGAGCCGGCCATCACGTTCCGCATTAAGGACTGGGGCATCTCGCGGCAGCGCTATTGGGGCACGCCGATTCCGGTAATCCATTGCCCCAAGTGCGGTGTGGTCCCTGTGCCCGAAGATCAGCTCCCGGTAATCCTGCCGGAGCGCATCGAGATCACCGGCGAGGGCCGCTCGCCGCTCGAGAATGTCCCGGAATTCGTGAATGTAAAGTGCCCGCAATGCGGCGGGCCCGCGCGGCGCGAGACCGATACCATGGACACGTTCATCGACAGCTCCTGGTATTTCTACCGCTACTGCGACCCGCATAACAGCCGGATGCCGTTCGACCCGGCGAAGATCGCCTACTGGTTCGAAATCGACCAGTACATCGGCGGCGTCGAGCACGCCATTCTGCACCTGATTTACTCGCGCTTCTTCACCAAGATGATGCGCGATGTCGGCCTCATCCGGAACGACGAGCCGGTGCGGCGGATGTTCACCCAGGGGATGGTGATCCTCGAAGGCGCCAAGATGTCGAAGAACAAGGGCAACGTGGTGGCCGCCGACATGCTGGCTGAGAGGTATGGCGCCGACACGGCGAGGATGTTCGTGCTGTTTGCCGCCCCGCCGGAAAAGGAAGTGGACTGGCGCTGGGAAGGCGCCGACGGCATTTACCGCTTTCTCGGACGGGTCTATCGCTTCGCCACACGAAATCTCGGAAGCGCGGGCGGATCGGGCGAATCGGACCGCAACGTTTTGCGCAAGCTGCACCAGACGGTGAGGAAGATCACCGAGGATTTCGAGACGCGCTGGCACTTCAACACCTGCATCGCCTCGATCATGGAGTTGGTGAACGTGCTGTACGCCGAGGAAGCGGGAATTTCGGCTGCGGCGATGCCCGAGATTCTGGAAAAACTGGCGCTTCTGCTGGCGCCGTTCGCGCCTTATCTGGCGCAGCAGATTTGGGAGGAACTGAGGAGGGAAGGCCCGGTGTTCAGAGAGCCGTGGCCGGGGTTCGACAGCGAGCTCGCCAAGGAAGACGAGGCGGAAATCGTAGTGCAGGTGAATGGCAAGCTGCGGGCGCGCATTTGCGCGGCATTCGGAACGCCGAAAGAAGAGCTGGAAGCGCGCGCGTTGGCGGACGAAAAAGTGAAGGCGATGCTCGACGGCAAGCAGGTGGTGAAAGTCATCGTGGTGCCGGATAAGCTGGTCAATTTGGTGGTGAAGTAGCGGTCGCAGAACAACCTGCCCCGGCCCATGATAAGATAAGAATTCCAATCCTATCTGAGGTTTTCGTGGCTAGAATTACCCGTAAAGAGCTGAAGTCCGATAAGTTCGCCCAGGAAGTCGGGCTCACTGTAACATTCTTCGAAGAGCACCGGAAAGATGTCGTCCGCTATGGCGGCATCGGCGTCGCCGTCCTCCTGCTGATCGGCGGTTTTTTCGTCTACCGGCGCCATGAACATGCGGCCCGCGAGGAGGCTTTGGCGCAAGCCATCCGCATCCAGGAGACTCCGGTGGCGAATGTGGCGGTGAACGGGCAGACCACATTCCCCACCCAGGACCTCAAAGATCAGGCCGCCATCCGGGCATTCGCGGATGTCGAAACCAAGTATGGCGGCAGCGACGAAGCGCAGATCGCGGAATATTACCTGGGGTGTATCCATTCGGACCAGGGAAAGATGGCCGACGCCGAGAAGAATTTCCTCAACGTGGCGAACCGCGGCGATAAGAATTATGGCTCGCTGGGCAAGATTGCGCTCGCCCAGATTTATTTTTCGGACGGGCGATACGACCAAGGCGAGAAACTCCTGCGGGACCTGATGGCCAACCCGACGGTCTTCGTTTCCAAAGACCAGGCTGCGATCACGCTGGCCAAACAGTTGACCGGCCGGAACAATGCCGAGGCGCGCAAGCTGCTCGCCCCCATTAAGGACAGCAAGTCCCCAGTCGCCAGCATTGCGCAGATGTTGTCGGCCCAACTCCCGCCGCAATAATTGCCCGGGTGTTCATGCTGGCGCGACTGCGGTTTCCAGTGGAGCAAAGCCGGGGCCGGGCCTATCCCGAACCTGCCCACCCTTACCGCAACGCCTTCCAGCGCGACCGCGACCGGGTGGTCCACTCGCGCGCTTTTCGCCGCCTGGAGGCCAAGACCCAGGTCTTCGCGCCCGGCTTCTGCGATCATTTCCGGACCCGCCTGACGCACACCATCGAGGTGGCGCAAATCGCACGCACGGTGGCGAGCGTGCTCGGGCTTGACGATGATCTGACGGAAGCTCTGGCATTGGCACACGACATCGGCCATCCGCCATTTGCGCACGCGGGCGAAGAGGAATTGAACCGCCAGATGGCGCACTTTGGCGAACGCTTCGATCACAATCTGCATGCTTTGCGAATCGTGGAAAGTTTCGAGCAGCGGTACGCCCGCTTTCCCGGACTGAACCTCACTTTCGAAGTGCGCGAAGGGATGGTCAAGCATTCCCACGATCTGGTTCCGGGCCGGCAGCCGGAACTGGACGGTTATCTGCCCGCCTTGCGGCCGCCTCTGGAGGCGCAGTTGATCGATCTTGCCGATGAGGTGGCATACAACACCGCCGACCTCGATGACGGATTCTCCGCCGGGATGTTCTCGAGTGAAGAGGTGGCTGCCTGCGTGCCGGCATATGCCGCCATCCACGAAGCTATGGAGACGCAGTTTCCGGCCGCGACCGCGCGCGAACGGTTCCACGAAGGACTGCGCCAGCTGGTCGATCTGCTGGTCTCGGGTCTCATCGAGGGGACGGCCGGCCGCGCTCGCGAGACCGGAGTCCGGGGCCCTGACGAAGTTCGCGCAGCGCCGCAGAGAGTCGCTGCCTTCGCTCCCGAGGCCGCCGGCACGAGTCGCGCTCTCAAACAGTTTCTATATCGCACGGTCTACGATTCGCCGCCGCTCCTGGAGGACCGCGCGCGGTCGATGTCGATGGTGGCGGAGCTGTTTCAGTTTTTCTGCCGGTATCCCGATCGCCTGCCCGAGTCTTACGGCGAGCAGGCGCATCGCGAAGCGGTCCATCGGGTGGTCTGCGATTACATCGCCGGCATGACGGACGCGTTCTTCATGCGGACTTTCGAAGCCACTGTCGGGGCCGGCGGTCAGTCTTCTTCGGCCGTGATGTTGGACAGCTCCACATCCAGCACGCCGTAGAGTTTTTTCAAGTGGCGGCGGATTTCGTCGCCGATGCGCTGCGGGTTCTCGTCGGAATCGTGCTCCACCTCCACCTTGAAAAAGAGATTGCTGCGGCTCATCCGTGGCTGGCTCCCATTCACCTTTATACTAAGGAAATGGCCTGCGCCATTTGCCACACTCGCCGTCCGCGGCGGTTCTGCCCCGGGGTGCGGGGCGATATTTGCACGATTTGCTGCGGGACCGAGCGCGAAGTGAGCGTCGACTGCCCCTTGAGTTGCGAATACCTGCGGGAGGCGCATAAGCATGAAAAGCCTCAGCCGATGGATGCCGGGGCTCTTCCCAACCGGGACGTAATGCTTTCCGAGGAAGTTTTGGGGGAGAACGAGGAGTTCCTGGAGTCTCTCTGCGCGACGCTGGGGCGCGCGGCTACCGGCAATTCGGCGGTCAGGGATTCGGATATCCGTGAGGCTTTGGAAGCGTCGGTTCGCACCCATCGCACTCTGCAGAGCGGCCTGGTGTACGAGAGTCTCCCGGCGAATCCTCTGGCCGCGGATCTGTACCAGGCTCTGGAAGAGGCGATCGCGGAGTTCCGCCGCCAGGAAGCCGAACGGTTGGGCGTCCACAAGACGCGCGAAAGCACCACGCTCGGGCTGCTCGTGTTCCTGCAGCATTTCGAGATGTCTTACAACAATGGCCGTCCCCGGGGGCGAGCTTTTCTGGATGCTCTGCTGAATTCTTATTCGGCGGACGCCGAAACCGGCGGCGGCTCCGGAACCTCCTCGTTGATTTTGCCTTGAATGGACGAGGGCCGCACCTTCTCCACCTGACAAGCTCTCTTTCGGCCCGTGCTCACCATCTGGGCGGAATATTTGTGAATGTTGTTGACCAGCAACTCCACCGGGCGTTCCACCGGATAATCGAAGGTAAGCAGGTGACCCTCCTGCAGTTTCAACAGATCGCCGATGGTCACGGTGGGGCCTTCCAGGCGGGCTTCCAGCTCGAGCGTGCCTTCGCGCAGCATGCGCAGGACGCGGACCTGTTCGGAGGCGTTAGCGTGAGTCTTGCGGACCGACCATTGCTGGTCGAACTTGTGCCGCATCATCTTGATGACGATGGAAGGCATGGCCATATTCATCATCCCCACGGACTCGCCGATCCGCATTTCCACACCAATCGAGACCACGGCTTCGTTGGGGGCCAGAAGATGAAGTAATTGCGGCTCCGTTTCCATCGCCTCAATGGTGAAATCAACCGCCGTAACGCCCTTCCAGGCTTCGCGGAGATCGTGCAGAATGATGCGAAATAGCCCATCCAGCAGCTTTTGTTCGATTTCGGTGATATCGCGCTGGATGTTTCCCGAACCCCTCCCGGTTCCGCCCAGCAGCATTTCCAATATGGGAAAAACCAGCGAGGGATTCAGTTCCAGCACTCCGTTGCCATCGTAGGGACTCAAACCGAGCGAGACGATGCAGGTGGGGGAAGGCAGGCCATCCAGGAATTCGGCGTAGGACAACTGCTCCACACTCACCAGGTTCACCGTCAAGTAAGAACGCAGGTAGGCGGACAGGCTGGAGACCAGATTGCGCACGAAAGTGTCGTGCAACAGGTGAATGGCGCGAACCTGCGACTTGGGAATACGGTCCGGGCGGCGGAAATCGAATTTGACGGCCGGCGCTTCCCGTTTCCGGTCGGTCTTGTTTTGAAAGACTGCGTCGATTTCCTGTTGCGATAGCTCCCTGCTCACACGCCAGGCTCCTGGTCTCATATCGGCACAATTGTCAAAATCCAGTAGCTCCCCGGTGCGGCAACCGAATTTCGGCACTTTTTCTCTCCGCGGCTAATGAAAACCCGGTTTGGTTCCGATGAATACTTTGTAAGGAGCCGAATGGAATCGAACGTCTTGGTAGTGGATGATTCCGCTGCGATCCGGAAAATCCTGCAGCGCGTACTGCGCCAAACGGGCATGGCGATCCACACCATTCATGAAGCCGGCGACGGGCAGGAAGCGCTGGCGGTGCTGACGGCCCATAAGATCGATCTGGTGTTGAGCGACATCAACATGCCGAAGATGGACGGCCTTCAACTGCTCGCTTCCATGAAGGCCGCGGCGCATTGGCGGCAAATTCCGGTAGTGATGATCACTACCGAGGGCGGAGAGACAAAAGTTGGTGAAGCGGTCAAACTAGGCGCTGCGGGATATGTCCGTAAGCCGTTTACCGCCGATCAGATCAAGGAGAAGCTGGCAGGCATTCTGGAACCAGCGCTGCCCTTATGAACCTCAACGAAATCATATTGAAATCCATCACCGAGTCCACGCTGCAGGTGTTTTCCACCATGCTTGGTGTGGACATCGCCTGCGGCGAAGCTGGGGTGAAAGCCGGCATGCCCGAAGCCAATGAGGGAGTAGTCTCCTTCATCGGGTTGGCGGGCGCCTGGGCCGGCACGGGTAGCGTAAGCTGCTCGCCGGCGATGGCTTGCCGGGTATGCGCCGAGATGCTGATGTGCGAGGCTTCCGCCGTGAACGAGGAAGTCCTGGATACCGTCGCCGAACTCACCAATATGATTATCGGCAGCGTGAAAACCGAACTCGAAAAACACCTTGGGCCTCTCGGACTCAGCATTCCTACCGTCGTCTACGGACGCAATTTCAAAACCAAAAGCGCCGGCAACGCGGAATGGGTCGTCGTGCGATTCCAATGGGACGATGAAGCGATGCTGGTCAAGCTCTGTTTGGAGCCCAAGGAACAGGCGGCACACGTGATGTTCCACACCTCCTCCACGGACTCTTGTGCCCTGGAAGTATAAGCAGCAATCGAAGGAAAATCTATGCCAACCAGCACTTTAGTTGCAAACGAACCGTCTACCGCTTCGCCAACCGACGCGCGCGCGGGAAAATACCTTACTTTTCAGCTCTCCAAGGAGGAGTTCGGCATCCGCGTTCTGAAAGTGCGAGAGATCATGGGGCTGCAGGAGATTACTGCGGTTCCGCAAACGCCCATGCATATCAAGGGGGTGATTAATTTGCGCGGCAAAGTGGTGCCGGTGATCGATCTACGCCTGAAATTCGGTCTCGAAACGGCCGCATACACACAGCGCACCTGCATCATCGTCACTCAGGTGCAAGGCGAGTCCGGGTCGATTTTGATGGGAATCGTGGTTGACGGCGTCTCCGAGGTCCTCAACCTGACCGCCCAGGAGATCGAAGATACGCCGGACTTCGGTGAGGCCATTGCTGGCGGCTATCTGTTGGGTATGGCCAAGGTGAAAGGAAAGGTGAAAATCCTGCTCGATATCGACCGGGTGTTGTCCTCTCAGGATTTGCGTGGGCTCACCTCCATCCTCCACTAAGGACGGCCATGAAACAGAGCTGCCAGATCCTGCATCTCCCTCGGGCCGTCGACGACCTGTCCTTTCGGGCCAATCTCCTCGCTCTCCACGCGGCCATCGCGTCGGCTGGCGGAGCAGAGAATGACGCGGCAAGCGAGTTGGCGGCGGACGAAATCCGCTGCCTGGCGCAGCGCGGAGCGCGGGCTGCCGGCGGCATCCCGCAGGGCGAAACGCCAACATTTTGAGGAAACCATCCAGTGGCCCATTCGAGCGAGTTACGCCAACGGATTGAGGACCTGGCGCTCCAGCTAGTGGTGGCCGAACCGGGCAGCGCCGCGGATGCGCGCGGCTGGATGCATGCCTTGCAAAGGATTCGGGAACAGGCGGTAGGGGAACAGGCAGCTGAACTGGCGGCGGCCACGGTCGCCTTGGTGGAATCGCTATCCGTTGCAACCGCTGAAGGTGGCGCTCCGCCGGCAGACGTCCTGCAGAAAGGCATCGTGCATTTGCAGCAGATTGCGGAGGGAGAGGCCGGCGCCCCGGCTACCGAGGCGCCGTCGTCTTTGGCGCAGGATCCCGAGCTGCTCGGCGATTTTGTCCTGGAAAGCCGCGAGCATCTGGCCTCCATCGAATCGCAGCTGTTGACGCTCGAGAGCGATCCCAGCGCATCGGAGGCTCTGAACGCCGTCTTTAGGGGTTTTCACACCATTAAGGGGCTGGCCGGCTTCCTGGAACTCTGGGACGTGCAAAAGCTGGCCCACGAAACCGAAACCGTTCTCGACCGTGCGCGCAGCTCGCAGTGGACCTTGCCCCCGGATGCATTTGACGCCATTCTCGAAAGCGCCGATTATTTGCGGCGATGGCTGACCCACCTCGAGTCCGCTCTGCAAGGTCAGGACTCGGACCCGCCGCCAGCCAATGAAGCTCTCATTGGCCGGATCCGCGCGCTGACTGCCGAATCCTCAGCGAAGACGGCGCCCGCGGCCGAACTGGCCCACCTGGCGGCGGCGGTGGAAGCTCCGCCTGCCGTGGAGTCGCCCCTGGCTTCTTCTGAGCCGGCGCGTCCCCGCAACGAAGCCATGGCCGTGAGGGTCGATACCGCCAAGCTCGATTACCTGGTGGATATGGCCGGCGAAATGGTGATTGCGGAATCGCTGGTGCGCCACGATCCCGAACTTTTGAGCGTGAAGAGCCAGACGTTACAGCGCAAGCTGGCACAGATGACGCGAATCACAGCCGAACTGCAGAAAACCGCTATGGCGATGCGGTTGGTCCCCATCGGGCCTCTGTTCCGACGTATGTCGCGGCTGGTACGCGACCTTTCGCGGCAATTCGGCAAGCCAGTGCGGATGGAAACGGAGGGTGACGAGATCGAATTGGATCGCACCATCGTCGAAGAGCTGGCCGATCCGCTCATGCATATGGTGCGCAACGCCATGGATCACGGTATCGAGATGCCGAACGAGCGCGCCGCCTGCGGCAAAAGCGCGGGCGGGTGCGTGCTCCTTAAGGCGCAGCACCAGTCGGGCCAGGTGGTAATCGAAATCAGCGACGACGGCCGCGGGTTGGACGCCTCTAAAATCAAGGCCAAGGCTATCGAAAAGGGCTTACTGGCGCCCGAGAGAGAGATCTCGGAGAACGAGATCTTCAACCTGATTTTCGAGCCGGGTTTAACCACGGCGGCCCAAATCACCAATGTTTCGGGACGCGGCGTCGGAATGGACGTGGTTCGCCGGCACATCGAAAAGTTGCGCGGACGAATCGAAGTGCGGTCCGTCCTCGGCCGCGGCTCCGCATTCTTGCTCAAGTTGCCGCTCACCCTGGCGATCATTGACGGCTTGGTAGTGGGGGTAGGCAGCCAGCGCTACATCGTGCCCTTGTTCGCCGTGCGGGAGATGATTCGGCCCACAGCCGAAACCATCTGGACCGTTCAACAGCGCGCCGAAATGGCGCTGGTTCGAGGCAATTTGCTGCCAGTGCTGCGGCTTCACCGGCGTTTCGACGTGAAGCCGCGGTCGACAGACCCTACCGAGTGCGTTTTAGTGGTGGCCGAAGCGGAGGGCGCCTGTTACTGCCTGTTGGTGGATGAACTGATCGGCAAGCAGGAAGTGGTGATCAAATCTCTGGGCGAGACGTTCAGCGGCGTTACCGGCATTGCCGGCGGAGCCATCATGGGCGATGGGCGCGTGGGGCTGATTCTCGATGTGGATCGTCTGCTCAAGGATGGCGAACGTGAAACCCGGCACTGATTGGGCCGATCCGGAGGCGTCGCCAGCCTTGGGAGCGCGGGATTTCGAACAAATCCGTCAGCTGGCCTACGGCACTTTCGGTTTGGACCTGAAACCTGGCAAGGAGGAATTGGTCTCCGCCCGCCTAAGGCGGCTGCTGCGGAAAGGCGGCTTCCGCACCTTCCAGGATTATTACCGGCACGTTCTGGCCGATCAGACTGGCGCGGCGCTGGCCGCCATGATCGACGCGCTGGCCACCAATCATACGGCGTTTCTGCGCGAACCGGACCACTTCACCTTCCTGCGGGACGCAGTGCTGCCGGCGCTCGCCAACCGTGACCCCGTGGAACTCTGGTGCGCCGCCTGCTCGACCGGCGAGGAGGTGTGGACGCTCGCCATGATCTTAAACGAAGCCTGTCCGCAACGCCGGATTGCGATACAGGCCAGCGACATCTCGAACAAAGCTCTGCAAGCCGCGCAAGCCGCCGAATACTCCCTTGACCGCTGCCAGGGGATTCCGCCCGCCTGGTTTTCGCGGTACTTTGTGGCTGGAAAAGGGGCGGCAAAGACCTACACAGTCGCGCCGCGCCTGCGGACACAGGCCAGTTTTCGCCGGCTGAATCTGGTGGAGAACTTCTCCTGGAACCGTCTTTTCCCGGTGATTTTTTGCCGCAATGTCATGATCTATTTCGACCGCGAGACGCAGGAACGAGTGGTTGGAAAGTTAGCGTCGATGTTGGAGCCGGGCGGCTATCTATTTGTCGGTCATGCGGAAAGCTTGACGCGCATCGCTCATTCGCTCGATTACGTGCGGCCCGCGGTTTACCGCAAGCCGCAGAAGAAAGAGGGCTTGTGGAGCAGATCGTAGTGGGAATGGCCGATTGCCGCATTGGCGATGCTCCCGGCCAGGTGCTCGCCACTTACGCACTGGGATCGTGCATCGGGCTGGCGGTTCACGATGCGAAGGCCGGGGTGGGAGGGTTGCTGCACTTCATGCTGCCCGACTCCGGGATCGATCACGAGCGCGGCCGCGAGAACCCGTGGATGTTCGCCGACACCGGCATTCCCATGCTGCTCGACCGGCTCTGCGCGCGGGGAGCATCCAAACGCCGCCTGACCGTGCGCGCCGCCGGCGGGGCCAGCATGATGGATCAGGAGAACGTGTTCGATATCGGACGGCGCAATTATCTGGCCATGAGGAAAATCCTGTGGAAGGCCGGAGTCATGGTGCACGGCGAAGCGGTGGGTGGAAGCCGCTCCCGCACGGTGCGGCTGGAAATCGGCAGCGGCAAGTTCTTGATACAGGAAGGTGGCGAGGTCCGCGAACTGACGGCCGGCTTTCTCAAGATCGGAGGATTGTGATGGCTTATCGGGTGCTGATTGTTGACGACTCGCCGGCCATGCGGACGTTTGTCCGCCGCGTGATCGCTATGTCCGGGTTTGAAATGTCGAACTGCTTCGAAGCCTCCAATGGCGGCGAGGCCCTGGACCTGCTGCGCCATGAGTGGGTGGACGCCATTCTCACGGATATCAATATGCCGGAGATGGACGGCCAGGAGTTCCTGCGGCGTCTTTCGGAGGACGAAGTTTTGCGCTCGATTCCGGCCATTGTGATCTCTACTGACGCCACCATTCATCGCATCGCTGTCATGACCTCCTTAGGGGCGCGAGGCTACGTTACCAAACCATTTCTTCCGGAAACGCTGCGGGCCGAGTTGGAGCGCACATTGGGGGTGCCTTGTGGGTGACATCGTCTTCCGTCAAGCGTTGCGGGATTCCGTCGACGAAGTCCTGGAAAAGATGTTCTTTGCGCAGACTTTGGGAGAAGTGTCAGGCGCGGATGAGGCCGGAAATTCACCGGCGGACACACTTGCAGTGGAACTTACGTTCGAAGGCGAGCCTTCCGGTTCGATGTGCCTCCGGCTGACTGCCGACGCGGCCCGGGAGATTGCCGCCGACTTCCTGGGAATGGAAGGAGCGGAGATCTCAATCGGCCAGATCTCCGAAGTGGTCCGCGAACTTGCCAACATGATCTGCGGCTCGGTCTTGAGCCGGGTGGAAAACGCCGCCACGTTTCACCTGGGTGTGCCGCGAATTGTAACTGCCGGCGAGGAATGCGCCGGAAGTCTCTGCACCACCTGTTATCGCGTGCAGCTTTCCCATGGACGCCTTAGCGTGAAGATCGGCGCCGGAACTACCAAATGTCCGCCACCCGTCCAATCCGCGTCTTGATTGTCGACGACTCCGCCATCGTCCGCAAGATCCTCAGCGAAGCTCTGGCGGGCGAAGCGGACCTCGAAGTGGTGGGGACGGCGCCCGATCCGTACGTGGCCCGTGACAAGATTCTCGCGCTTCGTCCCGATGTTCTGACGCTGGACATCGAAATGCCTCGCATGGACGGCCTCACGTTTCTGAAGAAGCTGATGCATTTTCATCCCATGCCGGTAGTGGTGATCAGTTCTCTGACCCAGCCCTCCTGCCGGATTGCGGTGGAGGCGCTGGAACTGGGAGCGGTCGAAGTGCTGGCCAAACCGGGAGGGCCGTATTCCGTAGGGGAACTGCGCCACACTCTGGCGTCGAAAATCCGCGCCGCGGCAAGCTCCCATGTGCGCCGGCCTTTAGCGGCCTTGGCGCCGCTCCGCCAGGCCCGGCAGACCTTGGCGCCGCTACGCTCCACGCTTGCGAGCGATACGGTGATTGCCATCGGGGCATCCACCGGGGGCACGGAGGCCATTGCCGCGGTGCTTACCAAGCTGCCACAGTCCATACCGGGAATCGTCATTGCACAGCATATTCCTCCGCAATTCTCGCGGGCTTTCGCCAACCGCCTGAACGACATCTGCGCGTTCGAGGTGAAAGAGGCCGAAGAGGGAGACGCGGTACGGCCGGGCCGCGCACTGGTTGCCCCCGGCGATTACCACATGCTGCTGCGATCGAGCGGCGGACGCTATTGGGTGAACGTGAAGACAGGCCCCCGGGTTTGCTACCAGAGGCCCAGCGTGGACGTGCTGTTCAGTTCGGTGGCGGAGGCGGTGGGGAACCGCGCCATCGGGGTGCTGCTTACCGGAATGGGCGCGGACGGCTCCCAGGGGCTTCTCAAAATGAAGCAGGCCGGTGCGCGCACCATCGCTCAGGACGAAGCCAGCTCGGTGGTGTTCGGGATGCCGCGGGAAGCCATTCTATTGGGCGCCGCGGAACGGGTTCTGGCGCTCGACAATGTCGCCCAAGGAATCTTGACGGCCCGGCGGCCCGCCGCCTTCCCTACATGAAATAATTCTTGACCTTCTCGAAGAGGCCTTTTTCCGCCGGGGCGTTGTCCACCGGCAGAGTGTCGCGCAATTGCTCGAACAACTTTCGCTGTTCACGGGTGAGCCGCGTCGGTGTTCTGACCTCGATGTGGACATACAAATCCCCGCGGCCGCTACCGTTCACCATGGGGACCCCGCGGTGCCGGATGCGGATTTGGCCTCCGCTCTGCGTGCCCTCGGGGATTTTTACTTTATACGGCTGATCGAGGGTCGGCACCTCGATTTCCGCGCCCAGCGCCGCCTGCGCGACGTTGACCGGAATGGTGCAATGCAGATCCTGCTCGCGCCGCTCGAAAAATGCGTGCTCGCGGACTTTCAGGAACACATAAAGATCGCCCGCGGGTCCGCCGTTGGCGCCCGGTTGCCCCTCGTTGGCCAGCCGGATGCGCGTGCTCTCATCCACGCCGGCGGGAATGGTGACTTTCAGCTTGCGTTGGACCTGCCGGTATCCCTGGCCGCGGCATTGGCCGCAGGGATTGCGAATGACCTGGCCCGCGCCGTTACAGGTGCTGCAGGTCCGGCGAATGGAAAGAAAGCTTTGCTGATACAGTACTTCGCCGCGGCCATGGCAGGTGGGGCAGGTAACCGGCGAGGTGCCAGGCTCGGCGCCCGCGCCGCCGCAATGATCGCAGCGCTCCATGCGGGGCACCTGGATGTCGGCATTCATGCCGAAGACAGCTTCTTCAAACGACAGTTCCAGATCGTAGCGGACGTCTTCGCCGCGTTGTGCGCGGCTGCGCCGTTTTCCCCCTCCACCGGCGTTGCCGAAAATGTCGCCGAAGCCGAAGAAATCGCCCAGAATGTCGCCGAAATCGACAAACGGGTCGGCGCTCGCCTGCCCGCCCTGCAAGCCGGCGTGTCCGAAACGGTCATAGGCGGCCCGTTTCTGCGCGTCGCTGAGGACGCTATATGCCTCGGAAGCTTCTTTGAACTTCTCCTCAGCCCCCGGATCTTCGGGATTGCGGTCGGGATGGTGCCTCAGGGCAAGTTTGCGGTAGGCCGCCTTGATGTCGCCGTCCCCGGCATCTTTGCCGACACCCAGAACTTCGTAATAGTCTCTTTTGGACACGAGTTTCCCGCCGTTTACGGTTTCACCGCGACTCTCACCATCGCGGGCCGGAGCAATTTGCCCTTGAAATTATAGCCTTTTTGGAATTCCCCGAGGACGGTATGGTCCTCCGCCTCATCGGTTTCCACGCGTTCCACGGCCTGATGGAGGTTCGGGTCGAACGGTCGGCCGGCGGCCTCGATCGGCTCCAGCCCCAATTTCTTCAGCGTCTCGTACAACCGTTGATAGATCAGTTCCACGCCCTTGGCGTAGTTCCGGTCGGCGGTTTCGACTTTCAAAGCGCGCTCGAAGTCGTCCAATACGGGGAGCACTTCCTTCACCAGGTCCATGGCGGCGAATTGCAGGAATTCGGACCGCTCGCGCTCGGCGCGGCGGCGGGCGTTGTCGAACTCCGCACGGGCGCGCAGCAGGCGGTCGGCCAAATCCGCCTTTTCGGCCGCCAGTTGGTCCCGCTCGGCGGCGATCGCCGCGAGCTGCCCTTCCAAAGTTTCGGAAGGAAGATTCGCGTCGGAAGACACGTCAGAAAGGTTGCTGTCGGGTTTCGGGGTGTCCACTGTTTCTAGCTTAACAAAACGCTCGACCCAGTTTAAAAAGGGGCGGCGCACTCAACTCCAAAAACGGGCATTTTCGAGCGCCCGGCCGGTTTGCAGAACCGCCGCCATCACGCGCTCGTAGTGCATGCGCATCGGTCCGAGTACCGCAACTTTGGCCGGGAACCCGCTGCCGATCCGCACATTTACGCCAATCAGCGCCAAGTCTTTCATGGCCGGATGAATCTCCTCGAGGCCCACGTGCACGTCCAATTCGCCAATCGGGAGATCGAGGAAGCGATCCAGCAATTCCATCAGGCGGCTCTTTTCCTCCAGCGCGCGCAGCAATTGCCGCATCTTTTCGCGCGTCAATCGCAGGTCCAAAGCCAACAGGTTGGAAGCGCCTTCCATGTGCACTTCGGGAGACGTATCGACTTCCAACATCCCTTTCCGGCACAGCGCCTGTATCTGCGATTGCGCCGCATCGTATAACGCCCGCTCCTCGAGAATGCGCCGCAGCAGTTCGCGCCGCGCCGCACCCAATTGCCACCCGCTGAAATTGCGATTGACGTAATTGCGGATCGACATGAGCTCATCCGGCGACGCCGGCTGCTCGAGCGCCACTACGCGGTTGCGCAGCATGTGATCGCGCGTCACCAGAACGATCAATACGCGCTGATCGGCCAGCGGCACCAGTTCGATGTGGTCCAGTTCCTGGGACAGAGCCGGAATGGCGGCCGCGATCCCGACGTTGCGGGTCAATTCCATGAGAATGTGGCTCGACCGCTCCATGTGGGCGCCGACGGTATCCAGTCCGCTGAACTCGCTGCGCAGCCGGTCGGAATCGGCCGCGGCCATGCGGGCGGCGGTCAGGGAACTCACGTAGTAGCGGAAAGCTTTTTCGGTAGGGATCCGGCCCGCGGATGTGTGCGGCTGGGAAAGGTAGCCTTCATCGGCCAGATCGGCCATGGCGTTACGAATAGTGGCCGGACTGAGCGTCTGCTGGCGATGCCTGGAAATCGTGCGCGATCCCACAGGTTCGCCGGTCTCGATGTATTCGCGCACCACGGCTGTAAGGATTTCCAAGTGGCGCGCTTTAATCGGCGGAACGTTCGTCATGTTCCGGATGAGTCTCCCCTGATCACATTGTAATCGACTGAAAGGAAAGGGGTCAAATCGAAGTTTTACATGCCGGGTATTGCCGGCTACCCCGGAGTGGGCTCGGCCGGCCCCGCCGCCCGCCGTTGGGAAGGTGTGGAACGGAGCCAATTCGAGGAACATTCGGCTACAATTCCGCAGGGCCGGTGGTCAGAAGCCAGTCGGCGAAAGCTAACGGGTTTTCATCTGTGATACTCTGAGATTTCCACGTGTGCCAGCGTGTGTCAGTGAAGCTCTCGTTCTGCGAACCTACCCACTGAAAGAAGCGGACCTAATCGTCAGCTTCTTCGCCAGGGATCAGGGTAAGTTGCGGGGCGTTGCCAAGCGGGCGCGCCGTCCGAAGAGTAGTTTCGGCGCGGGGCTGGAGCGGTTATCGCACGTGCGCATGGCGTATTTCCGGAGCGAGACACGCGAGCTGGTGAATCTAGAGTCCTGCGAGTTGATCCATTCTCAATTCGGCTTGATTTCCGATTACTGGACCAGCGTCGCACTGGATTATTTCGCGGAGGTTTGCGATCAGTTGCTGCCTTCCGAGGAACCCAGCGAAAAGTTTTTCCGCCTGCTTCTGGCGGTCCTGGAATCGCTACAGGCGCCGGAGGCAGGTAAGGCGTGGCGGGCGGTATCTTATTTTTCACTCTGGGCGCTGCGGCTTTCGGGTTGGCTGCCGGAAATGCATGTTTGCCTCGGCTGCGGCAGCCTGCTGGACGATCCGGAAAATCCCCAGCGGGCCTTTTTCGGCCGCGGGCAGGCGGGTTTGATGTGCAGCCATTGCAAGCGATCGGCCGGCGGGAGCAGTTGGGAGCTGAGCGCCGAGTCGCGCACATTGGCCGGGGAGATATTGCGAAAGCCGATTACCGGTCTTCCGCCGATGGAGTGGAGCCAGGCCACAGGCGCCGACCTGAGAGGTTTCCTGGTGCAGCAGATTGAAGCCCATGCGGAAAGGAAGTTGCACACGGCGCACATGTTTGCGGCGGTAGCCGCTCCCTGATGCGGATTTACGATGCCATCTTTTCAAGAGATCGTTTTCAAGCTGAAAGAGTATTGGGCGGAACGCGGCTGCGTGATTCAGGAGCCCTACGATGTCGAAGTAGGCGCCGGTACCATGTGCCCGGAGACGTTCCTGCGCGTGCTGGGTCCGTCGCCTTACAGCGTCGCCTACGTCCAGCCCAGCCGCAGGCCGGCCGACGGGCGGTACGGCGACAATCCCAATCGGCTTTTTAAGCACACGCAATTGCAGGTCATCCTGAAGCCCGCGCCGGAGGATGTTGTCGAGCAGTACCTTGGCAGCCTGGAGGCCATCGGGATCGACCTGCGGCACCACGACATCAAGTTCGAAGAGGACAACTGGGAAGCCCCCACGCTGGGCGCTTGGGGAATCGGCTGGCAGGTGATGCTCGACGGTCTGGAAGTCACCCAGTTCACCTACTTCCAGCAATGCGGCGGCATCGATCTGGACGTGGTTCCGGCGGAGATCACCTACGGGCTGGAACGCCTCACCGCGTTTCTGCAGGTGAAGGACAGCGTCTACGACATCGACTGGACCAAGGATTTCACTTACGGGTACGTGCGCTATCGCGACGAGTTGCAGTATTCGGTTTACAACTTCGAAATGGCGGACATCCCCACGCTTTGGAAGTTGTTCGAACTGCACGAAGGCGAGGCGTCGCGTTTGCTGGCGCTTTACGATCCGAAGTCGGCCGGCAAGAAGAGATTTCCGTTGCTGCCGGCTTACGATCATGTGCTGAAATGTTCCAACCTCTTTAATACGCTCGATTCGCGCGGGGCGATCAGCGTTACGGAACGCGTGGGCATGATTCAGCGCGTGCGGAAGATCGCGGTGGGGGTGGCGCAGGCTTGGGCCGATCAGCAGAGCGATGCGGTGGCGGAGGTGGCGCAATGAGTGGCGTCGCCGGCTCGACCCGTCCGGCCGGGGGCGAGCTCCGCCCGCCTCTGGAGGTTGGCCTTGTTCGTGGGACATGCTTCAGCTTGTCAGGCGAGCGGGGCTCGCCCTTAGCCGGCTTCCACGCCAACCGACAAATATCTCCGGCTTCGCGGCGGGGGGTGTTCGGGCACGAAGCCGAAGAAAACTCCTCCGGCTGCGGCGGCCGGCCTGTTCCGAGGCGGGCTGAAACTTGTCGCGGACGGTATGAATGGCCAAACTCAAGGGGCGAGCTCCGCTCGCCTGACAAGCTAAAGCATGTCCCACAACGCGCTGCGCGCGAGCTCTCAGCGGTCAGCTTTCAGCTCTCGGCTTTTGAGCGGCATGAAATCGTGGCGGCGTGCAAAGAATATGGAGGGATAGTAACACAAGAAGGGCCAACTACGAATATCTGCGCCACGCCGGGGGCGGCCCGATGAGTCTCCCTTTTCTGCTCGAAATCGGCACGGAAGAGATTCCCGATTGGATGATCCCCGACGCGCTGGAGAATCTCCGGCTGCTGTTCGAGAAGCTGGCGATTCCGCACGAATCGATCACTATGGATGCCACGCCGCGGCGCCTCGTGCTGCGGGCGGATGGCTTGCCCGCCCGGCAGGCCGATAGCGAAGAGCGCCTCATGGGTCCGGCGAAATCGGCGCCGGCGCAGGCGGTGGCCGGGTTCGCGCGCAAGCAGGGCGTCAAGCCGGAAGACCTTGCGATCGAGTCCACTCCCCGGGGCGAATATTACTCGTTCACCCGCAAGGTGGCCGGCCGGCAGACTAAGGACATTCTGGCCGAGGCGCTTCCCGGCCTCATCTTGCAGATCTATTTCCCCAAGACGATGTATTGGACCGTGAAGGGAGGGCCGCGTTTTATCCGGCCGATTCGCTGGATCGTGGCGCTGCTGGGGGAAGAGATCGTGCCGTTTGAGATAGCCGGCGTACATTCCGGCGCGCTCTCGAGCGGTCATCGGCGATTGGGCGCGCGAGCGGTCGCCATCACGACGGCCGATTACGAGCAGCGGCTGCGCGATCACTTCGTGATTCTCTCGGCCGAGCAGCGGCGCCAGAAGATTCGCCAGGAACTGGCCAGCGTGGCGGTGAAGGCCGACGCGGCGCTGCTCGAAACGCTGGTTTACATCACCGAATATCCCACGGCCATCAGCGGCAATTTCGACTCGCAATTTCTCGCACTGCCGGAAGAAGTGCTCGTCACCGTGATGCGCCATCATCAGAAATATTTCTCGGTGGAAGACGGGCATGGGGGGCTGGCGCCGCGTTTCGTGGCGGTGATGAATATTCCTTCCGACCCCGAAGGCTTCGTGCAGCGCGGCAACGAGCGGGTGCTGCGCGCGCGCTTCAACGATGCGCGGTTCTTCTGGGAGACCGATCAGAAGAAGACGCTGGCCGGCCGCATTCCGGACCTCGCCCATGTGACATTCCAGGCGAAACTGGGTTCGTATCTGGAGAAGACCAAGCGGATGACGGCACTAGCGAAGGAATTGGGCGGCGACGAGCATGCGGTCCGGGCGGCGGAGCTGTCGAAGTGCGATCTCACCACCGAACTGGTCAAGGAATTCACCGAACTCCAGGGAGTGGTGGGCGGCTTATATGCCCGCGTGCAAGGCGAGCCGGAAGCCGTCTGGCAGGCGATCTACGACCAGTACAAGCCGGAGAGCATGGAAGATCGCATCCCCCGCAATCGCACGGGGCAGATCGTTTCGCTGGCCGATAAGCTCGACACCCTGCGCGGCTGCTTCCGCGTGGGGATGATCCCGTCGGGTTCACGCGATCCCTTCGCGCTGCGGCGCGCGGCGCAGGGTGTCGTCAAGATTCTGGTGGAAGGGAAGATCGAGCTTCCGCTGCTCGATTTCCTGGAGGGCGACCGGGCGCTCATCGATTTTTTCGCCGACCGCGTAAAGTTCTATTTCAAAGATCACCGCGGCTTCGCTTACGACGAAATAAACGCCTGCATGGCCGCCGGATGGAGCAATCTGGTGGACCTGGAAGCGCGATTGCTGCGCGTCCAAAACCTGCGGCCGACGCCCGATTTCGAGCCGCTCGCCGCCAGTTTCAAACGCATCCGCAATATTTTGGAGCAGGCGAAGTTCACCGGCGGTACGGAGATCGACGAGACCCTCCTCGAAGCCGGGCCGGAGAGGGAATTGTACGAAGAATACAGCCGCATCGCGGGGCAGCCGATTGAAAGCGTGATCTCCCAGCTGCGCCCCAAGGTCGATCTCTTTTTCGACAAGGTACTGGTAAATGCGCCGGACGCCCGCGTCCGGCAGAACCGTTTGACGTTACTGCAGACGCTACTGGCGGAGTTTTCCACCATGGCGGATTTTTCGGAAATCGTAACTCACTCATAGGAGCAAAGAATGAAGAAGTACGTATACTCGTTCGGCAACCAAACCGCCGACGGCGATGGAAAGATGAAAGACATACTCGGCGGGAAGGGCGCCGGGCTCGCGGAGATGTCCCGCGCCAAGCTGCCGGTGCCACCCGGCTTCACCATCTCGACGGAAGTCTGCAACATCTATTTCCAGAATAATTTCGCCATTCCACCGGAGATTCAAGAGCAGACGGTGGAGGCTCTGAAGACGCTCGAAGCGCGCATGGGACAGAAGCTCGGCGATCCCGCCGACCCGCTGCTGGTGAGCGTGCGGTCGGGCGCCAAGTTCTCCATGCCGGGCATGATGGACACCATCCTCAATTTGGGGCTGAACGACGAAACGGTGAAGGCGTTGGTTGCCAAGAGCAACAATCCGCGCTTCGCCTACGATTGCTACCGCCGCTTCATCCAGATGTACGGCAACGTGGTGTTGGAAATCCCCAAGCACGATTTCGATGAAGTGTTCGACGGCCAAAAGAAGAAAGCTAAGGCGAAGCTCGACACCGGACTGACGGCCGAAGACCTGCAGCAGGTGATCGAGGGCTACAAGAAGCTGGTCCAGAAGAAGACCGGTAAGCCGTTCCCGCAAGATGCCATGGAGCAGCTCCAGGGCGCGCGCGACGCCGTCTTCCGCTCGTGGTTCAACGACCGCGCCAAGCATTACCGCAAGATGAACCAGATTCCCGACGATCTGGGCACCGCGGTCAATGTGCAAGCCATGGTGTTCGGCAACATGGGCGAAACTTCGGCCACGGGCGTGGGCTTCACGCGCAATCCCGCCACCGGCGAGAAGAAATTCTACGGCGAGTTTTTGGAGAACGCGCAGGGCGAAGACGTAGTGGCGGGCATTCGCACGCCGCATCCCATCTCCGAGCTCGAGAGCTGGAATCCCGCGGTCTACACGCAGCTTCGCGACATCACCACCATGCTCGAGAAGCACTATCGCGATATCCAGGACTTCGAATTCACCATCCAGGATGGCAAGCTGTTCATGCTGCAGACCCGCAACGGCAAGCGCACGGGTCCGGCCGCTGTCCGCATCGCCGTCGAGATGGTGGGAGAAGGCTTGATCGATAAGAAGGAAGCGGTGCTGCGCGTCGATCCGCAGCAGCTCGATCAACTGCTGCACCCGGTGCTCGATCCGAAATCCAAGAAAGAACTCACGCTGCTCGCCACGGGGCTGCCGGCGTCGCCCGGAGCTTCGGTGGGAACCATCGTGTTCAACGCCAACGATGCCGTGGAGAAGGCCGCCAAGGCTCCCGTCATCCTGGTGCGCAAAGAGACCGTGCCCGACGATATTCACGGCATGGAAGTGGCCAAGGGCATTCTAACTTCGCGCGGCGGCATGACCAGCCACGCGGCGGTAGTCTGCCGCGGCATGGGCACGCCTTGTGTGGCCGGCGCCGAAGAGATCGCAGTCAGCGAAGCGAAGAAGGAAGTCAGCGTCACGGTCGGCGGCAAGACGGTGACCTTGAAGGAAGGCGACTGGCTGTCGCTCGACGGCTCGACCGGCGAGGTTTTCGCGGGCAAGGCCAACACGCTGGATGCCGACCCGTCCTCGGGAGTTCTGAAGGACTTCATGAGCTGGGCCGACGTATTCCGCGGCACCTTTGGCGTGCGCGCCAATGCCGATATCCCCCGCGACGCGCAGGCCGCCCGCCGATTCGGCGCGGAAGGCATTGGCCTATGCCGCACCGAGCACATGTTCTTTGCCGAGGGCCGCATCGAGCACATGCAGGCCATGATTCTGGCGCGCGACGAAAAGTCCCGCCGCAAGGCCCTGCAAAAGCTGTTGCCCATGCAGCGCGACGATTTCGCCGGTCTTTTTAAGGCCATGGACGGATTCCCGGTGGTGATCCGCACGCTCGATCCGCCGCTGCACGAATTCCTTCCCAAGCGCGAAGACCTGATGGTGGATATCGCCGTGCTGCCGTATGCCGACATCAAGAAGAAGAAGGAATTCGCCGCCACCTACTCCAAATTCGGCGCGGAGGTGAAGAACCTCAAGACAGTGCTGCCGGAACTGCTCAAGCGCGTGGAAGAACTGCACGAGTTCAACCCCATGCTGGGGCACCGCGGCTGCCGTCTGGGCGTCACCTATCCGGAAATCACGGAAATGCAGGCGCGCGCCATCTTCGAAGCGGTCGTCAAGGTAGCCAAGAAGGGCGTGAAAGTAATTCCGGAAGTCATGATTCCGCTCATCGGCGGCGTCAAGGAACTGAAGAACCAGAAAGACATCGTGGTGCGGGTGGCCGACGAGGTGCTCGCCAAGGCCGATATGAAGGACCAGCATTACATGGTCGGCACCATGATCGAGATTCCGCGGGCCGCTCTCACCGCCGACACGGTCGCCACCGAGGCCGATTTCTTCAGCTTCGGCACCAACGACCTGACGCAGACGGGCATGGGCCTCTCGCGCGACGACTATACGAAGTTCCAGAAGGACTACGAAGCGCACAAGATCTTCGCCAACGATCCGTTCGCCGTTCTCGATCAGGAAGGCGTGGGAAAGCTGGTGAAGATGGCCGTCGAGCTGGGGCGCAAGACCAAACCCAACCTCGAAATCGGCATCTGCGGCGAGCATGGCGGTGAGCCGAGCTCGGTGCAGTTCTGCTACCGCATCGGCATGAATTACGTTTCCTGCTCTCCGTACCGCGTGCCGATCGCACGGCTGGCGGCGGCGCAGGCGGCGATTTCGGGCGATAAGTCCGAGATGCAGCGCACGGCGTAATAGATTCCACGGCGGCGTGGACATGGTAAGGTGAAGGCACGGCCATGTCCACGCAGTCGAAGACATTCCTGACGCCCGAGCAGTATCTGGAAATCGAGCGGAAGGCTGAATTCAAGAGCGAGTATTACCAGGGCGAGATGTTCGCCATGTCGGGGGCGCAGGAAGCGCATGTCCTGGTCGCGGGCAACGCGTTCGGCGAGTTGCGTCAACAGTTGCGGCAGCGCCCTTGCAAAGTGTATTCGAGTGATATGCGGGTGCGGGTGACACCCACGGGGCTCTACACGTACCCCGATGTGACTGTGGTTTGCGGTAAGCCTGAGTTCTTGGATAGCGAGGTCGACACTCTCTTAAACCCAAACGTCATCATCGAGGTCCTGTCAAAATCCACTGAGGCCTACGACCGAGGACAGAAATTCAAGCTCTATAGGCCCCTGCCCTCGTTGACCGACTACTTGTTGCTTTCCTCTCGCGAAGTTGGCGCTGAACTGTTCACTCGCCAGCCGGATGGCCAGTGGCTACTAACGGAGAGAGACAAGTTGGAAGACTTGATCGAGCTCAAATCGATTGATTGCCGGCTGTCTCTGGCCGACATCTACGGAAAAGTCGACTTCTCCCGTTCCTAATACCGGAGATAAATCGGATTGCCGTCCGGGTCGGCCAGTTCCACCACTCTCGCCGGATATCCCGCGGCGCGAATTACCTGCTTGAGCCCGAACCACGTGACCTCCGGCGCGGGCGCCCCATTCCGCACCCGCATTCCGGCGCCTTTCTCGCCGCGCAGCAGGTCGTCCGCCGCAAGATCGTCGAAGGCCGCCAAGACGGTATTCCGGGAAACGCCCAACAGCCGCGCCATCACGCGCGAGGAGGGTAAGCGAGCGCCGCTCGGGATGTACCCGCCGCGAATCGACCGCGCGATCTGGCCATAGATCTGGCGGCTGAGCGGCACTTCGGCCGCTTTATCCAGGATGATTGACGGCACAAACACTTTCCCGCGGCTCACAAAGTGGTCCCCTCAAGTGGCTCTTCCCATTGTCCATCTTTTCGGCCAATATGGTGCATAGGAGGGGACGCAAACCATGATCACCGGCGGCAACGCAACCGTATTTGTCTCGAACATGGACCGCGCGGTCCAGTTCTACACCGACGTATTGGGCCTCAAGCTCACCAACCGATTTGGCGATAGCTGGGCTACCGTGGAAGCGGGCAAAGGGCTCACCATCGGACTTCATCCGGCATCGCCAAAGTACCCCGCGCCGGGCACTAAGGGCGGCATCATGCTGGGGATGGAAATCGAGGGGGCGATCGAGAAGGCAGTGGCAAGCCTGGGCAAGAAGGGCGTGCACTTCCAAGACTCGGTAGTGAAGACCGAGGCGGGGAATTTCGTTCATCTGCAAGATCCCGACGGCAACGAAATCTACCTGTGGGAAGTAAATCCCGTGACGGTTCCGGAAACCGATCTGGCTCTCAGCGAGAAGCAGTAAAGCTGGCGGTCAGTTTGCGCCAACCGGCCGCGCTCAACCGCGGCCGGTCGCCATTCGCCAACAGCACCCAGCCATCGGTACGCCCCTCGCGGTGGATTTCGCGCACGAAAGCGACGTTCACGATGGCCGAGCGGTGGATGCGCACGAACTGCTTGGGATCGAGCTTCGTCTCCAGGCTCTTGATGCTCTCGCGCAGCAAGTGCTGCCTCTCGTCGACGTGCAGGCAGGCATAGTAATCCGCCGCTTCGATCCATGCAATTTCATTCACGTTGAGGAAAAGCTCCTTCGATCCGGATCGCACGATCACGCGCTCCAGGTAGCGCTCGCGGGTCTCCAGCGCGTTCTCCATGCGGGCGCGCCTCTTGACGGCGGCCATGGCCTCTCGAAACCGCGCCAGTTCGATGGGTTTCAGCAAATAATCCACTGCGTGGACCCCGAAGGCGTCGACCGCGAAACGATCGTACGCCGTCACGAACACGATCATCGGCAGCTTGCGCGCGCGCGATTCGCGAATGGCGTCGAAGCCGTCGAGGCCCGGCATGCGGATATCGAGCAGCAGCAGATCCACGGGCTGGTCGGTCAGAACCTGCACCACTTCCCGCCCATTGCGGCAGTGTTGCACGATTTGGAAATCCGGGTCGCCGCGCAGGAGCGCATCCAGGCGCTCGCGCGCCAACGGTTCATCGTCCGCAATGACGGTGCGGATAGTCATGCCGGTTCCCGCTCGTAAGGCAACTCGACGGCGACCTCGAATCCGCCCGCGGGTAGCGGCTCGGCACGAAAGTCGAACCGCTCGCCATACAAATGGGCAAGCCGTTCGCGGGTGTTGCGCAGGCCGATCCCATGGCCGTCGGGGGCTTGTCCGTTAGCGCCCGGTCCAGTGTCGCGCACCTGCAAGCGGAGCCGTTCGCCGTTCCTTTCCACCATGACCTGAATGCTTCCCCCATCCTCGCAGCGCGAGACGCCGTGACGAATGGCATTCTCCACCAGTGGCTGCATGAGGAAACAGGGCACCATGCCGGCCAATGCCTCGGGATCGACCGCCATATCCACGTGCAGGCGGTCGGCGAAGCGCGTCTGCTCGATGGCCAGATAATCGTCCAGCAGATCGAGCTCCTGCGCCACGCGAATGCGCGCCGGCGAGCCGTCCCGCAGAGTGCGATGCAGGATCGCGTTCAGCCGTTCCAGCGTCGCGATGGCCTGCTCTTTGCGATCCAATTCCACCAACGACGCGATGGCGTTCAAGGTGTTGAACAGGAAATGCGGCTCGATCTGCATCTGCAGCGCCCGCAGATGGGCCGCTGTGAGCTGCTTTTCGAGCGAGAGAGCGCGCAATTCCTCGCGCTGCGAGGCCAGCTTCAAGCGAACCATCCCGATCAGGGCGAAGGCAAAACCATAGATCAGGAGTTCGGAAAAGAAACGATTCCAGGTGATGTATTGGAGCGAGCCGTATCCCGCCGGCCCGAGCACCGGCCATTGACGGACGAGCGCTTCCACCGTGCGCTGCAGCATCCACATATGCGCCAGCGCGAGGGCCGGTCCGATGAGCAACTGCAGCATGGCGGCGCGCAGCGCGAAGAAATCGGCCGTGCTGTTTTCCGCCACCGTCCAGAGAACGCCCGCCGCCAGACCCCACCAACCCCATAGCACCAGCCCGTAGATCGCCGAGGGAAGAAACGGGCCGCCCGGAGCGGAGGCGTTCACCACGGCATGGCACTCCAGCGCCGCCGCCAATGCGCATACCAACGTGGCCGCGGCCAAAACCAGCAGCCCCTGGCGGAATGCCGGCGATTTCGCCTGTATCGTCACTAGCCTGATCCTACCGCCAAATGCCCAGTCTATCAGTGCCGCTTCCCTGCAAATTCAGCGGGGTTGGCTGCAAACCGGCCGATTGCGCCCTCCGCTCGGCTTACCGTGGAATGGTGCAGGATCTTCGCTACGCCGTGCGGGCGCTTCGGCGGACACCCGGGGTCGCCGCGCTCGCTATTTTCACGTTGGCGCTCGGCATCGGCGCTAATACGACCATCTTCGCCGTGGTGGATGCGGCGCTCCTGCAACCGCTGCCGTTTCCCCACTCCGACCGCCTGGTGAGAATCTGGTCCACCAGGAACGGCACGTCGCTCGGGGGACCATCGCCGTTGGACATGCGCGATTTCTCCACCGCCCAACGGAGCTTCGAAGGACTCGCCGTTTACGACCATTGGCGGAAAAATGTGAGCGGCATTCAGGGCTCGAACGATCCCGAAGAGATGGTCGTCGGATTGGTGCCCGGCTCCTATTTCGACGTCTTGAGGGTGCGGCCGATTCTCGGCCGGCTGTTTACCGCCGCCGAGGGAGAATACGGTAAACATTACGTCG